>Ga0265295_1004694_pt1 | contig 18150 bp, 14 predicted proteins | sample Munlansysbiofilm_FD_192503 | JGI IMG/M metagenome (GOLD analysis project Ga0265295, IMG submission 192503) | Leachate microbial communities from a municipal landfill in Southern Ontario, Canada - Methane capture system biofilm | ecosystem: Engineered > Solid waste > Landfill > Unclassified ...
CTCGTGATTCAGGTTCTAAAAATAATTGATGACGTTCTTTATCAGCAAAACGGACAATCTTATCTTCAATGCTTGGGCAATATCTTGGCCCTGTTCCTGTGACAAAACCGCCATACATGGCCGAATCACTTAGATGGGCATTAATAATCTCGTGTGTTTTTGGTTGGGTGTAAATTAAATGACAAAGAACTTGTTCATCAAGTGTGATATAGCGTTCATTTGTGTAAGAAAAGTTTAAATAACCTTCCATACCATATTCAGGTTTTAACTTAGTAAAATCAATTGAATCTCTTTTAATTCGTTGGGGAGTACCAGTTTTTAGTCTAAATAAATCAAATCCCATCTTCGATAAAAATGGTGAGAGTCCCTTTGAGGCCTTTTCGCCTTCTGGGCCTGATTCTTCAATACTATGGCCGATAAGAACGGCAGATTCCATATATGTGCCTGTTGTTAAAATAACAGCTTTGCTATATATATGACTTCCATCAGCTAATTTCACACCAAAAACAGTGTTTTCATCGTGAAGTATTTCCGTTACCATTACTTCTTTTACTTCAAGATTTTTTGTATTTAAAACGACACTTTGCACAAAGGCAGGATAACGAAGTTTATCAGCTTGAGAACGAAGACATTGCACCCCAGGGCCCTTACCCGTGTTGAGCATCTTTATTTGTAAAGGGTCGTGATCAGCAAAAATACCCATCATGCCCCCTAAAGCATCAATTTCGCGAACTACAATTCCTTTAGCCGAGCCACCAATACTAGGATTACATGGCATATTAGCAATTTTTTTAATGTTTAAAGTGACTAGCAGCGTTTTCGCTCCCATGTGCGCACTGGCTAGTGCAGCTTCAACACCGGCGTGCCCGCCACCAACAACAATAACATCATAGTTAAAATTCATTAACCAACCGAACCTTCCATGTCGAGCTTAATAAGGCGGTTTAATTCAATCGCATATTCCATCGGGAGTTCGCGGCTAAATGGTTCAATAAAGCCCATAACTATCATTTGAGTAGCGTCTTCCTCGCTTATCCCGCGACTCATTAAATAGAAAAGTTGATCCTCACTAATTTTACTAACAGTCGCTTCATGCTCTATAAAGGATTGATTGTTTTCGACAATATTAATAGGAATGGTATCCGATTTAGAAATATCATCAAGAATAAGCGTGTCACACTCAACGTGAGTTTGTGAATTGTAAGCATTTTTTGTGTGTCTAACTTTGCCGCGATAATTAGCGGTTCCTCCACCACGAACAATGGATTTAGAAATAATGGTAGATGAAGTATTAGGCGCTAGGTGTATCATTCTTGCGCCGGCATCTTGAATTTGTCCTTCTCCAGCAACAGCAATCGAAATTGTAGTTCCTTTAGCGCCTTCTCCAACAAGGATACAAGAAGGATATTTCATATTAATAAGACTACCAATGTTGCCATCAATCCATTCCATGTTTCCATAAGCGTGGACGACAGCCCTTTTTGTCACGAGATTAACAATATTATTCGACCAATTTTGAATTGTTGTATAGCGACAAGTTGCATTCTTATGAACAATGATTTCAACAACTGCCGCGTGGAGCGATTCTTCACTATAAATTGGGGCCGTACAACCTTCAACATAATTAACATCAGCCCCTTCATCGACAATAATTAAAGTACGTTCAAATTGACCCATTTTTACATAGTTAATCCGGAAGTATGACTGTAACGGTTTGTCTAATTTGACACCTTTGGGGACATAAATAAAAGAACCTCCACTCCAAACAGCACCGTTTAGTGCGGTGAACCGATTGTCTTCGTAAGCCACAACTGTATTAAAATATTTTTTAAATAGTTCGGGATGTTGCTTTAAGGCTTCATCAGTTGAAAGAAAAATAACGCCTTTTTCAACAACTTCATCAAGCATATTGTGGTAAACAACTTCACTGTCATACTGAGCTGCTGCTCCCGACAAGTACTTTTGTTCTGCTTCAGGAATACCCAACTTTTCAAAAGTGTTCTTAATTTCGCTAGGTACATCATTCCAGTCCCGCACTTGATTGTCTGTAACGCGGTTAAAATACGTATAACTATCAAATTTTACGACGCTTAAATCTGGACCAAATGAAGGTTCCTTGCTTGCTAAAAAAGCACGATAGGAATTTAGTCTAAATTCCAACATCCACTCAGGTTCGCCTTTAATTTCACTTATTTTCCGAACGACGTCTTCATTAAGACCAATACCAGTTTGCATTGAAGACATTTGACTGTCATGGAAACCATATTTATATTTTTCAAACTTTAAATCTTCCATTACTTTTTATTATCTCCTTGTTGCTTAATAAGACTCTCGGCCCCATGCCAACCAATGAGGGCACACTTAAGGCGCGATGGTTGCTTTGATGTATTGATAAAGACAATCGCTTCATCAAGCACATCTTTATCAAATGTTTGTTCATCAAGCATTAATTCATATTGTCTAATTATATAGAGTGCATCTTTAAAAGATTTACCAATTAATAGTTCGCTCATCACCGAGGTTGAAGCAGTTGAAATCGTACAACCAATACCATCCCAGGCGCAGTCAATAACTGTATTATCTTCGACTAACATAAAAACAAAAATATCATCAATACAGCTTTCGCTGTTCATATGAATTTTAATGTAACGTGGATCATCAACCGTCCGCTTATTACGAGGCTTTTCATAGTGATCCATTATAATTTGCCGCATTATTGCAGGGTTATTCAAAGTATACATCGAGAAAATCTCCTCCCTTTTTACAAGCGTCAACAAAAAGGTCAATATCCTCTTTCGTTGTGTAAACATACATACTCATACGAATTGTCGCATGGGTTTTTAAAAAGTCTGTGAGAATTTTAGCACAGTGTTGTCCGCTCCGCACTGCGATACCTTTGGAATTAAAATATGTTGAAGCGTCTTGAGCAAAAACACCTTTTAAGTTTAAAGTAATAATTCCTGCTTCGGCCTTTTCATTATAAACAATAACGTTCTCTAGTTTTTTTAACTCACTAATCGCGTAAGCCCTCAACTTATCTTCATGAGCAACAATATTACTCATCCCTAAATCTTCCAGGTATTCAATGGCCTTTTTAAGACCAAAAACACCTTCTAAATTTAGCGTTCCTGCCTCAAATTTAACTGGTGGCAGCATTAAATCAATATCGCCACACATATCAAAACGCGCACTCATGCCGCCACCCATCATAAGTGGATCCATTGCTTGGAGTAAATGATATTTTCCAAACAAAACACCAATGCCTGTTGGACCTAACATTTTGTGACCACTAAATGATAAAAAGTCAACGTCTAGGTCTTTGACATCAGTGGGAAAATGCGGAACAGATTGCGCACCATCAACGACAATAAGTGCGCCAAACTCATGCGCAATTGCAGCTATTTGTTTTAAATCAACAAGAAAACCCATTACGTTAGTGACATGAGCAACGGCAACAATTTTCGTTTTATGTGAGACGACCTTACGAAGATTATCTGCTGTTAATCTACCCTCTTCATCAAGAGGAATATAATTTACTTTGGCCCCTGTGTGTTCACTGACCTTAAACCAAGGTAGGACATTTGAGGCATGTTCTGCTTGGGTTATTAGTATTTCGTCATCCTTATTTAAGTGCTTTATTCCATAACCGTAAGCAACAAGATTAATCGACATTGATGTTCCACTTGTAAAAACAATCTCATCTTTATCTGCATTAATAAAACGAGCAACAGCGGCTCTAGTCTCATCAACTCTTACATCAACTTCGTAGGCTGTTTGATAATCACCACGATGGCTGTTGGAAGTTGTTTCAGTTAAATATTCAACGACTCCATCGATAACACTTTGTGGTTTTAGTGTTGTTGAGGCGCTATCCAAAAAGGCAAGTCTTTTTCCGTTAACCATCTTTCTCAACATCGGAAAATCTTGAGCGATTTTACGTGTGTCAATCATTACAAAGCCTCCTCAAGCGCAAGCGTTAACTTGTTTGCTGTTTCTTGATCATCAATAAATTTAATTACAGGCTCTAGATAACCTTTAGTAATAAGTCTTTTCGTTTCTAATTCACTAATACCTCGAGATTGCATGTAGTAAAGATGTTCAGAGTTTACTTTACCTAGTGTTGCTGCGTGACTAGCTTTTACATCGTTATGATGAATTACTAAAATAGGATCTGCTTTAGCAACTGCTCTGTCATCAAAAATGATAATTTTCGCTGTTTGGTGCGTTTCAGCATGTTTCATGTTTTCAAATATCGCACTTGTTCCACTAAAAAAAAGTTTGGAATCATCAATAATAACGCCATAGTTTTGCATATCAGCAAATGTGTCAGCATGCTTATGTAAAAATGAAATGTCATAAATTTTACTATGTTGTTGGTCAACTAAGGCCGACAAAAACCAATTCGTTTTTGCTTTAGCCCCCACTAATTCGACGGTTAAATTAATATTACGATTCGCACGGTTAAAATCAGCAGTTGCAAAATCAATTTCAACCCCTTCTTCAAGGCGGTAAACACGATCAAGACGTTCAACATTATCTGCGAGCAGGTGGATTATTTTCCCCTTGGTGTCAGGAAGAAAAATATAATTAATAGAGTGATTTTGCTCGGCAACTTTAATAATTACGTTGATAGGTTGCATAGCAGACAAGTAAACCTCGCGAATCTTTGTGGGAAAAGCATTTTCATCAATAATGACATTTTTAAGATTTATTCCATCAAAAAAAATCTTATGGTCCTCGATTCGATTAAATATTGCAGTTTTAAAGTTTTCAGCCATAGTTAAATACTTTCTTTAATCGCACAAGTTCCAAGTGATGTAACACGTACTTGTTCTTTTTCGATTTTAATACCCTTTTCACGGGCTAACCATTCGTAACCTTCACTATCAATTCTTTGAATTACGCTGACATCACCATCAACGGCAACTTCACCATTAATCATCACAATTGCTCGGGTTGGGTGAATGAGGTCATAGAGGCGAGCATAGTGAGAAATTATTAAAAATGAACGTTCTTCGTTTTTTTCTTTATTAATTTGATCGGAAATGACTTTAATGCCATCAACGTCTAACCCTGAGTCAATTTCATCAAGCATCGCTAAACTTGGTTGAATTAATTTCATTTGTAAAATTTCATTGCGTTTCTTTTCCCCGCCAGAGAAGCCTTCATTTAGATTTCGGTTTGATAAATCAAGCGGCATTTGCATTTCTTTGCTTGCCTTTTCAATCATCCGAAAAAGTTTAATTGGGGAAATTGGTTTTTCACTACGAGCGTTAAGAGCGGCTCTAATAAAATCGGCATTTACGACACCTGGAACCTCACTTGGAGCTTGCATTCCTAGGAACAAACCAGCCCTTGATCTTTCATCAACAGTCATCGCCAACACGTCACTTCCATCAAAGTGAATGCTGCCCTCACTAATAACGTAATTTGGATTACCCATGATTGCGTTAAAAAGTGTCGATTTTCCATGACCATTAGGGCCAAGGAGCGCGACAACTTCACCATCATTAATTGTTAAATTTACACCATTTAAAATAAGTTTATCTGCAACACTAACATGCAGGTTTTTAATTTCTAATTTTGCCATAATACCTCCGTTTAACGCTTACCATTTTAGTACATTCACCTCCTATCAACAAGAAGAACGATTAATTACTTTATTTTTATTAAAAATAGCTCTCGTTTTGCTCTTCTTTGAAGATAAATAAAAAAAGCATCATTACTTATTGAATTAATAAGGTATAAACGATACAATAAGTAAGCATATTTACTCAGGAGGTATAACATAAAATATGAGAAGACGTAAAGCGACTATCTCTATTGCGGCCCTAACTGCATTAACCCTAGTTACTAGTTGTAGCGGTAATCTTGTAAAAGATAAAAATGGCAATGTAATCACGATGACAATCGGTGATGAAATCGTCAATATCGCTGCTGATGGTTTGTTGGATGATTATCTAAACACAACTAACGGCGTAAAAAGTTACTATGATGCGGTTTATGAAGTTGTTGTTCGTGAATTGTTTGAACAATCAAGCCAAGCAACGAAACGCAATGACATTTATAACAAAGCAAAAAGAGATGTAGAAAGCACAAAAGAAAAAGCCCGGAGCAATGCCGAAAACGGTGGCTCTTATGACGAAGAATTAAAAGCTCTTCTTAATTCTGATGGTGTCGAAGACCTAAAAGAATTAGAAGAGAAAAAAGCCTACGAACACATGCAAGTCGAACTCAAGGATCAATTCTTTGATGGCGGCACTGGTTCATGGGCTCCAAACGCTTGGAAAGAATTAGTTGTCGGTGAGCGTGATGAATTAGGTAACTTAGTCACTGATGTAAACGGTGAACCAACTTATGCAGGTTACTTAAATGAACGTCTACCTTACCACGTCCGTCACATTCTCATTAAAGTGGGTGCCGGCCGTAATGCAATTAATGATGCAAGCATTACTAAAGATGATGCAATTAGATTAGGTTCTGCTATTACTTCACTCGCCAATCGTGCTGAATATGAATCATTTGGCCGTTTAGCTAGACAAATTAGTGAAGATGAAGGTAGTGCTAAAGAATTTGGTGACCTAAAAATCATGGATGCCAAAACTCAATTCGTTAATGAATTCAAATTAGGTGTTTATGCCTTCGAAGGCATTTACAACCAAAATCATGATGCTGATGCAAAAGCAAAACTCAACATTCCAAGTGGCGCCAAAAATTTCTTTGAAAATCTTGGACTTGTCGAAGTTCCTTATGAAGCAGCACTTAATATGATTGAAGTCGCTGATGTTGAAAAAGATGCTCTCGGTAATGAAGTTAATGATGGCCTCGCCAAGTACTTCCCCCGTAACGTTTATTTCAATAAATACTTCAACCGTCATAACGTTGCTGTTATCACACCAACAAGTGTTGATCCAAACAGCAATAATGGTTTAGCAAACGCGGCTTATGAAGGCCTTCAAGGTTTCACTGCTGTTGATGAATTAGGCGGAAAAAAAGTATTAACTGACGAAAAGGGTAATGTTATTCTTATGGTCAGAGCCGGTAGTAACGGTGGTTACGAAGGCATTCACTTCATTTCAATCGAACGCAGCGCATTAGTTGATCTCGAAGATGGAGTTAGTCTTGAAGAATACTACACAATTAAACTTCCAGGTGACGCAAATTATCCAAAAGCTGGCGATGCTGACAAAGATACTTTTGTTAACTTCTTCCGCCAAGATACAAGCTCATACAAAAATCGTGCCGATTATGTCAAACAACAAATCAAAGGTTTCGACCCAAGAATTAGTGACAGAATCTTCACACTCTTATATGAAAAATTAAATGTCAAACTACATGACACAGACTTAGAACTTGCAATATTCAACTATATTGATGCGCAATACGCTTCAAGTCGTTTCAATGATGCCTTCCAAATTAATCAAGCCTGGGATACCTATACTGAATACGTTGAACAACAAGAAGTTCTTCGTGAACGTTTAATCCCTGAATCATGTGCGATTAACTTTGCGACCGGCGGTGTTGATTATAACGAAGGAGGAATTTGTTACTATGCAAAATAAAGCAATAAAATTTACAGGTTTATTAGCCTTATCCTTAGTACTAGCTGGCTGTGGTGAAATTCTTGCCCGTCCAACTAATTATGATGACCTTCTCGTTGAAGATGCTAGTCATGAAATTAACAATAAGATTAAAGTCATTTATGACAAATATGCCAAAACTGATGCAAGCAAGCAACAAATCCTTGATGAAGTGTTCCTTGCCGTTGCTGAATCAGAAGTTGGCAAATATGAAACGCTCGATGCTGACACAAAGAAATTAGTTGATGACCGTGCACTTGAAAAAATGTTTAATGAAATTTCTGCCGGTTCATACGAATTCCGTAGCGTCTTTAATGAAGAGCATTATGTTGTTGATATGATTTACCGTAATAACTATCACCTCGTTAATGATGGCGTGAAAGTTAGCGTTAAAGAATTAGGAGACCTTACTTTCTTTAATGAAGGACTCTTCCTTGCTCATATTGATGAAACAAACTTCATGGATCCCGCCAACAAATTAGTCCACATCGGCTATTACACAGATTATTTAAAAGACAAGTTCGTTCCAGAAGTTTACCGTGACCTCCTCGTTGAAACTTACGTTAAAAACGAACAAGCAACAACAATTGGTCGTAACTACGCTCGTAAGGTAACTTATGTCGCAATCGAAGATAGCACAACTCATCCTGAAGCAGCCCGTAACCTCGTTAACGCCTTTATTGATAACAACATTATCGGTGGTGTTAACCCTGACTTACAAATTCTTGCCAACGCCTGGCGTGGTGTAAGTGATGACTTCATTGCTAATGAAGCCGCACTTCTAACTCTATCAGGTTTAGTAGCTGGTGCAGTCAATCGCACACTATATGGCGAAATCGAAAAGAACTTCAGCAAAATTAATGATGATGAAAAGTTAACTGATAAAGCGCTTGAAAATGAATTCACCAACAATGGTGCATACACTAAAGAAATCGGTCTTGAAATCAAGAAAAATGATTTACGTAAAAAAGACTTAGTTGTTAGTGAATGGGCAATTAAAAATGGTGGACTCAACAACTTACCTGAATCAATCCGTAATCGTGTCTTCAATATTGGCACTGCCAATGGTGTAGACTTTGTCGAAGATGATTTAGGTAACGTCGCTAATGCTGGTAAAGTTGATAGCAGAATTTCTGCCACTAACAATACTTTCATTCGTAACATCAAAGGTAACTATTATTTAGTTCCTCAAGCATATGAGAAAAACGATAATCGTAACTTCTTAATTTACGAAAACTCAACATTCTACATTATTCAAGTTGAGGAAGCTGTTAATACAGCCAAATTAACTGAAGGTAATGATCGCTATTATGGTAATGAAGAACACATTAATCGCAGTCAAGATGAGATTGATGGCATTATTACTAACGTTGCGCGTGAACTTGCTGAAGTTGCTTCGACAAGTACAAACGCCAAACAATACTATCTTGAAAAATTAGATATCACATTCCACGATGAAACTGTTAAAGAATACTTCGTGACAACCTTCCCTGATATCTTTGATAAGAAATAGTAAGAAACCACAAGTTTCAAAATAAAGGAGCCAATTGGCTCCTTTTGTTTTATAATAAATTATATAGAAGAGAGGTGAAATCATGAAAAAAGATTGTGTTTTCTGCAAAATTGCTAGTAGAGAAATTCAAGCAAATATTGTTTATGAGGATTTGGATGTCATTGCCTTCCTTGATATTAATCAAACAACAAAGGGCCATACACTCGTCATTCCTAAAGAACATCATCAAACATATTTAGCAACTCCGCAAAACTTAATGCATAGTGTCATGGATGTTGCACAAAAAATTGGTCAAGCCCAAATGAAGCAACTACTCGCGCGTGGTGTCAATATTATTATTAATAGTTACCCCTCAGCGGGTCAAGTTATCCCCCACTTCCATGTCCACGTTATCCCGCGTTATGATCACACTGACGGTTTATCAATTGAAATGGTCGAAAAAACAAAACCTGATTTCAATTTACCAGTCTTAGCAAGCGAGATTAGAAAAGGTTTATAAAAAAATGGAACTTCTTAGAAGTTCCATTTTCATTTATTTTCTTTTTAATGGGCGATACAAGACATTGTTATCAAAGGCCCAGAGCCGTTGACTAAAGCCACCAATTTCCGTTTCATCCATCGCTTTTTCAACCATCTTAATTTTTGCATCAAGATCATCAATCATGCTAAGAATAATTGCTTCCTTAATCATTGGGATGACAGGTGAGCCAAATTCCATCTTGCCGTGATGTGATAAAACCATGTGGGTTAATAAGACTGGTACTTCTCCTTCAATTCCGAGTTCTTCGGCCATTTTAAGCACCTCTGCGCTCATGAGTGAGATGTGACCGATGAGTTTCCCTGCGGTTGTATATTTAGTCGCAATTGGGCCACTAAGTTCGATTGTCTTGCCCATATCATGAAGTAAGACACCGCCAATGAGAAGGTCTTCATCAATGTCATCATAGTTACTTGCAATCATCTTTGCTAGATTTGCCATTGAAAGTGTATGTTCTAATAAGCCACTAACATATTCATGATGGTTACGTGAAGCTGCGGGGTAAACAACAAACTTATCATAGTGACGATCAATTAAAGCTCGCACTAATTTATGAATGTCTTCGTCTTTAATACCATCAATAAATTCATCTAATCTTTCCTTTAATGTTTCTAGGGGGATTTTAGAAGCAATTGTTAAATCTTCTAAATTGTATTGACCTATTGTTAGGGGCCGCACACTTAAAACTTTAAGTTGTAAGGTCCCCCGGTAATCAAGCACGTCAGCGACAATATTCAACACTTCACCTGTTTGAAATAAATTGAAGTCATGTTCGTTAATGTCCCAAATTTTCCCGTCAATGCGGCCACTTTTATCTTGTAAGCCTATTGTTAAATACGATTGGCCACTGTTAGATATACCTTTAATTACTTGCGTAACTAATAAGTTTTCGCTGATGCGTAGTCCTTCACTAAATTCTTTAATATACATATTTTTGTTCCTCGATAAACTTTCTAATCGCCTGATAGCGATAGCCCTTTTTCATTAGGGCTTTAATTATTTCTTCTTCTAAAATCTGTTCGTCATTAATTTTTCGGCTCAGCTTGTTTTTGATCTTTGGATATTCGCTTTTTAAGGCAAATTCATCATTGTCGCTTAGTTCTTCTTTTAAGCGCGCAGTTACGCTCATCACTAGTGAAGGCGCGTAACCGTCTCTAGTAAGTTTACTATATATCTTTGTTAAAAGAACACTTTTTGCAATATTCTTTTGTTTCGCTGCAAAAGATTTAGCAACTCTCATCGCATTTTCAAATTGTGTTTCTTCATCAATTACTACGAGTTCATTAATAATTTGCTCGCTTATTTTTTTGCTCTTTAGTTTATGTTTAATAAATAAGGGTCCATACCCTAACTTCAAGTAATGATTAAATAAACTAGTTGCATAAACTTTATCATCAAGAAGTTTATTTGTGAGTAAGCGCTCAATAATTAAATTAATGATGTCTTCCGGGACATTTCGTTTTACAAGTTTTGTCTTAATGTCGTTAACGGCGTACATACCTTTAGACAATAAGCGTAAAGTGTACTGATAGTGTTTTATCATCGCGCTATAAGTTTGAATTTGCTTGAGTTCATCTAAACTTAATTGTTTATTAACATAAAGATAAAATTCACCTTGGACATCTTTAATAAATTCATGTTGATCACTATCATCAATCGTAATAATGACAGCGTTTTTTTTATAGTCAATGTTTGTAATTAACATTTACCAATAATTCCTAATTGCTCGTTCATAAACACGAACAATGTTTTTTCCAAAGGTTTCAATACTATATTTTTTCGCAAGTTGAGCAGCTTTCACTAACATCTCATCTTTTACTTTCTCATCCATTTGTAAAAGGGTAACGACTTTTTTAACAAAATCATTTTCATCTTTAAAGAAGAGGCCTGTCTCTTTATCTTTAATAACACCAACTAAGTTCTCATCATAACGAGCGAGTAATAATTTATTCGCGGCCATCGCTTCCATGAATGTTAAACCTTGCGTTTCCGTAATTGAAGCTGAGGCAAAGGCATCGCCAAGATGATAATAGAAACCTACTTTATCAGGCGGGACTTTACCAACAAAAACAACATTATCACTAATTTTCAAGTGACGAGATAATTCTTCGAGTTCTATTAAAGCGGGTCCACCGCCAACAATAACAAATTTAGTTAATATATTACTGTTTGCTTCTTTTTCTAAAAACTTTTGATAGCCGCGTAAAAGGACATCGATGCCCTTTTCTTTAGCTATACGGCCGACATAGATAATATTGAAAGTATTATCAATTCCTAAGTCTTTTTTCATTTTTCTTAATTTAACAAAATCAACGCTTTTAGCTTCAAAGCGACTAAAATCAATGCCTGTTGGCACTACATTAATATAGCGGTCGACGCCGTACTCACGTAAAGCATCTTTTGTTTTATCACTTGGAGAGATTAATTCACTAGCTGCTTCTGCCTGCCATTTCGAATAATTGCGCACGACTCTTTTTGCAAAAGGTTCAATTTTGCCCTTTGTCGCATAGTAGGTATAGTCTTCATACATTGTATGATATGTATAAACATATGGTATTTTCTTCATTTTGGCGTATATTTTTCCAAAAATGCCAACACCAGCCTCTGTTTGTATATGTATAACATCAATGTTAAAACTATTAAGAATTTTAGCAGCCTTACTATTAAAAAAAGACGCCATTCTGTAATTATATAGTTGCTTAATTTCAATGCCGGGGACTCTGATGACATTATTTTCAAAAATCGTTTCCTTTGAATAAGGATTAGTTGTGACTGTAATACAAAAATGGCCCATCCTATTTAAAATCGTATGTAAGTTATTTGTTGAGGTTGCGACGCCGTTAATTTCTGGAGAAAAGGTATCACTAAAAATGGCAATGTTCATAGTTATTTTTTCCTTCTCTTTCCCTTATCCTCTTTAAGCCGATGTTGAATTTCGCGCAGTGAAAGCTTACTAGTTTCATAGGCCGTATCACTAGATAATTTACGTTCAGCATAAGTTTCAACTTGTAAGTCAGCAAATGTTTTAAGCTTGCCAGTATCTTGGTCGACAAGGTCTTCCATTGATGATCTATATAGTGCAGCAACAAAGCCACCAACTAAAAGACCAGAATAAAAGGTGACAAAACGCCAAATGATTTGAATGGCCTTAGTCAAGATAACATCACCACCAAAAACGGGCAAGAAAATGACTTCATATAAATATTCAGTAAAGCCGGCACCACCAGGAATAGGGATGACGCCAATAATCATTTGTAAGAAACTCGTTCTTGTTAAACTAGAAATATAAGTGCCGATACTAGCAAAAGCAGGATTAAGCATAATGGCAACAACATAAGAAATCGAATACAAAAGAATGAATTTAATGACAAACATAATGACAATCATGACTGTAGCAGGAAAGTTAGATTGTAGACGCCGCAATTCAATACGGAAGTTTTCGGTATTAATTGTTAATTTTTTCTTTTGTTCTTCGGGATTTCTAATTAATTTAATTTTGGCTAATAAATCAATCCCACGTTGAATCATAAATTTATGTAATTTTTTCGATAATGACGCTAGGAGCATAAAAACAATAATACCCCCACTTACAAGAAAACCAATAACAGCAAAGAGCCAAAGAGGAATACTTAGGCCAAAAATGTGTAGAGGAGCTGACTCAATAAAAATATTAATATTAATAAAAATTGATATAAGTCCAAATACAATTAAAACAATTTGGTAAATAATGTAATGCATGACCATGATTGATGCACCAGCTGAATAGTTGACACCTTGTTTATGGTAGGTTGCAACTTGCGCAAATTGACGACCACTGCCGCTAGGAGTAATACTTGCGTAAAATTGACCAATAAAAGCATTAGCAAAACCGCGATGCAATTTATAAGTCCGCGTATAAAGACGGGCGAAGAAAAACAAAATCAAGCCATCTAGAAAGTAGTAAGCAACAATTAGGGCAAGAATAACATAAGCATAATCATAGTTTGCCGTTGGGCTTTGAAGAGCGGCAAGAACTTCCGAAAAACTGCCCCACAATGTATAAGTTGAATATCCTAGTGTCACGAGCAAAATAAGCACGAGGTTTATCGCGTACTTTCTGCCTCTTCCTTTAACTTTAGGTTTAGCTTTTTTTTCTGGTGCTTCTAATTGTAATTCTTGTTCCATTGTAGATAAATTATATCATATTAATCGCGTGTTTTTATGCCCATTAGTTGAGCTTAGTTGTCTATTTTTGCCCCTTTTTCATCATTCTAATTTGTTTGGGCGTAGGAATTAATCTAAGCAGGCCAATAACTAAGCGTAAATTCAAAACATTGACGAGGCCCTTAATTTGCCGTTTAGAAAAAGTCCCGCTTGTAAAGGCAAAATATGAACGAATTGGCGTATCTAAAAACGATGCAAGCATTACTTGTTCAGTAAGTGGATCGCCTTTTGCCATGTTCTTAATCGCTAAGGAAATTTTCTTTATAATAAAACGTCCAATGCGTGTTGTTCTTGCATCATTCAACGTATTATTCGCGCTAAAAGGTCTTTTGCTTGGAGCATTGTAATGTTTAATGCGTTGCCCGTATAAATAAACAAATTGTTCAAAGGGAATATCAAGTGTTCCTTCATTCAACTTGTAATAGCCTTTTAGAAAATCGCTTTCATCATTCAATATAAAATCGGTCTCAATTTTAATCATCCGACTTAATTTAATATCTTCGCTTGAACTACCAATATAAAGAGTATAAGTTCCGTTTTCAGTTCTAAATGTTTTTGAAGCAACATCATAAATAGCAAAATAATCCTTACTAACACTAAATTCAACTTTTGTTTCTTGTCCAGATTTTAAGAAAACTTTTTGATAGTTACAAAGTACTTTAGGCGCTTGGAAAGTGTCCTGCTTACGCGAGCCACCATAAAGTTGTACAACTTCAGCCCCATCGAATTTACCACTATTTTTAAGCGTAAATGAAACTGTTATTTGTTGTTCTCCTTGGATGGTAGTGCTTGAAAGTTCTATATCTTTATATGTGAAATTTGTATAACTTAAGCCGTAACCAAAAGGAAATAAAACTGGTCGCTCGGCCTTTTGATAATAGCGATAACCAACATAAATTGATTCTCTATATTCTATATTTAATTTCTTGCCACCAAAGTATTTAAACGTTGGGACATCTTCAAGTTTAAGCGGATATGTTTCACTAAGTTTACCGCTAGGGTTAACATGACCATAAATTAATTGATAAATAGCCTCACCACTTCCTTGCCCCGCTAAATGCATGTGTAATACTGCTCGCACTTTATCAAGCCACGGCATACGCACTGCGCTTCCGCAAGAAAGGACAACTATAACATTAGGATTGACGCTCGTAACAGCCTCAACTAGGCGATTATGACTTAAAGGTAGGTCAATATGCTCGCGGTCCATTCCTTCCATCTCAAACTCATCGGGAAGGCCAAGCATTAAGATTACTGCATCTTTATCTCGCGCAATTTCTGCCGCATATTTGATTCGTTCTTCATCAGGAAGTAATTCACCTTGAGCATAGCCATCTGCGTAATCAAAATTAATATTATGACCACTTAAAGCATCAACTAAGGTCTCTATCATTTTAGGATTTATCCGACTTGATCCACTCCCTTGATAACGGGGGTTCTTAGCAAAATTGCCAATCACTGCAATTTTCTTATGCGCCTTTAATGGCAGTAAATGTTGGTCGTTTTTAAGTAAAACAGCAGCTTCAGTAGCAACGCGCACCGCTAGATTATGGTTATCGCCGTAATTGAGTGAACGGTCACTTTGGCCTACTCGTGCTTTCTTTTCAAGCATTAGTTTTAATAAGGGCCGGACCGCTTCATCAATGTCTTTTTCCTTGACACCAGCTCGTAACAGTTGTTTATTCAGCTTCTTGCCTGTTAACTTCCGGCCTGGCATTTCTAGATTAAGACCAGCTTTAACGCTATCGGCATTATTAACAACTGCACCCCAATCACTAACAACTAAACCTTGATAACCCCACTTTTCTCTTAATATCGTTTTAAGTAAATAGTCATTACGACTTGCGTGCAACCCGTTTACTTGATTATAACTACACATAACTGTCCACGGTTTAGCTTTTCTAATTACCATTTCAAACCCGCGTAAATATATTTCAAATAAGGCCCTTTCATCAACAATCGCATTCATTAACAAACGATTTTGCTCTTGGTTGTTTACTGCAAAGTGCTTAACAGAGGTACCAACACCTTGTGATTGAATAGCCTCTACCATTGCAGTTGCTAAACGGCCCGATAAATAAGGGTCTTCGCTAAAGTATTCAAAATTTCGTCCACATAAGGGACTACGTTTAATATTTAAGCCTGGACCTAAAATTACATCAACGCCTTGGTCTATACATTCCTTGGCTAAGGCAATCCCAACTTCTTTTAATAGTTCATCATCAAAAGTTGAAGCAAGAGCGCTAGTGGTAGGAAATGCTGTCGCTGGTAAGGACGTATCAAGGGCACTCAGTCCTTGTTGTTCAACTTTACGAACACCAAAAGGGCCATCGCTCACACAAATGGATGGAAGTTTAAAGCGTTTAAGACTATTCGTGTTCCAAAAGTCACGCCCCACTAAAAGTGAAACTTTTTCACTAAGAGTCATCTTCTTTAATATATTGTTAACGTGCTCCATAATTATCCTCTACTTATAAATTGTTGAATTGTTGCAAAAAGTTGCTCATTATGTTGACCAATGAGGTCATAATCTAGTGTTTTTGTATATTCGCTAAGTTTATCAGCGCTTAATTGTTTGAGATTAGTTTGTAATTCCATTAATGCCGTTTCACCTTGTTCGGATAAATACACAAAGTGATGGTGACTAGGATATATAAGCGGGCGAATAAAATCGACTGTGCCTGCATATTTATAAATAGGTGTCATATATTTAAGTGGGACAAGCGGATCAAGCGCCCCGTGGACTACCATCGTATTTAATTGATGTTTCTGTAATGTTTTTAAAAGTGATTGATTAGCGTATTTACCCATTTTGATTCGACTAATGATTGTGTAAAAAACTTTAGCAAAGACTTTTCCTTTTGTAAAACGAGCGGAGACATCACCAATGCTAGGAAGAGCATTGAGGACGATTGCTTGTTTAATTCGTTCGTCTTTTACGATATTGATTAAGTTACCAGCAACAAAGCCTCCCCATGAGTGGCCGACAAGAATTAATTTACTTTGAGCAAATCTAGAATCTTTTTCTAAATATTTAAGAAAATAGTCAGCATCAACTAGCGCACGCGCTAAATCGATAATTGTTTTACCTTCACTTTGTCCAGTACCAGTATTATCATAGGCAATAACTGCAAGATTATTATCACGGACTAAACGATTTATTTCTTTTGTATAAGCTAAGTGCCCATTACCTAATCCGTGAAAAAAGATAATTACTTTAGAAAAATCTTTGACTTCCGCCGTAGAGTAAATGAAGCCACGTAAAGTAATTTTGTTTTTAGAAAAAAAACTAATGGCTTCGGCTTTTAAACCCGGAAAATCTAAATGGGTAAAGTATTTTAATAAAGGATGACCGTTATAGCGAATATACATTTTTTTAGTCACCGCTAAATAAACAAGTGTTAAGTATAATACATAAAGAAAAACAAGCGCCCCTAGGACTGATAAAATAATCGTAATAATTATTGCTCCATTACTCATAAAGTACCTCTATTTGTAATTATACAACATATGTTAACATTTGACTTTAGGAAAAGGACAAAGCCAAAAAGCCAAAATCGTATCAAAATCGTATTAAAATCGTATTAAGAAAAAAGCAAAAGCACGTTTATACGTGCTTTTTTTGCTTGTTTGGTGCAAATGACAGGAATCGAACCTGCACGGGTCACCCCACTAGATCCTAAGTCTAGCGCGTCTGCCAGTTCCGCCACATTTGCGTTTTAATAAAAATGGTGCCGACGACAGGAATCGAACCTGCAACCTATTGATTACAAATCAATTGCTCTGCCAATTGAGCCACGTCGGCACGTTATGAATGCATTAATGGTGGACACTGAGGGGATCGAACCCACGACCTCTTCCGTGTGAAGGAAACGCTCTCCCATCTGAGCTAAGTGTCCAGTGTCACTTTATGCTTTATTATCTTATCAAAAACCTTAGTTGTTAGCAATATATAAAATTGTTAATAGAACAACAATTTCATTAAAAAAAGCCCGGGGTCGGGCTTTAGTGTATAAATGGTGGGCCTTAATAGATTTGAACTATCGACCTCACCCTTATCAGGGGTGCGCTCTAACCAACTGAGCTAAAGGCCCATTCGTGTCTTACACTTTTAATAATATATACTAATCCATTTGAAATTGCAATAATTTAGGGCTAAAAATTGTCTTTTTTTTGTCTTTAGTTATATACGTCAATTGTAATTCGAAACGCAACAACACAATTTAAGTTGCATTTAGTCTTTCACGAGTAAATGACTTAAAATATTGATGTCTCTTGCTGCTCATTTAATGTGAAAGGAGTATTTTTAAATGAGC
>Ga0265295_1004695_pt1 | contig 18146 bp, 11 predicted proteins | sample Munlansysbiofilm_FD_192503 | JGI IMG/M metagenome (GOLD analysis project Ga0265295, IMG submission 192503) | Leachate microbial communities from a municipal landfill in Southern Ontario, Canada - Methane capture system biofilm | ecosystem: Engineered > Solid waste > Landfill > Unclassified ...
CGCGGCGGGCGACAGCCCGTGGATGGTGCGGGTGCGGGCGCTGGGCATCATGCCGGACGACAGCAGCAGTCAGATCAGCGTCATCGGGGGCGAGGCCGAGGTGGACAGCGCCATCGCCCCGGATCTAAACTTCACCTACTTCTTCACCGACAACATCGCCGCCGAACTGACCCTCACCTATGCCGAGCACGACGTGTCCGCCAAGAAAACGGCGGTGGGCAACATCGACCTCGGCTCCCTCGACCTGCTGCCGCCGACCCTGACCGTGCAGTACCACTGCACCGCGTACGAGCGTTTCCGGCCGTACGTCGGCGCCGGTCTCAGCTACATCCTCATCCCCGACGAGGACCCGGGCGATGCCGACTGGGTCGACTATGACGACAACCAGATCGGCTACGCCCTGCAGGTCGGGTTCGACTACTTCTTCACCGACAACTGGAGCCTGAACGTGGACCTGAAGAAGGTCTGGGTGGATGTGGACGTGGCCGTCGGCGCACTCGGCACGGTGGTCACCACCAATGTGGACGTGGACCCGTGGCTGCTCGGCGTCGGCATCGGCTACCGCTTCTGAACCGCTCCCCCACCGGGGGACTGAAACACTGGCGGGCAGGGCCACCATGGCCCTGCCCGCCAGTTTTTTCTGATCTTCGCCCCGCCTCTTCCGCCCCGGATAGCCCTCGCTCCCGCCCACTTCCCGGCCGCGGCCGCTCAACCCGCCGCTGACGGTATCAGCACCCCCTCGCGGACCAGTCGTTCGACCAGGCGACCATGCGCCCGGCGGTCGAACCCAGCCCGGTCGGGCAAGCTGTCCAGGTAGTCGGAAAGGGTCGTCGGCGTCTCGAACCTCCTGAGCGTGGCCCGGTAGAATGCATGCGGCATGGCGAGGATATCCTCCCCGAGCAGCAGGAACACGGTGCGCTCGTATGCCGGGTTGCCGCGGCTCTCCGCCAGCCGGTCAAGAAAGCGGTGCAGGTCGGGATAATCGTGCCCGTGGACACTCACCCGCTCGCGGTCAAGCACCCAGGGACCCTCCCCGACAGCCGCAGCCAATCCGGCGGGGGCGGAGAATGCGGCCCGGCCCAGTTTGGCCCGGCTGAACGAGAACAGGTCGAGCAGAAACGGCATGGCCGTCCGTGCCCCGCCTGCCTCCAGCCGCCGCTCCAGTTCCACCAGGATCGGTTCCAGGGGCGGCTGGGCCCAGAACGCGGGCAGGCGTTCCTCGCCGAGAAACCCAGGCAGGAGCTCAAACAGCTCGTCGAGCCAGCCATCAACCAGGCAGGCGCAGAGGATGTGAAAGAGTTCATGCACCTGCTGTTCCAGCCGCTCCAGCACCAGCACCAGGGCCTCGAACCGAATGAGGAAGTCGGGCTCCGGCTCCGGCGGCACGTACAGGCAGAGGTTGTCCACCGGGAAGGGATGGCCTCCTCCCCGGTCGATCGCCTCCTTCTGTTCGAGAAAGGCGGCGAACGAGTCCGGCCGGGCGATGAACCGCTCCCAGTAGCGGCTGCCCACATCGGTGGACAGGTGGTCATAACAGACATGCGCGGCCGTTGTTCCGTCGGCGAACCACCGGTGCTTGAGCAGGACGATCTCCCGGATCTCGCTGAGCAGCGAGGCGGCATCGGTATCCGGATGATAGCGGCTGAAGAAGACCTCGATCCGCACCCGGCCATGAAACGCGACGGCGACCTCGCGGATGTTGGCGATGAGCCCCTCCAAACTGTAGGTGGTGGTCCGCTTGATCCGCTGCCGGGCCGCTTCATCGACCACTTCCGGCGAGAACTCGAACACCGGCACGCCGGCGTCGTCGCGAAAGGCCGCCCGGTAGGCGTCGACAAATTCCTCGTCAAGCAGGTGCCAGGCCCCGTAATTGAGCACGAATCGGTGGCGCAGGTCCGGGTCGGCGGCAATGGCGCGAAACAGGCGGGTCACCTGAGCCGGGTCGTTCTCGTAGCAGAGGTAGAGGGTGGATACGCGGCCGACCAGCCGGTGCAGGTCGGCGAGCACCGCTGCCAGCGACCGTACCACCGGCCGATGCCGGCCCGAATGACGCTGGAAGGCGTGCCGGCTGCCGCCGCAGTAATCACAGTCGAACACGCAGCCGCGGCCGAGAAAGAGCGGGAAGCCGAGCCGGCCGGCCAGTTTCTCCAGGTAATGGTCCGCATCGACGAGCAGGTCGAGCCGGACGAAGGAAAGCGTGTCCAGGAGCGGCTGCAACATCAGCCAGGAGCGGTCATTGCGCCGTACCACGCCGTCCGGCCCGCGCCGGACCAGGTTGGCGATCGCCCCGGCCGGCTCTCCGTTCAGCCACCCGAGCACCGGCTCCTCCGGGTCGCCGGTGACCACGCAGTCGAGTTCGGCCACGGTGCGGAGGAGATCCTCGGCGAAATAGGCGGCGGTGAAGCCGCCGGCCAGGGTGGGGATGGCCGGCTTCCAGGCGCGCACCGCGGCCAGCGCCGCCAACAGGCCGTGGGCAGTCTCCTGCCAGTGGAAAGCAAAGGCCGCGTGGGTCGGCCGGAAGGTTTCCAGCGCCGCGGCCAGGCGTTCGCCGGCCTCGTCCTCACGGTAGAGCGCCGGGTTGACCAGGCACACGGCCACACCCCGCTGTTCCAGGTAATCGGCCAGGCCGAAGGCCCCCATGGGGATGGCAAAGAACCAGGGACTGGCGCAGTTGACGATGACCAGCCGCGGCCGGCCGCAGCCGCTCATCCGGCCGCGCCCGTCGGCGCGCAGCCGGTCGCAGCCAGTTCACCGGCGGCAGCCCGATCCTCGGCTATCTCCTGGAACTGGGCGCGCAGCAGGGCCTGCAGGGCCGCCGCTGTCTCCTCGATCTCCGCCTCCTGCCCCTTCTGCACGGCGCGGAAATACCGCTCGCACACCCGCCGCCGCTCCGCCGGCCAGCGACTGGCAAAGCCGCCGCGGCCGCTCTCGGCCGGTTTCGTCTCGGCGAGCCGTTCATAGTCCCGCCGGCCGTGGGCCCAATTAATCACATGCCCGTAAAAGAGCAGGGCCCGGTCGATCAGGATGTAAAGCAGCTGGATGTTGGCCGCGGGCCCCACCTGCAGCTGTTCGCCGCCCATGCGCATGCCCAGCAGCCGGACTCCGGAGAGCAGTTCACGCCCCTTGAGTGCGGTCGCGCCGGCGCCGATCAGCCCGCCGATGGCCGAGAACAGGCCGAACGAGGCGCCCAGGGTGGCGGCGTCGATGCCGGCCGCCAGCGCGGCCCCGCCGAGCGCGCCGGCAACGATCAGCTGCCGGTCGGAGAGACCGAGGAACTCCCAGGTGCGCCGGCTGAACAGGTCCTCGGCGAGCACGGAATGCGGCGGCAGCTCCAATTTGAAGATATTGTGCTTGTAGAGCCGGCGGATCGCCTCTCGGGCCCGCCCTTCCTCGCCGACCACGTACTCCTCGTACTCCCGGCGCAGGGCCTGCTTGCGCACTTCCTCCTCGCCCGGGGGGCAGCTCACCGTGCGCCGGTAGGCGAGGATGTCGCGCAGCATCTGGGTGAAGATCGCCGCAGTCTCGATGTTGCGCGCCTCCCAGTCGGCCTGGAAGGCCTCAATCACGCTGCGCAGCACCGGCTCCAGCCGCTGGTCGATGGCTTTTAAGCTTTCGAGCAGTTCGATGCGCTGGCGGTAATTGGCCCGGCAGGAGTTGAACAGGCGGACTGCATTGAAATGCTTGCGGAATTCGCTCTGCCACTGCGGCAGGGCGGCGAACTCCTCTTCCTTGCAGTTGATCACCGCCATGCGCGGCGCGCCGGTCAGGCGGAGGATCTCCATCTCGGCCCGGTCCACGTGGCGCAGCGGCCGCGAGCCATCGACCACGAAAATCACCCCGGCGCCGGCGGCCACCGGGCGGAGCAGTTCGCAGTCGTCGCGGAAGGCGGGGTCGTCCCGGTGGGCCTCGATAAACGCCGGCAAAAGCCGCTCTTCCGGGCCCTGGTACTCCTGCAGCCACTGCAGGGTCTGGCGCGGATTCTGGAAGCCCGGCGTATCGATGAAGCGGATGATCTCGCGGCCGTCGATGCGCACCGGGAAGGGCTGGCAGAACACGGTCTCCCCGGGGATGGGGCTAACCCGCACGGAATCGTCCTCGGCAAGCGTGGAAAGCACCGAGGACTTGCCCTCGTTGGGATGGCCGATGATGGCGAATTCAGGGACGATGGGCGTGTTCATGAGACCACCAGGGGGAGGACTTCGAGACCGGGGTCGCCCACGGCCTCCATTTTTTTGCGCCAGACGGTGAGCTGCTCGGGCACGACCGGGGTGAAGATCGTGCCTCCCTTCGGTCGGCCGATGAGCAGGATGAAAATCGGCGCGGTTTCACCCGCGGCCAGGCGCAGGCGCGCCAGCAGCGAAGCGGTTTCCTGCAGGGGCGGCTGCCAGGCCTCCTGCACGAGCAAGACCGCGCTCAGGCCGGGACCGTCGATCGCCGTGGTCAGGGCCGCCAGTCCCTCGGCGTCCGGGTCACCGGGCACGCCGAAGCGGTGCGGCCGCAAGCGGGCAAGCCCGGTGCGCCGGCTGACAAGCGCACGCAGCTCCGCCAGGGGACAGTCATCGTAGATCTCGTCCGGCACCAGCATCACCGCTTCGGCGCCGGTCGCCTCCTGGGCGGGCTCCGCGGCGTTCAGCGTTTCCGTGTCGACTGCGGGTTCCAGCGGCCAGGCCGAGACAGTCGCCAGCCCCGGCTCGCGCCGTCCCACCGTGTCCACCCGCGGGGTGAGCATGCGCCGCACCAGCCGGGCCGTCTCCCGGCCGGCAAAACTGAGGCGGTCCAGGGCACGCCGCTGCTGCGCTAGTCCGGCGGCGAACAGCAGCAGCCGGGGCAGCAGTCCGTAGAAGAGCACGCACAGGCAGAGGAAGGGCCACCAACTGACCAGGTTGCCGGTGGCCAGGTGGCGGATGCCCTCCTTGAGGATCATCTGGCTGCCCTCGATCTGGGCGAGCCCCGGATAGGCCACCGCGTCGGGCAGGGCCCAGGACCAGGGCAGGGCCATCCAGCGCACCAGTCCGGCCACGGTCTCGGCGGACAGCTGCAGGGTGGACTGCCAGCCAAAGGCCACATCCGCGAACACCACCCGGGAAAGGGTCGCGCCGAGCACCCCCAGGTTGAAGCCGACCCCGGCCAGCTGGGCAAGCAGGAAGGCCGGCCAGACGAGCAGCGGCGCAGTCTCGCGGTGCTGCCGGAGTCCGCCCAACAGGGCCGCGAAGTCGAGTCGCTGCCGGCCGCTCATCCGCCGGAAGACGAGGGTGCGCAGGCCGTCGACGGCGCGCAGCAGCAGCCGACCGGCCAGACCGTAAAGGACCGACTGCTCCAGCCGCCGGCCGCGCAGCCAGCGGTACGAGACGAGGAGCAGCTGCAGGAGGATGAGCCCCATCTGGGCGAGCACGAACACGCCGATATAGCCGGACACATTGATCGGCCGGGTACCGGCGTAGAGAAGAAAGGGGGCGGCCAGGCCAACACCGGAGAGCAGGCCGAAAACGAGCGCCAGCACCGTGCCGAGGGCGAACAGCTCACGCCAGGCCGCGCCGGGCAGCACAGTCTCTGCCCCGCCCTGCTCGCGGGAATGCTGCAGCCGGCGCACGGTCAGCCAGCATCGCGCCAGCACCCGCGGCGGGACCTCGGCCGCGCCGTCCAACTCCGGTTGGATCTTGGTCAGGTAGAGGACCCGGTCGCGCCGGGCCGCGGTCTCCTCGTCGCCCTGGTCGCGCCGGGCCTCGTCAGCCTTGAAAAAATAGTGCAGGTCGAGGAGATCGGCGATCTGCCAGCGCGGCTTCACGATCCCGGCTCCGCCGAGCGTACCGGGTCGACGCTGCAGGGGCTGCAGGTGCAGGGACGGGACACTATCCGTTCCACAGGGCGCCGTCCTCAGGCGCCCTGCCGGGCCCGCTGCATCAGGGCCAAGTCGATGAGCACGAGCGCGGCCATGGCCTCGACGATGGGCACCGCCCGCGGCACCACGCAGGGGTCGTGGCGGCCCTTGGCCTCCAGGGTGACCGGCTCGCCGTCGAAGTCCACGGTCTGTTGGGCCAGGCCGATGGTGGCCACCGGCTTGAAGGCCACCCGGAAGACGATGGGCTCGCCGTTACTGATGCCGCCCTGGACGCCGCCGCTGTGGTTGGTGCGGGTGCCGAGCCCACTGCCCTTGCGCACGAAGGGGTCGTTGTGCTCGCTGCCGCGCAGACGGGTGCCGGCAAAGCCCGAGCCGATGTCGAACCCCTTGGTGGCCGGCAGGCTGAGCATGGCCTGGGCGAGGCGCGCCTCCAGCTTGTCGAACAGGGGCTCGCCCAGGCCGACGGGCACGTTGCGGCAGACGCAGGTAAGAATGCCGCCGATGGAGTCTTTCGCCTCCAGCACCTCGCGCACCCGGTCCTGCATGCGCCCGGCCGTGGCCGCGTCCGGACAGCGGATGATGGTGCGGTCCACCTCCGCCCGGGCGATGCGATCGATGTCCACCGATGGTGCCTCAATGTCGCCCACCGCGCTCACCCAGGCGACGATCTCCGTGCCGTACTGCTCACGCAGCCACTTCTCGGCAATGGCCCCGGCCGCCACCCGGCCGATGGTCTCGCGGGCGCTGGAGCGGCCGCCGCCGCTCGAGGCGCGGACGCCGTACTTCATCTGGTAGGTGTAGTCGGCGTGCGAAGGCCGCGGGATGCGGCTCATTTCACCGTAGTCCTGGGGCCGCTGGTCGCGGTTGTTGACCAGGAGCATGATCGGCGTGCCCAGGGTGCGGCCGAACTCGGTGCCCGAGTAGATGGTCACCTGGTCGGCCTCCTGACGCGGAGTGGACAGGTCGCTCTGCCCCGGCCGCCGCCGGGTGAGTTGCGGCTGGATGTCCGCCTCGGTGAGTTCCAGGCCGGGCGGGCAGCCGTCGACGACCGCGCCGACGCCCTTGCAGTGGGATTCGCCGAAGGTGGTCACTTTGTAGAGGGTGCCGAGGGTGCTGGACATTGGGGGCTCCTATTTGAGCGGTTTAGCGGTTTAGCGGTTTAGCGGTTTAGCGGTTTAGCGGTTTAGCGGTTTAGCAATTTAGCAATTTAGCAATTTAGCAATTTAGCAATTTAGCAATTTAGCAATTTAGCAATTTAGCAATTTAGCAATTTAGCAATTTTGTGACGGGGTTGGTGGGAAGGCAAGAAACTTTATGGTTTTTTTGCGAGTTTTTCAGACGTTCGCGGGAGCGGCGGCGGCTTGTGGCCACGCTACTTACTTGCCGCTGGCACCTCCGGGGCGCCACCCAATGACGTTTGGCGTCGCCAGGAATCCATCCCCTTAAAACAGCAAACAGACTGAAAAGATCAACCGCTAAACAGCTAAAAACATGCGAATATACCACGCCGCCGCCTTATCGAGGCCAGCCCGTACCGAGTACTCCGGCGCATAGCCAAACAGACGGGCCGCCTTGGTGATGTCGGCAAGCGAATGGCGCACGTCGCCGGCGCGGAAGTCGCGGTACACGGGTTCGGCAGCCCGGGCGGCGGGCACGCGGTCGGCCACCCGCTGGCGGATGAGGGCGAACAGTTCGTTCAAGCTCGTGCGTTCACCGAAGGCCACGTTGTACACTTGGTCGGCCGCCTCGTCCGGGGCGGTGGCGGCCAGCAGGTTGGCCTGGACGCAGTTGTCGATGAAACAGAAGTCGCGGCTGGTTTCGCCGTCGCCGTTGATGTACACCGGCTCGCCCTTGAGCAGGGCCGCGAACCAGCGGGGGATGACCGCGGCATAGGCCCCGTCCGGGTCCTGGCGCTGGCCGAAGATGTTGAAGTAGCGCAGGCCGATGGAGCGGAAACCGTAGGTGCGGGCGAACACGGCCGCGTAGAGTTCGTTGACCAGCTTGGTCACCGCATAGGGCGAGAGCGGGTTGCCGATGCGCTCCTCGATCTTGGGCAGGTCCGGGTGGTCGCCGTAGGTGGAACTCGAGGCGGCGTAGACAAAGCGGCGCACACGGGCGTCGCGGGCCGCAATGAGCATGTTGAGAAAGCCGGTGATGTTCGCCTCGTTGGTGGTCAGCGGGTCTTCGATGGAGCGCGGCACCGAGCCGAGCGCCGCCTGGTGGAGCACGTAGTCCACCCCGGCACAGGCCTGGCGGCAGGTCGCTGCATCCCGGATGTCGCCCTCGAGGAGGGTCCAGTTGCGCCAAGCCTCGGGCCCCACCAGCGCCTGCACCTCGTCGAGGTTGTGGCGGTGGCCGGTGGCAAAACTGTCCAGGCCGACCACCCGCTGGCCGAGGCGCAGCAGGGTTTCCACGAGGTTTGAGCCGATGAAGCCGGCCGCGCCGGTGACCAGCCAGGTGGCGGGATGCTGGCGCAGCTGTTCCTGACGCTCGGCGAAGATGCTCATTTTGTCTGTCTCCCGGGTGGGTTTTGGTGTACCTTCCGGCGCAAAGGCGCGCCCTGTCCGCAACAGGCGATAATAGCCGTGCGGGCGGACAGCGTCAATGATCACCGTCCGCCGCGCCCCGCCGCCCTTGCCGCCGTTATGCCCTTCTCCCGGAAAATCATCCACATCGACATGGACGCCTTCTTCGCCTCGGTGGAGCAGCTCGACCGGCCGGAGTTGCGCGGCCGGCCGGTAATCGTCGGCGGCGAACCCGGCGGCCGAGGTGTGGTCGCGGCCTGCTCGTACGAGGCGCGGGTCTTCGGCATCCACTCGGCCATGCCCGCCGGCCGGGCGGCCCAGCTCTGCCCGCAGGCGGTGTTCCTGCGGCCGCGCCTGGACCGCTACCGCGAGGTGTCGCGCCAGATCATGGCCCTGTTCCACCGCTACACGCCGCTCGTCGAGCCGCTGTCCGTGGACGAGGCCTTCCTCGACGTCACCGAAAACCTCCTTGGTGAGCCCTCCGCCACCCGGCTTGCCCAGGCGATCCGCACCGACATCCACGCGACCACCGGCCTGACCGCCTCGGCCGGGGTCTCCTGCAACAAGTTCCTCGCCAAGGTGGCCTCGGGCCGGCAGAAACCCGACGGCCTCACCGTGATCCCGCCCGGCCAGGCCGCTGCCTTCATCAAGGCCCTGCCCATCGGCAAATTCTACGGCGTAGGCCGGGTGACCGAAGAGAAGATGCACAACAACGGCATCCGCACCGGCGCGGACCTGCTGCGCTTTACCGAGGCGGAACTGGCGACATTGTTCGGCAAGGCGGGCCGGTTCTTCTTCGAGATCGCCCGCGGCCGCGACACCCGGCCGGTGGAGCCGGTGCGGGTGCGCAAGTCCGTGGGCGCGGAGACCACCCTGGCCGAGGACATCGTCGACCCGGACCAGGTGCGTGGGGTACTCGCCGAACTGGTGGCCAAGGTGGACCGCCATCTCAGCGCGCACAAAAACGGCGGCCGCACCCTGTCGCTCAAGGTTCGCTACAGTGACTTCACCACCATCACCCGCTCATGCACCACCAACTCCGGGTTCTTCACCCCGGAGGACATCCTCGCCCACCTGCCCCGGCTGCTCGCCGACACCGAGGCCGGCCGGCGGCCGGTGCGCCTGCTCGGGGTGAGCGTGGCCAACCTCTGCGACGAGGCTGAAAGCTCCCGGCTGCGCCTCCGCCAGCTCCCCCTGCCCTTCCCGCCGCGCACCAACCTTTAATAATAATACCAGATGGAGCGGTAGTCGCCCGGCTGTTCGCCGTCCGCCTTGAGCCGCCGCAGGTAGCGGTAGATGGACACGTCCGTGTACACGTAGGTGTTCATCAGGGCGAGCTTCTTCTCCCAGGGGTGGAACTCGTACACCCGCCGGCCGTCGGGCAGGATGGCGATGACGTCGCGGTTCTGGCCGGCGCGCAGGTAGTTCTTGCCCAGCCGGGGCACGTTGAAGACGATCTCGTCGGTGCGCACCGTGCCCGGGAACAGGCGCGCCTCCTCCTGTTGTTCCTGCAGCAGCCGGGCGATGGGCACCCGGTAGAGATCGGTCTCCTCCTTGCCCTTGGCGTTGAAGGTGTAGTAGGGGGTCACGCCGATGAGGCGCAGCCGCTGGCGCAGGGCCGCGGTCTCGAACTTGCGGGAATTGTAGTAGGTGAACACCAGCTGGTTGTACACCTCCACCCCGAACAGGCGGAACCGCTGCACCGCCTGCATGGCCTCCGGGGTGATCTCGGTGGGATGCTCGAAATGGGTGACGATGAGGATCTCCCGCCGGCCGGGCTCGTGGAAGCGGGTGATGGCGCGCACCAGCGAATCGGTGATGCGCTGCGGCAGGGTCACCGGCGTGCGCGTGCCGATGCGGATGCGCAGCACGTGGTCCATCTGTGCCAACCGGGCGAGTATCCGCTCCAGCTGGTCATCGGCGAGCAGCAGGGGATCGCCGCCGGTGACCAGCACCTCGCTGATCTCACGAGTTTTCTCGATCCAGTCCAGGGCCCGGTCGAGCTTGCGCTCGCCCAGCGCCGCGTCCGGCGAGAACACGTCCTGGATCTGCCAGTTGCGTTGGCAGTAGACACAGATCTGCGGGCAGGTGAGGATCGGCTTGAGGATGACGATCTGCGGGTAGCGCCGGGTGATGCCGTCGATGGGCGAGGTGTCGCTCTCGGCCATGAAGTCCTGGGAGCAATCCGGATCCTCGCGCTGGAGCGTCATCCGCTCCACGTACTGGCCGGGCGGCAGCACCTGGGCACGGATGGCCCGGTCCCAGGCGCCGGTGTTGTCCGCATCCATGAGCGACACGTAGTAGGGGGTAATGCCGAACGGGATGCGGTTGGCCCGGGCCGCCTCGATGGCCGCGAACTCCTCGTCCGACAGGGCCACCAACTCGCGCAGCCGGGAGGCGCTGCGGACGATGTGGCCGGTGTGCCAGTGCCAGTCGTTCCACTCCAGGTCGGTGATGCCGAAGAACTCGAACAGGCGCTGCCGGTTGCGGCTGTGCTGGCGGACCAGTTCCTCGTCCATGCCGCAGGGGTAGCGCATGGCCATGGCGCGGGCACCGCGAGCCATGCGCGACAGGTCGGCGGAGCGCAGCCGGGCCGCGGTGCGGCCGGTGTGGCGGAGGAAGGCCGGCGGCTTTTCCGTGTAGATGCTGGCCTGGCCGCTGATGCCGCGGAACAGGTGGGTGAGTTCGGCGAGGAAGTCGGTGCTGGGCGGCACAGGACACTGCCCCGGTTCGTGCAGCAGGGTTTCCAGGTAGTGCAGCAGGGAAAAACCGGCCAGTTCCTCGCTGCGGGTGTTGAGGATGGTGCGCAGCACCGAGACCGCGTCCCGGCAGGTGATCCATTCCAGCGAGGGCAGCTCCCGGTCGCCGTCCTGGCTGTGCAGGAGCAGGTTGGCCAGGTGGCCGCGCAGGGCGAGCCGCTTGTCTTCGAGCGGGCGGTCGGCGAGCAGGATCTCTTCGATCACCGGGTCGAGGGCGAGGATTTTTCGCAGTCGGGCGAGCAGTTTTCTGTTTTTCATGGGCCACTGTGGGGTACGTGGATTTCAAGAAACCGCGGTACTGTGCGATGGCCGAACGTCGTTTGCTGGAAACGGACGGCACGGCCGCGAACGGCGGCGGTTTCTAGAGAGCCGGCGGGGCAGGCGGGATCGCCAGCACACCGTGAACAGGCGGTTGCGGCCGGATCGAAACACGAAAACGACAAGGGAAGGACAAGAGCCGGGTACGGTTGCCTGCAGCGAAGGGGGCATAGCCCCGGCGGCGAAGACTGGCCGAAGACCGCTGTGCGGCAACGGAGCAGAGAAGATCAACTGAGTCTTTCTACATCAATGTGCTTAGGTTTTGCAAGCACGCTGCCCGGTTTCGCGCCCCATCGTGCGAAGGCGGTTTGGCCGAATAAGGCTGTGGGAAGATCGCCGCAGAGTGTGGAGTCGCTCTTCGGCGCAAGGCTTAGGAAGCCCACCTGTGCCGGCCATGCGCTGCCTACCGCGATCTCTACCCCGTCAGGCAGCCGGTTCTTTACCCGTTTCCCTGTCCCCCGAAAACCTGCCACGATCTGCCCCGTCATCACGGCCAGAGGGTATCAATGACGAGCAGCCTGCGGAGATCCCGAATGCTTGCGGCCACGGCATCCTGCCCGGCCAAGAGCGGCAGGTCAGCCAGCAGTTGGGTAAGGTTGGCCGCCGGTTCGACGCTTTCGGCGGCGAGGATACGTTCCACCACAAAGGCGAGCGAGGTCAGGGTACGATAACTCTCGTCGATCTGCCGGAACCGGTCCGGGTGGAATTCCGGCGGGTAGCGGCGGACCATGCGCTGGTAGGCCTTTTCGATGGCCTCGCTCGTGGCCTCAGGGGGCAGGTTCAGATGGTTCAGGGCTTGTTCGCGTGTCAGCATGGTCGTGACCTTTCAGGAACGGCGCCTGGAGGAGCGCGCCGGTTTTCGCCCGACACCGGCGATGGCCCGCAGTCGATTGTCGAGCGCATCGCGCAGGGCTGCACACTGCCGGTCGCCGGCATCCTCCCGGGCGCCCAAGGCATTGCAGGTTTTGATCAGGAGGGAAGGGAAGCCAGGTTGCTCCTCAAGAACGGGAAAAATTTTCTCGGCCAGGGCTTCTACCGCCTCCAGGGGCAGACGGCGAAAATCGTCGGCATGGTCGCGCAGAAAATCGACCACCGCCCTGGCGCATTCCAGCCGCAAGACGGCACTGCCGCGACCGGTGGCCGGCCCGGCGGTGGCAAACAGATCGTCGAGGAACGTCGCTTCTCCCGCCTCGACCAGCAGCGACCGCACGCCGGCCACAAACTCGAGGCAGCCGTCCGCCTCGCTCCACACCTGGGCCATCCACTGCCGCAGTCCGGCCGCATTGACCCGGCCCTCGGGAAAAAGGGCCAGGAACCGGGCCAGGGGGGCCAACGTGTCGACCTGGCCGGCCAACTCCGCCAGCCCCTGGAGCGTCGCCGGGGTGAACAGCTCGGCGGAGACAACCGTGGTGCCGAGCCGCCGCAGCATGGGCGGGAGGTCCGGCAGGCTGGAATTGACCAGGAAAGCGGTCCTGGCCTTCTCCCAGACCGCCTGCGCCAGACTCCCGACCAGCGCCTCGTCGGCCCTGATGCTGTCGAAGAGCGTCTGCAGCACTGTTGGCGAACGGACGGCCAGCGGCCCGTGTTCCTGCATGATCCAGCGGAGATCCTCCGCTCCGGGACCGGGACCGTCCCACAAGGCCGTGGCGGCAACAGTGCCCAGCCGCCGGCTGTCGGCCTGAACGGCCACCAGGGAGGCGACCACCGCGAGTCGCGGCCCCATGCATCCCACCCCGGCGGCCTGCAGCAGCAAATCGACCAGTGCCTCGTTGTTCGCACCGGGGACGAGCAGGTCGCTTGCATCCTGGGACAGAATCGGGTCCAAAACGGCGACCAAGGAGCGGCGTTCCCGGGAGGAGAGCAGCGGCAGGCGACGGCCGATCTCCTTGAGCATCTGTGCATGGAACCGGAGGAGCAGACGTTCCATGACCTCCAGCTCCTGGCCGAACATACCGGAGAACAAAGGATGATCGACACGGCCCGGGAACGGATCGGCACTGCCGAAAGCCTGGCGGAGATCGCGCAGCAGGACCAGTTTGCCCTCAAACGGGGCGGAGCGAAAATTCTGTTCCATCCGGGCCAGGCCGGACACGGTGAGCGTGTTGTCGTCATCGGCGAGGAGCAGGTCGCGGAGTTCCGGGGGCATCAGCTCGCCCGTACCCCACGTGAACGCCTCATCCACGGCCCGAACGAGTTCCCTGGCCTGGTGCGCTGACGGCGACTGGTGGCACTGGCGCAGGTGGAGCACCACCTGGCAGGCGAAAGGCAGAAAGACCAAGCGGCGCAGGGCCGGCAGGTAGGATGCCGTCGCCCGCGCCATCCGCTGATCGGCCTCGTAGAGATCGGCCAGGAGGTTCACGGGGAGCGGCTTGTGCAGGCTGGTCTTGTGGTTGAGTCGGCGAAAGACCGCCATGCCGTCGCCCAGGGCCTGGAAGGATGACGCCAACGGGGTGCCGGCAAAAAAACCGGCCAGATCCTGGTAGTGCCTGCGGCTTATCCGGCCCGGATCCCGCGCCAGCAGGGCCAGGCGATCTTCGATACCCCGCCAGTCCAGGGCAGGGCCGAGGACAGGCCGCAGGCGTGCCTGCACCGTCTGATAGGCGCCGGCAAGGCCGCCGACGGTCAAGAGGGCGTCCGCTGCCTCGGCATCACCCGCCATGCACGCCTTGAGTGACAGCAGGAATTCCATCTCCGCCGTTTGCGGGACAGCCGGGATGCTGTCGATCTGCGCGCAGAATTCGTCGAAGGCCTGCCGGGTCCGCAGGGTTCGCCGCAGGACATCCTGCCAGGCCTGATCGATCTCGCACCTGAGCTCGGGGGTGCGACCCTGGCCCTGCACCGCCACCAACCATTCCAGGTGGCGGCCGGCGCGCCGCAGTTTTTCCTGCTCTTTTTTTGCTCGTTTCTGTTTCGCTTTAGCCACTGCTGTCCAAGTCCTCCTCCAGGGTATCCATCAGCGCCACCAACTCGTCTTCAAGGTCGTCCACCAGCCCCTCGTCCGCGCCGCTGATGACGGCCGTCTCGTAGCGATGCGCTAGCAGGGTGAGCTCCTTGACCCAAGTGGGGCCAAGGCGGCTGTCCCTCAGCAGCTGCCGGGCCTTCTGGGAAACGTAGTTGACCGGTTTGTCGGCAAGCGCCGGTTCGTTGCTCTCTGCGGCGACCGCGCGGCCGCCGGTCACCCCGGTGTTATGCAGATCGACGGCCACGGTCCTGGTATTTTCAAACCCTTTCTGACTGACGGTGACCCGCACGATCCCCTGCAGGTCGTAGGAGAACTCGAGAGTGACCGGCGAACCGGCCGGCGCCGGTTTGAGATCGAAGCGAAAGGAGTCGATCAGGGTGTTTTCGCTGCAAGAGGGGCTCTCACCCTGAAAGACCTCGACCTCGACCAGTTTCTGGTTGGCCGCCACGGTGTAATAGACTTCGGAGCGGGTAACGGGGATACGGGTGTTACGCCGGATGATGGTGGAAAAGTAATCGGCCTCCCCGGTCACCGGGTCCACCATGTCCACGGTGCGGGTGCCCAGAGAATGGGCCGCCACATCGATGAGGATGTGGCGTAGGGGCTCCCCGGCGATAATCCCGGCCTGGACCGCCGCGCCCAGGGCGACGCACAGGTCCGGATCGACGGAATGCTCCATGGGCTGGGCGAACAGACCGGCCAGCATGTCCTGGACCGCCGGCATGCGGGTCGAACCGCCGACCAACACGATCCGGTCGACATCCCCGGCGTTCACCCTGGCCTCCGCCAGGGCCTCCTCGACCTTGCGCCGCGTTTTGTCGACAAGATCGGCGGTCATCTCTTCGAAATCGGCCCGCGCCACCTCCAGCGTCAGATTGAGCGGCTCGCCGTCGACCACGGCCACCGCCACCTCGTTCACGGTGACATAGGGTTGGCTGGAAAGGGCAATCTTGACCCGCTCGGCCACCTCCTTGAGCCGCACCTGCGCGACGAAATCATGGCCCAGATCGATATCCGTTGTTTCCTGCAAGTGGTGCAGGAAATGATCCTTGAGCCGCTCGTCGAAGTCGTCGCCACCCAGGAGCGTGTCACCGCAGGAGGCCAGCACCTCCTTGATGTCGCCCCGAAGCTGGGCGACGGAGACATCGAAGGTGCCTCCGCCCAGGTCATAGACCAGGATGATCTCCTCCCCGGCGTCGGCGGCGGCAGGGCCTTCGTAGACAAAGGCCGCCGCGGTCGGTTCGTTGATGATGCGCAGCACCTCGAGTCCCGCCAGTTCCCCCGCACGCACGGTGGCCCGGCGCTGGGCGTCGTCGAAATAGGCGGGCACCGTGATCACCACCCGGCGAATCGTCTGCCCCAGCACCCGCGTGGCTTCCGCCGCCAGGTGTTTGAGCAGCATGGCGGAAATCTCCTCGGGCAGATAGGAGGCCTCGCCCACCTGCACCGGCGTGGTCCTGCCCATGAGGCGCTTCACCGATTTCACCGTGTGCGCGGGAAAGGCAACATACCGGTTGATAGCCTGAGCCCCGAAGTAGACCCGCCCGCTCTCGGGATCGAAGCTCACCACCGACGGCACGATGGCCTTGCCCTCCTCGATGTTAACAGGCTGGGGAATGCCCCCTTTCAGCAGGGCGACGACCGAATTGGTGGTGCCCAGATCGATACCGCAGCTTATTTCCTTCATGGTGCCTCATCGTCCGTCTCGTTGACGCTGGATTCCTCCAGCGCCTGCTGTTCGTGTTCCCGGGCCGGCCCGAGAATCACCCGGGCCGGTTGGCGCACGGTGCCGTCCTCGATGAACCCGGGCTCCAGCATCTCCGTGACGACACTGTCGCGCGCTTCCGGCATCTGGGTCAGCACGACCCGATGCAGCCGCGGATCAAAGGCAGCGCCCGGTTCCCTAATCATACGGATACCGTTCCTGTCCAGCAGATGTTCGAGCTGCAGCCAGACGAGCGCGACTGCCTGCCGACGTCGCGGTGAGCACGCAGTCACGTCGAGCAGGGCGTGATCAAGATGGAAAAAGGCCGAGGCCAGCCGCATCAGATCCTCGCCGTTTTGCTCGTTTGGGCGCACCTCGGGGGCTGCGTCCAACCGGTCGCGCAAGGCATCGACCGCCTGCGACTGCTTACGCAGCGACTTCCGCAATCCGCGGAATTCCTCCAGCATGGTTGCCTGCAGCCCATCCAGAGAGAGACCTGGGGTCTGTTCGCTGTCCGCCTTCCTCACGTCTGCAAACGGGACACAGCCCGCTATCCTGTTCCACCATCTGCTCATCTGTCACCGATTCCTTGTGCACATGAAAAAAGAGTCAACCGGCGCCAGTAGTTGGCGCCTTGGTGCCGCATACCCGCGCCTCAATCCTCCACCGGCGGACTGGTCCACGACTGGCCGGAGATGGCCTCGCGGCACAGATCCTCCAGTTGGTTGACCACCTTTTCCAGGCGGGTGTTGTTGGCCGGCGGCGGCATGCGACGCAGTTCCTCGCGCAGGGCCGGCGACTGCAGCCGGGCCAGTTCCAGCCGGTCCTCGATCTGGTCCACGGCCATGTGGATAGTCATGCTCAGGTATTCGTCCACGCCAGGGGCGAGCCGCTGGAACTCGGGCCGGGAACGGTAGCGGTCGATCAGCTGCTCGCCGAGGAGAAAAAGGGTGTGGCTGGCCAGGCCGTTGCTCAGGCCGGCGTTCAGCGGCAGGAAGGTGATGGTGTGCGCGTACTGCTGCATCATCGGCCGGTTGCGGGTGCGCAGCACGGTGATGATGAGCTGGGAGAGCAGACGCACGTACGAGGCGAGCACCTGGCTGTCGAGCGCCCCGGGCGCCGGGCCGGCGCCGGGGATGGTCCCCTCCGCCGCCGCCAGCAGTGCCCTGACCACCGGCCGGACCACCTCGTCCCGCTCGCTGTCCATGGCCGCGCACAGCCGCTCGTGGAGGATGAGCTGGGGCCGGTTGGCGGTCCGGTGGAGCATGGCCTCGTTCCAGCTCCGCCACAACTCCGGGTTGCGCTGCATGTTCTCGATGAGGAAGACCAGCCGCCGGGTGATGGTCTTGCGCGGGGTGGGCTTCCAGTCGAGCAGCTCGCGGGTGCGGCGGCTGTCGGCGACCAGTTGCTGGTCGATGTAGCGAAGCATCCACAACCGCTCGAACGGCTCGCGGCCGAGCAGGTGGCACTGGACCAGGCGGGCGAGCACCAGCGGGTAGAGCAGCCAGCGCGGAGCGAGCAAGGGGGTGCGGGCCTGGTTGTAGTAGAACCGGGTGGCGAGGCGATACAGGTCGAGGTGGCTCACCGCCCCGTCCGGGCCGGCGTTGAGGGTGCAAAGGCGGGCAAGACTCTCGTGCCGGTCGAGCACGCGCAGGAAGAACTGGGCCAGGTCCTGCACGTGGATGTAGGGGATGGCGGACTGGCCGCGGCCGGCGAGGAGGCGCGACTCGAGCAGCTTGCCGGAGAGCCAGTTGTTGAGCAGGGCGTACAGGGGCGGGTACTCACACCAGTCACTGAACACCGCGGCGATACGGACGATCACCCCGGGCAGCCACTGGCTGTACTCGCGCACCAGCTCCTCACCCGCCCGCTTGCTGCGCGCATAGGGGATGTCGGCGTCGGGCGGGGTGTCCTCGGTGACCGTCACCCCGAACGGGCAGGCCGCCTGGGAGCTGGCGAAGACGAAGCGTTTCGCCCCCACCTCGCGCGCCAGGTCGAGCAGGTTGCGGGTGCCGTGGACGTTGGTGCGGACGTATTC
>Ga0265295_1004697_pt1 | contig 18142 bp, 11 predicted proteins | sample Munlansysbiofilm_FD_192503 | JGI IMG/M metagenome (GOLD analysis project Ga0265295, IMG submission 192503) | Leachate microbial communities from a municipal landfill in Southern Ontario, Canada - Methane capture system biofilm | ecosystem: Engineered > Solid waste > Landfill > Unclassified ...
TGAATATTGTAGAAAATCCGGGGGATATTTCATTATATCAAGCAGAAGTATTGCATTTATTGAGGAGCGAAGTTTTGCAATAAGTGTATCTCTGCCATCCATATTTGTGAGTTTTCTCATCTTTAGCAGCTTTACCTGATCGGCTGAAAATGATGGCGAAAAGCCTGTCTTAAATATTTTGAGTACAGCTTCGCTTAGGTTCAAGTTCTCTTTGTACTCAATTCCCTCTCTGTAAAAAGATGTAATGTTTACCGGGTTTGGGCTATAATTATTACTCTTTTTTCTCAATGCGTCCATAAGGACAGATTTTGGATCAACAACTCTTATAATAATCTCTTGAAGAGGTATTACAGACTGCATCATCTCAATTGTAACATTGCCCTCTGTGAGTAATTTTAAGGATACTCTGCGTTGTTCGTATCCCATAGATGAAAAGATTATGGCCCTCTCCGATAGTGAATCGGGTAGGGTAAGCCTAAAAACACCCTCTTGGTTAGTTATTGTCCCAAAAGAGCTGCCTTGTGGATTAACGGTAGCGAAGACAACAGGATCTCCATTGTGTCGATCTGTTACTCTACCCTCAATTCTAATGTACTTTTCACCGGAAAAGATTACCTCCTCTTTTTTCTCTTCCGGCGTATAAATGAGAATATAACTCCCCTCTTTTTTAATTGAAAGGGAGTCGTTTCCGGTTATCTGCTTTATTGCCTCCTCTAAAGTGTAATCCCCAGAGTCAATTTTCCCTCGTTTTTTATTGTCTACTACTCGGCTATCGTATATAAACATATAACCTGTAAGGGTGGAGAGATTGTTTAGCAGCTCATATGTATTTCCTCTCTTCTCTTTTACCCTTATTGTTTCAATATCTTTATGATTTTGAGCAAAGGAGGGATTCGCATTATATATTATTAATAACGTAAGTAAAGAAAACAGTTGAAATAGGGTTTTCATTATCGTCTGCCTTTACATATGGATTTTAATAACTCTTCCTTGAGTGGTATACTTTAGATTAAGTGCGTTGCAAATCAATTGAACCATTGACTCTATATTCTCTTCTGTAAAAGTTGCGGTGAGTTCTCTCTTCTCAATACCGGGCTCCAGAACAATTTCAAAGTCTTTAAAATTTCTGTTTAAGATATCTGTAACATTACTTAATGTTTGATCTTTAAAATGCATACGGGATCTGTATTTTTGAAAATCCTGGTATTCATCAAATGTTAGTTTTTTGACTCCGTCATTGTCTGCTATTGCCCTCTCTCCAGCGTTAAGATCAATCATCATCCCGGTGCTTATTAAAGTTATACGAACCTTGCCGGTTTTAACAGATAGTACAGTCTCTCCTGAATGACTTATTAGCTCAAATGAGGTTCCAAGCACCTCAACCTTAGCGTTACCGGAGTTTATGATAAAAGGTTTTGATTCATCCCGGGCAATGTCAAAGAAGGCCTCTCCTTCAAGAGTTATTAATCTCTCATTATTAGAAAATTTATCAGGGTGTTTAATTGTTGTTTTTTCAGCAAGATATACAACTGAGCCATCTTCAAGTTTTGTCACTAAAGTTGTACCAGGAATGTCATTTAATAGATTTATGGATGAGTATTCTGTTACCGACACATCATTTTTTGTTATAAATAGTCCTGCTGTAACAACTAGAATTAGTGTTGCGGCAAATGCAAGAGCGTACCTATAGGAGGGTGATCTTCTCTTGATAGGCTCATTAATAAGACCATCACTTTCAAGGCTTGTTCTTAGCTTTTCCCACGCTTTATCAGTCATTAACCTCTCCTCATTTGATAGTTGTTTTTTCATCTCGTATATCCTGTTTCTTTTCTGAGCATTTTAAGAGCTTTTCCAATTTCTGACTCTACAGTTTTTACTGAAAGTGAGAATAGAGTAGCAATCTCGTCATATTTCTTCTCCCCTAATCTATGCATAATAAAGATATCTCTTCTTCTTGGAGGCATCTTAGCTAGCGTTCCGGAAATGATTTTTTCCATCTCTTCTGCTTCTGCTCTCTCTTCCGGGTTTCCTCCCGGACTTTCTATGTTAAAATAGTCTAAAGATGTAGATGAGCTCTTTTCAAATTTTTGTCTCCGGCAGTAATCAATTGATCTGTTACGTATAGAATTATACAGATAACTCTTTATATTTCTACTGATACTTAGTGTTTCTCTATTTTTCCATAGGTTATAAAACAATTCCTGGAGTATCTCCTCAGATATATCTGTTCTGCCTGTTATCTTAACTGAATAGTAAAGGAGGGGGGTGTAATAGCTTTTAAACAAAGTTTCAAAGCTCTTAATATCCCCCTCTTTTATTTTATAAATCAGTATAAGATCATTTATCATTTAAGGGAAGTCTTAGTCATTGTCAAATATACTAATTTGTATAGCTATTTGCTCTTGTTTATTGCTTTTCTTAATCTTTCAACGGCGTTTTCCAATGACTCATCGGGTTCGATAATATTGTACTCCTCCCAGAAATTTTTGTCTAAAAAGTTTGTTACCTTATCTGATAATGAGTGGTTATCTTTAAATGCTACTTTTGATGGAATTCTTTTAACATCAACAGGATTACTATCTGTCACTACTGTTTCTGAAACAATGGAGTAGCTGGTGGAGAAGAGGCGCTTTTTCCAGTCACATTTGAAGTTTAGTTCGCTTCTTATGTAGTGTAGAAGGGCAATATCTCCATCTTGTCTGTATGTTACCAAGAATGATACTCCTTCAGGTTTAAAGTGCATTCCAAATGGTTTTCTCTTTAGTATAGCTTTTGTCGCTTTATTTTTGTCGCTCATACTTAGATTGAATTCTGCTCTTGAAAGGGTGAAATTATCCTTATCAATAAATAGTTTGCCATTATATAGTGCATATGGCATTATGACCTGAGGCTGAAAGCTTACAACGTAGTGTGCCCTCTCTCCAATTGTTACAGATTCATTAATTGAGAAGCTGTACATATCAAGACTCTCTTTGCTTAAAATAAGATCCGGGTTTTTAATAATATCCAGGTAAATCGAAAGGTTTGGGCCTCCAAGTAGTTTAACCATAAGAGTATCTTTTGGATCTGGACTTACCAGTTTGCGCCCTTTGTATATTTGAACTGCATCTCTTTCAACTCCCTCAAGATAAGGAGTTTTGTACATTTCTACAACTGCTTCTGATACATTAATGTAGTTTCTCCTCTTCTTTACGGTCTCCCTGTAGAATCCTGATAGTGTACTTTTTGATGTTGAGTAATTTTCTCCTACTTTATCCAGAGCAATTTCAACGAGTGCTCTGCCGTTCATACCTAGTACTGTAATTGGGTCAAGTTGACTGCTCTTCTGATCCAGGTATATTACAACATCTCTTATATCCTCTCCGTTAATTGGTAATTCAAAATTTGAATAACCAAGGTGAGAAAATACAACAGCCTTTGCATTGCTACCCACTTTAATTTTGATTGAGAATTCGCCATTGGTATTTGCAATGGTTCCAACATTTGATCCTTTAAGTGCAATTACAGAGTATTCCAGTCTCTTTTGAGAGGACTTCTCTTTTACTGTCCCGCTAATTGTAAAGTACCCTTTTTCAGTTTGTGAAAATGCCGGGCTTTGCGGAGCTAACATCAAGACTGCAATTATTAGTCCTGTGATTTGTTTAAAAATTGTTTTCATCTTTTTATCATTTTTAAAGTTTGACTCTTCTGCTATCAAGACGAACAACTTTAGATTTACCCTATTTTTTTATTTTTTAGTTAAGATGTTTAACTTTTTTCTTACACTTTGTAATGTAAGAGTATATGTTTTGATATATTATCGTAATTGATAGTTAATGTTTTATTTAATTTTTATAAATTTACTCGCCCTTTTATTATTTGTGTCTCCGTTTCAATTATAATCACCTAATAACTGAGGAATGGAACCAATTAAAGATCTTATTAAACGCCTTGCCGACAGGTACGGACGTGAAAGGAGCAGTCTGCTGCCAATATTGCAGGGGGTTGTTGAACAGGAAAAATACCTCTCTGAATACTCTATGACAGAGATTGCACGAGAACTTAACTTGCCAGCTGCAGATGTTTTTGGGACTGCAACTTTCTACTCATTTCTTGAAAACGAAAAGATGGGTAGATACATTATTCGGCTATGTAAAACAATTACCTGCTCAATGAAGGGGGAGAACCAGATTTTACTGACAATCCAGGATCTTCTCAAAATCAAGGTAGGCGAAACTACACCGGATGGCAACTTCTCTCTACTTCAAACAAATTGTCTGGGTTTTTGTCACAAGGCTCCGGCAATGCTCATTAACAAAGAAGTGTACAACGAATTAACTCCGGAAAAAGTCCGTGAGATTCTTACCAGTTACATAAACAGTAATGGTGGAGGAAAAGAAAATGTCAACAACACATCTTCTTAAAAGAGCAGATTTTATCTTTAAAAGTGACAACGATTGGAAAGATGTTCTTAAAAAGAGCCTTAGTAGAAAGGCTAACGAACTAATCAATGAGCTTATCAGCTCTGAACTTAAGGGTCGTGGAGGCGCGGGCTTTCCAACCGGCCTTAAGTGGAAAATAACATCTGAAATTGACTCAGATGAAAAATATGTAATATGCAACGCAGATGAGGGCGAGCCTGGGACATTTAAAGACAGAGAAATCTTATCAAGGGTTCCTTTTAAAGTTCTTACAGCTATTGCTGTTTGCGGTCACGTTACTAAAGCAAAAAAGGGTTTTATCTATTTGAGGGGAGAGTATTTTTTCCTCAAAGAGGGTCTTGAGAAGGCAATTCTGGAATTTGAAACATTCTGTAAGACAATTGGATTTGACTTTTCAATATCCATCTTTATGGGTTCAGGAGCCTATATTTGTGGAGAGGAGACAGCTCTCTTTGAATCTATGGAGGGTAAAAGGGGTGAGCCACGTAACAAACCTCCTTTCCCCTCATCTTGTGGCTACTTGAATAAACCGACTGTCATAAACAATGTAGAGACCCTTGCACACACCTACACTATATTCAAATATGGAGCAAAACGCTTTTACGATTTGGGAGTGCAATTTTCAAGGGGAACAAAACTATTCTCAGTTTCCGGTGATACTCCAAAACCGGGTATTTATGAACTGGAACTTGGAATGAGCCTTGCAGATTTTGTTGAAGAGTTTGGAGATGATGACACTAAGGCTGTACAGGTAGGCGGTGCTTCCGGGTTCCTTGTGCCTAGAAAGAGGTTTGCTGAAACTACTATAGGATTTCAAGGGAGACTTGTTGGGATATCTCTGCCTACAGGAGGTTCAATGATGTTGTTTAACAGCTCAAGATCTATGTTTAATGTGCTTGATAACTATCTTAATTTCTTTGCTGAGGAGTCTTGTGGCCAGTGTACACCTTGCCGTGTGGGATGCCAGCAACTCCTTAGAGGGATAAAGGCAGTTAAAAGAGGGGAGAAGAATGCAGGTTATCTTGACAAGTTGTTAAAACTTGCTGAGACTATGACCTATACTGCCAAGTGTGGACTGGGGCAGTCTGTTGCAAACTCCTTCTCATCTATAGTTGAGAATTTCAGAGAGGAGATGATATACTGATCTCAAACATTTAAAGCAATGGAAAAGAGAATCAAGATCACAATTAACGGGGATACCACAGAGGTTCCTCAGGGTACCTCTATTTTAGACGCAGCCCGTCAATCGGGAGTGATAATCCCTACACTCTGCTATCACAAAGATCTTTGTGTGGCGGGGAATTGCAGGGTTTGCGTAATTGAGATTGCAGGTCAAAAGAGACTTGCTGCTGCCTGTGCAACACCTTGTGAAGATGGAATGGAGGTGTTGACAAATACATTAAAGGTGAGAAATGCTAGAAAACACATTATAGAATTGCTCCTCTCTGAGCATAATGCAGAGTGCACCAGTTGCTATAGAAACGGCAACTGTGAGCTTCAGAAGCTTGCCTCTGATTATAAAATTATGACACAGGACTTTCTAGACCTTATCCCGTTTAAAAATTATACTATTGACAACTTTTCTCCTTCAATAATTAAGGATGACAGCAAGTGTATCAGGTGCCAAAGGTGTGTAAGAACTTGTGCAGAGCTTCAAAGTGTAAATGCACTTACAATGTCTTATAAAGGAGAACACGCAAGAATTACCACTTTCTTTGAAAAATCAATGAACGAAGTGGTATGCACAAATTGTGGTCAATGTGTTAATCACTGTCCTACAGGTGCTCTTACTGAGAGAAATTATATTGAGGAGGTTTGGAGTGCCCTCTCAGATAAAACAAAGTTTGTGATTGTTCAAACTGCTCCTGCTGTTAGAGTGGGATTAGGTGAGGAGCTAGGATTTGACCCTGGTGAACGTGTAACAGGGAAAATGGTTGCTGCTCTTAAAAGGTTGGGATTTTATGCTGTTATGGATACAGATTTCACAGCAGACCTTACCATAATGGAAGAGGGAACGGAATTGTTATCAAGATTGAAAGGGGTATTGGTAGATAAAAGGCAGGATATTAAACTTCCTATGGCAACATCCTGCTCCCCGGGTTGGATAAAATTTATTGAACATCTTTATCCAAACTTTCTTGGACATCTTTCATCTTGTAAATCACCACAACAGATGTTTGGTGCTCTTGTAAAAACATACTATGCAAAGTCCAAAAAAATTGATCCATCAAAAATAGTCTCTGTTTCAATAATGCCTTGTACAGCCAAAAAGTTTGAGGCTGCTCGTCCGGAAATGAATGATAGTGGTTACAGAGATGTAGATTATGTCCTTACTACAAGAGAGCTGGCTATTATGATTAAGCAAGCAGGGATTGACTTTCTAAAACTTCCTGATATGCATTTTGACAGGCTGATGGGAGAGTCCACTGGGGCAGGAGTCATTTTTGGAGCAACCGGAGGAGTTATGGAAGCTGCTTTAAGAACTGCATATGAATTGGTGACAGGTAGAGATGTACCTTTTGAAAACCTTAATATTACTCCTGTTAGAGGTATGGAGGGGGTTAAAGAGGCTTCAATTACAATTGAAAACCCTTTGAAAGATTGGGCATTTCTTGATGGTGTTCAGTTAAAATGCGCTGTTGCACACGGTCTTACTAATGCAAAATTTATTATGGATGCATTGAAAGAGGGTAAAGCCGATTATCATTTTGTTGAGTTTATGGCTTGTCCGGGCGGTTGTCTAGGAGGCGGAGGTCAGCCAATACCAACTAATCCGGAGATAAGAAAAAAGAGAGCATTAGCTATATACGCAGAGGATTCCGGTATGCCTTTACGAAAATCTCACCAAAACCCAGAAATTGTGAAAATATATAAAGATTTTCTGGGGAAACCATTAGGTGAAAAGTCGCACAAACTTTTGCACACAACTTATATTAAGAGAACCAATTTTTAAACCAAAAAAAGATGAGCCTATGAACGCATTCGAAGAAAGTCGGGTCAATACGACTGTTATTGACGAGATAGTATCCAGGCACAAAGGGAAGCCGGGCGAGCTGCTTACTGTTATGGAAGAGATACAGGAGGCAAGCGAATTTAAATTCCTAGACGATGCCAGTATGGAATATCTCTCCTCATCTGTAAAGGTACCTCTGTCACAAATCTATGGCGTGGCTACCTTCTATTCATTTTTTAACCTGAAGCCTCAGGGAAAACACACAATTATCGTATGCAGGGGAACTGCCTGTCATACAAAAGGTTCTAAGATATTACTTGACGATCTCTCTATCCTGCCGGGGTGTAAAGAGGCCTTTGATTCGGGAGAGAGCTCTTTCACAACAGAGGATAAGCAAATTACGGTTAAAACGGTTGCCTGTTTTGGCCAATGTGCTTTAGCACCTGTTGTAGCAGTGGACGGAGTTATTTACAGCAATGTAACCTCTGAACAAATAAAGAAATTATTACAAAACTTACAGGAGGACAATAAAGATGAGAATCTCAGACTTAGTTGAGTTAAACAAACTCAGGGAGAGTGCTTCAAAGAAGGTCCTTCCCGATAAGCCTTACATTGCTGTAGGGATGGGTACTTGTGGTATAGGTAGAGGAGCTGAGCTGTTGTACGACAGTTTTGAGCGAATAATAAAAGAGAGGAACCTGGATATTATATTAAAAAAGACAGGCTGTTTTGGATTCTGTTCAGAGGAGCCGCTTGTTAATATTTATATGCCGGGTTTTCCTCTAATAATTATGCACAATGTTTCTGAAATTGATGTTATTCCAATTATTGGGGGTATTGTTAAAGGGATAATGCCATACAGAAATGTATTGTGCAGGATAGAGGAGTGGGATTTTATTACTGGGAAATTTGAATTTGGTAAGGGACTTACAGATTACCCTCTCTGGAATGAGATACCATTTTTTAAATGGCAGAAAAAAATTGTACTTCGCAATTGTGGACTTATAGTCCCTGATGACATTGAGGAGTACATAGCTGTAGGAGGATATCAGCCTCTATATAAATCACTTTTTAATATGACTCCATCTAGTGTTGTAGAAGAGGTGAAAAGCTCTAAATTAAGAGGCAGAGGGGGTGCCGGATTTCCTACTGGTGTTAAATGGGAGATGATGGCCCGCAGGGAAGCCCCTCAAAAATACATTATATGTAACGCAGATGAGGGAGACCCAGGAGCGTTTATGAATAGAAATGAGATTGAGAGTGATCCATTTATGTTGCTTGAAGGTATGACAATTGGAGCTTTTGCTATGGGCGCAACTAAGGGTGTTGTCTATATCAGAGCCGAATACCCTTTGGCAGTAAGAAGGCTTAAGAGTGCTATTGAGCAAGCTAAGGCTTATGGATTGCTTGGAGACAATATATTAAATTCCGGATTCAGCTTTGACCTGGATATAGTTGAAGGGGCAGGAGCTTTTGTATGTGGAGAGGAAACAGCTTTGATACACAGTATTGAGGGTAAGTCGGGAAGGCCGACTCCACGTCCCCCATATCCTGCAGAGAAGGGGCTATATGGAATGCCTACAAATATTAATAATGTAGAGACTTGGTGTAATATTCCGGTTATAATAACAAAGGGTGGTGAATGGTTTACCGTTACCGGAACAGAGAAGAGCGCCGGAACTAAAGTTTTCTCTCTTGTTGGAAAAGTAAAGAACACCGGTCTTATAGAGCTTCCTCTTGGCTCTACACTTGAAACAATAGTTTTTAAAATTGGAGAGGGCACCGGTACACAAAAAAGAGTGAAAGCAGTACAAACCGGAGGTCCTTCAGGTGGGTGTATTCCTGTTGATTATCTTAAAACACCTGTTGATTATGAGTCCTTAAGTTCTCTTGGATCTATAATGGGTTCCGGTGGAATGGTAGTTATGGATCAGGACAACTGTATGGTGGATGTTGCAAGATACTTTACCGAGTTTTCTAATGGTGAATCTTGCGGAAAATGTACACCTTGCAGAGAGGGGCTAGCCCAGACACTCAGGATAATCAATAAGTTTACACTTGGAAAGGCTACCGAGGCAGATATTCACGCTTTGGAAAATCTTGGGAAGGTAATCAAATCTACAGCTCTTTGCGGACTCGGTCAGACAGCTCCAAACCCTGTTCTAACAACTTTAAGGTATTTTAGAGACGAGTACGATCACCATATGATTGAGAAGAAATGTGAACCTGGTGTTTGTCAGGAGCTCTTCTCGGCTTTGTGCGAAAACAGTTGCCCAATGCATATGAATATTCCAAGATATCTGCAACTACTCAAAGAGGACAAGGTTCAGGATGCATTCGAATCAACTCTTAGAGATAATCCGCTTCCATCTTCTATTGGCAGAATTTGTCACTTCCATTGCCAGATGAAGTGCAGAAGAGAGGCAATAGATGCCTCTGTTTCTCAGGGTGATATTCATAGATATATCTCAGATACTGCATATAGTGAGGGATTCGCACAAAATGTATATGAGAGACTAATGAAGGAAAAACTTCCTCAGACTCATAAAAGGATAGCAATTGTAGGCTCCGGCCCGGCTGGTCTTACCGCTGCTTTTTATTTGGTAAGGTTAGGTCACGATGTAACTATTTTTGAGGCTGAATCTGAGGCGGGAGGAATACTCAGATGGGGTATACCTAAGTACAGATTACCGCTAGATGTATTCGACCACGAGGTTCAGTTTATAAAGGATCTGGGAGTTAATTTTGTATTCAATACCAGAATTGGAGAGGACATTAAGATGGAGGATCTTGAGAGAGACTACAATATTGTTGTACTCGCCCTTGGTGCTCATAAAGATATGACTCTTGGAATCAATGGCTGTGAATTGGACGGAGTGCTCTCCGGGATGGATTTCCTAAAAGATGTTGCAAAAGGAGATGTTCCTGAAATGGGTAAGCACGTAGTTGTTGTAGGAGCTGGTAACGTTGCAATTGATGCAGCACGTACAGCTCAGAGATTTGGTGCAGAGGTTACAGTTGTTTACAGACGGATGAAACCAGATATGCCTGCAAATAAGGATGAAATCAAAGGCGCAGAAATTGAAGGGGTAAATTTCCTATTCTTAAGTACTCCAAAAGAGATTTTAGCAGATACAAACGACAAAGTAAGGGGTATTGAACTTATGAAAATGGCCTGTGGTGAAATTGACCTATCTAACAGAAGGAAGCCTGTTCCAACAGGGGAGTCTTTCATTCTTCCGTGCGATACAGTTATTATGGCTGTTGGAGAAGAGGTAGATGCCTCTTTTGTCAAAGAGTTTGGAATTAAAACAGCAAGCAACGGTAATATCGAGACAGACCATTTCACATTTACAACCAACCATCCTAGGATATATGCAGTTGGAGATGTAGTCACCGGGCCTGCCACCGCTGCTGAGGCTATGGGCATTGCGAAAAAAGCTGCAGAGATTATTGACTGGAAGTTGATGAACAAGAGAAGGTTCCATAAATTGTTTAGAGGCTTTGATTACAGCGATGAGGTTCCTTTGAAGCCTGAGGGCGGAAACAGACACTATACAATTAAACGTCCGCTTGAAGAGAGAATTGGAAACTTTAAAGAGATTAATCTGGGTTACACAAAAGAACAGGCCTATGCAGAGGCTTCCAGATGTCTCAGATGCGATGTAAGAGTAACAGTTAATACAGAGGAGGAATAATCAATGGAAAAAAGAAAAATAAACATAACCGTAGATGGCATTAAATATCAGATAAAAGAGGGTAAGACAATTCTTGAAAGTTGTAAAGACTTAGGAATAAGCATTCCTTCTTTGTGCTATCTCAAAGATATCTCTTCAAACGCCTCTTGTGGCGTTTGCGTTGTTGAGGTAAAGGGTGCTAAAACCCTCGTGAGAAGCTGTGTAACTAATGCATCTGAAGGGATGGAGATAAAGACGCACTCACCTTCAGTCAATTTAGCCAGAATTACAAATCTTCAATTGCTTTTAGCAAATCATCCAACCGATTGTTTAGTTTGCGAAAGAAATGGTAATTGTGAACTGCAGGATATTGCATCGGTTTTGGGAGTAAATGAGACTCCTTATGATAAGACCAAACCACTGCTCCCTTTGGATGAATCCTCTCTCTCCCTTATAAGAGACCCAAATAAGTGTATACTTTGCGGAAGGTGTGTTGCAGTGTGTGCTGAGATGCAAACAGTATATGCAATAGACTTTACCGGGAGGGGTCTTAAATCAAAAATTACAACATACAAGGATAAAGGACTTGGCAATGTGGCTTGTACAAATTGTGGGCAGTGCGCTTTGGTTTGTCCAACAGGAGCCATTGTTGAGAGAAATGAGTCTAGTCATCTATTAAAGGATATTTACGATGAAAATAAAGTTGTAATTGTCCAGACCGCACCTGCTATAAGAGTTGGTATTGGAGAGGCTATGGGTATGGAGGACGGAGCACTTGTAACCGGCCAGATGGTAGCAGCTTTAAGAAGGCTCGGATTTGACAAGGTTTTTGACACTCAGTTCACTGCAGACCTTACTATAATGGAGGAGGGTCACGAGCTAATAAAAAGGCTAACTACAAACGGTAAATTGCCTATGGTAACATCCTGTTCTCCCGGCTGGATTAAATTTATTGAGCATTTTTATCCCAAATCGTTGGCACATCTCTCAACCTGTAAATCTCCTCAGCAAATGTTTGGAGCTGTTGCTAAGACCTATTATGCAGAGAAGATGGGTATTGATCCGAGAAGACTTGTAGTCGTGTCAATAATGCCTTGTACTGCAAAGAAATTTGAGTGCAAACGGCCGGAAATGAACTCTGCATATCTTTGGTGGAAAGAGAAGATGAATCTTGCTGATAAAGAGGCGTTTTTTGATGTGGATTATGTTTTAACTACAAGAGAGCTGGCCAAGATGTTTAAAATGACGGGGGTTGATTTTAAAAATCTCCCTGAAGAGGATTTTGACCATCCACTTGGCATCTCTACAGGGGCAGGTGCAATTTTTGCCGCAACTGGAGGAGTGATGGAGGCTGCTGTAAGAACAGCTTATGAAGTAGTTGCCGGAAAACCTCTCCCTGATCTTAATCTTAGGACTGTAAGAGGTTTTGATGGAATTAAGGAGGCAGAGCTTGATATTAATGGAACTAAGTTAAAGGTAGCAGTTGCTCATACACTTAAAAATGCCAGAGTTTTGCTTGATCAGATTGAAGAGGGGAAATCACCATATGCCTTTATTGAGGTAATGACCTGTCCGGGTGGTTGCCTTGGAGGTGGGGGACAACCTATTCCAACAACTTGGGAAATAAGACAAAAAAGGGCAGACTCAATTTACAGAGAGGATGCACTCAAACCTGTAAGGAAATCTCACGAAAACCCAGCAATTATGGAGCTTTACACAGATTTTCTAAAAGAGCCGCTTGGACATATTTCACACGAACTTCTCCATACTGAATATATTGAAAGAGGCATTTATTGAAAACCCTAATAATTATTCCCAGTATCATACATTTCGTTATATTTGCCATATATAATTATGATACTGGGAATAATTCATAACATCTCAATTCTGCTGGCACTCTCGATGCTGCATTATCTCTTTGGGCTTAAACCTGTAAATCATTACCGGGGAATCAGAGAGATTGCACTTGGAGTTTTAGTTGGACTGATAGGTATAGTTCTAATGCTAACTCCTTGGACTTTACAGCCGGGGTTAGTCTTTGATTCAAGATCTATTCTACTCTCTGTTACGGGGATTATTGTTGGCCCTATCCCTACTATAATAGCAATGGCAACAACTGCCCTATATAGAATTTATATGGCTGGTGATGGAATTCTTATGGGAGTTGCCAGTATAATCACATCCGGAACAACCGGTATCTTATGGGGTGCATTAAGAAAGAATTGGTATAAAAAAAACAGGGTAAAAGAGCTTTTGTTGATGGGTCTTGTTACCCACATCTTAATGATTGCCGATATGGTCTTTTTGCCGGAGGAGATTAGATTCAGCACATTTGTTAATGTAGGACCTATTGTTATACTTGCATATCCATTGGCAACAGTTTTCCTTGGAATTGTAATGCATACAAATATAGAGCGTTATGAAAGCAGAACAAGATATAGGGAGGCAGAGAAGAGAAAGACCTCTTTTTTCAACGCCAGTAAGGATATGATGCACATCAAAGATAACAATTTCAGATACATAGAAGTAAATGATGCGTTGCTTGATTTTTTTGGAAAAAGCGCTGATGAAGTTTTGGGAAAGACAGATGGAGAGCTACTCACGGAGGGAGATATTGATGATGCTATCATTTCAGACAATGAGGTATTGGATAGAAATGTAACCATAAAAATTGAGGAGAGATTTGGAACAAGACTATACGAAGCAACAAAATTCCCTGTTTTACTTGAATCAGGAAAATACGGCGTTGGTGCTGTTGTTAGGGATCTTACCACAGCAGCCCAAAAAAGGGAGATTCAGGATGCGATTCTGAATATTTCTAAAAGCTCATTGATTCACACCAGTTTAAGTGATTTTTTATTCGAAGTTCACCACCAGCTTAGTACAATTATATCAGCTAAAAATATCTATGTAGCAATGTATGATAAGGAGACAGATATGTACTCCTATCCCTACTTTGTAGATGATGAAGATGTTGTTGAAGAGGGACTGACTGAATATCTACACGGGTCATTAACAGATTATGTTAGAAGAAGCGGTAAGGGTAAGATTATAAACAGGAATATTGAAGAGGAGCTCAGAAAAGATGGATTAATATTTGCCACTTACGGTACCGACTCTTCTGTTTGGATGGGAGCCCCGCTTTTTGATGTGGATTTTGGGGAGGTTATTGGTGTAATTGTTGTCCAGGATTATGAAGATTCAAGAGCCTATAATAACGAAGATCTTGCACTACTTGAAATTTTTGCAAACAACATTGGGATGTTCATTGAGAGAATAAGTATTATTCAAAGTCTCAAAGAGGCAAAGCTTAAGGCAGAGGAGAGTGATAAACTTAAGAGCTCTTTTCTTGCAAATATGAGTCACGAGATTCGTACCCCAATGAATGGAATAATGGGTTTTGCAAATCTTCTTCTTGAAGAGGTAGAAGATCCGGAACATAAGGAGTATCTGCAAATAATCACAAAAAGTGCAGAAAGATTACTCGCAACCATTAATGATGTTCTTGATATATCAAGGATTGAGGCGGGTCAGGTAGTAATATCAAAATGTGAATTTGATTTAAATGAGTTGCTGGTAGAACTTCACGGATTCTTTAAGGCTAATTCATCAAAGATAGATTTGCGTTTATCCCTAGAGTCTCAGGAGCCATATTTAATAAGCACAGACAAGATTAAACTGAATCAAATTATTACTAATCTTTTAGGTAATGCCATTAAGTTTACTATTGATGGCTATGTGGAAATTGGCTATACAAAAGGAATAAGTAATTTTACAGTATATGTAAAAGATACCGGTATTGGTATTCCGGAAGATAAGCTTGATGCCGTATTTGACAGGTTTGTACAAGCCCATACAACATCAGACAATGAATTTGAGGGCACTGGATTAGGGCTCTCGATATCAAAGCTTTTTGCTGAATTACTGGGTGGACGTATTTGGGTTAAATCAAAGTTAGGTGAGGGTAGTACTTTTTTTCTGACCCTGCCGCAAGAGTAACAATCAGTTAATGCAACTACCGTTGGAAAGTTTCTCCTCAGGTGACACAATTCTCATTTTCCCACTCTCCTCCTTGGCCATTAGTATCATTCCTTTGGATTCAATACCCTTGATTTTACGAGGTGCCAAATTAGCAAGGATGCATATTTGTTTACCAATCATCTCTTCAGGTGTGTAGTATTCTGCGATTCCGGAGACAATAGTTCTGGTGTCAAGACCTGTGTTAATCAAAAGCTTTAGCAGTTTATCTGTTTTAGGAACCCTCTCCGCTTCAAGAACAGTTGCAGTACGAATATCCATCTTCATAAATTCATCAAAAGTGCATTCATCCTTAAGAGGAGATAGTTTATCTTCGATTGCAACTTCATTTGCTTCATCAATCACTTTTGGTCTAATAGCCTCTAGTTTTGCAAGTTGAAGGGTGATAGCCTCATCTTCAATCTTCTCAAAAAGGAGTCTGGCATCATTTATCTTATGGCCTGGTCGTAGTATGGAATCTGAACCAAAGTCATCCCAGTTTCGGCTCTTCATATTAAGCATATAAGCAAGCTTCTGAGTTGTATGTGGCAAAAATGGCTCAAAGGCTACAGCAAGGTTTGCACATATCTGAAGTGAGGTGTTTAGTATCGTAGCAACTCTCTCCATATCTGTTTTAGCAAGTTTCCAAGGCTCCGTATCTGCGAGGTATTTATTACCAAGTCTTGCTAGATTCATAGCCTCTTTAAGAGCCTCACGGAATCGGAAGTTCTCAAGACTATCTTCGATATTTTTCTTAAGAACCGGTATTTGAGCAAGTGTATCTTCATCAATTAGTTCGCTCTTAAGATGAGAGGGAACCTCTCCACTAAAATATTTATGAGTAAGAACCACTGCTCTGTTTACAAAATTCCCTAGTATAGCAACTAATTCGCTATTATTTCTTGTCTGGAAGTCCTTCCAGGTAAAGTCATTGTCTTTTGTCTCAGGAGCATTTGCACAGAGAACATAACGTAAGACATCCTCTTTCCCCGGAAATTCATCTAGATATTCGTGTAACCAAACGGCCCAGTTTCTAGAGGTTGATATTTTATTGCCTTCAAGGTTTAGAAACTCGTTAGCCGGAACATTATCCGGTAGGATGAAGCCCTCCCCGTATGCCTTAAGCATTGATGGAAATACAATGCAATGAAATACTATATTGTCTTTTCCAATAAAATGGAGAAGTCTTGTCTCTTTATCTTTCCACCATTTTTCCCACTCATCGGGCAATAGTTCAATGGTATTTGAAATGTATCCGATAGGAGCATCAAACCATACGTAAAGAACTTTTCCATCCGCACCCTCTACCGGTACAGGCACACCCCAGTCAAGGTCTCTGCTTACAGCTCTTGGCTGAAGACCGCCGTCAAGCCAGGATTTACATTGTCCATATACATTAACTTTCCACTCTTTATGTTCTTCAAGAATCCACTCTCTTAGCCAAGGCTCATATTTATCCAGCGGCAAATACCAGTGAGAAGTCTTTTTAAGCACCGGAGTGCTTCCGCTAAGTGCAGACTTAGGATTAATGAGTTCGTTTGGACTTAAAGTACTGCCACACTTTTCACATTGGTCTCCGTAAGCATTCTCTGCCCCACATTTTGGGCAGGTGCCGGTAATATATCTATCTGCAAGAAAGTGATTGGCCTCTTCGTCAAAATATTGTTCGCTCTCCTTTTCGATAAACTTACCATCTTCATATAGCTTTCGGAAAAAAGAGGAAGCTGTCTTATGATGAGTCTCAGAACTTGTTCTGGAATATATATCAAAGCTAATTCCAAGTCTTTCAAATGAGTCTTTAATTATAAGATGGAATTTGTCTACAACTTCCTGAGGAGTAGAATTCTGCTGTTTAGCTTTAATGGTAATTGGAACTCCGTGTTCATCAGAGCCACAAATAAACTTAACATCTCTATTACGCATTCGGAGATATCTTACATAGATATCGGCAGGTATATATACTCCTGCTAGGTGTCCAATATGTACTGCCCCATTTGCGTAAGGAAGGGCTGCTGTTATAAGGTGTCTTTTGTAGCTCTTTTCCATTGTTTATGCTAAATAAAAATGCGTGTAAAGATATAATTTTAAATTGTAAGTCTGTTGAGCTCTTTTGAGAGCATATTTCTTACAGCGAGTAGTGTCTGCATATTTTTCATAAGCTCTGTTTGTCTCTCATCATCTCCGGCAGGTGTGTTTTTAAGCTGATCCCACATATCCTGATATGCAATGGATGTAATTTTTGCTTTGTAAACCATTAATGCTTTAGGAACAACAATTGAAAGAACCTTCTCTTCAGGTATAAGGGATGCAACAAACTGTTTGATATTAAGACTATGCTCTTGAATAAGTATTGAAGAGGTAAGGGTTACTATCTGAGGGTCTGTGTGATTTGTAAAGTGTTTTTGAATTTCATCTTGTGATAGCTCTCTAACTTTGTAGTACTCTTCAAACATATCTTTATAAAGAAGATTCTGAAATTCCAGTTCGTCTGTCTGAAGTTCGTTAAGGATAAATTGAGACACCGAGATTGGTGACAATGCACCATCATCTATGCCGTAAAGAGGAAACTCTCCAAATTTAAGCAGATAGTAGAGAAGCTCCTTCTCTGCCGGCTCATAGTAGATATTCTTTATAAAGAGAGGCAGCCTCTCTCCCGTATCAATATCAGGTATATGAGCTACCGGAAAACTCTCCTTTGTATCTATCTCTTTACCATAAGAGCCGTAAGGGAGCCTAACTTTTCTCAGTTTATTAACCTCTCTTGCAAGAAGATTTTGGTCAAATCTAAGTTTTACACTGCACTCTTCTATGTATACTGCCCTTGTAATTGCATCCGGGATTACAGCTATGCTGGTTACAACCTCATTTATAAGCTGTCTTCTTTTGATGGGGTCTTTATCTGCTTCTGCTGAGAGTAGTTCAATTTTGAACTCAATAAAGTCTTTTTCAGAGCTTTCAAGATACTCCTTAAGTTGAGCGGATGAATTGCCTCTGGCATAAGAATCCGGGTCTTCGCCCTCAGGAAATAGAACAACCTTAACCTGAAGCCCCTCTTCCAACAGCATATCAATTCC
>Ga0265295_1004698_pt1 | contig 18141 bp, 23 predicted proteins | sample Munlansysbiofilm_FD_192503 | JGI IMG/M metagenome (GOLD analysis project Ga0265295, IMG submission 192503) | Leachate microbial communities from a municipal landfill in Southern Ontario, Canada - Methane capture system biofilm | ecosystem: Engineered > Solid waste > Landfill > Unclassified ...
AAATGAGCTTTTATACAGTCATATAGTATCAAATGTAAACTTAAATGAAACTTTATATAAACAGTAGATTGTAAAAGAGCTTTAATGCTATGAGTATAACATAAAATACCTAAAAGTTTATATAGCTGTTTGTCTATTTTCTTGCTCATATAGCCATCTATAGATCTTAAAAGCTTCTTCTTTGTCTATGGTTAGGCCACTATCTTTGTAATAAAGATGGCCTTTTAGATTAACTCCTATTTTTTGATCTTGGTAGATAAACTCTGGGTATATATCGTTTAGTGTATCTGGTTTCATTTTGTCTCTAAAGCTATTGACAAAGCTCATATAGTCTTTATCATATCTAGTATTATGGGCTTGAGTTTCTTTAAAAGTAGTATAGTTTAGAGATGATAGGGCTATTTTGATCTCTTTTAGCTCATCTAGTATCTCTTTTGCCCATAGTGGTGGTATGCTATCATCACTTGCTTTAAAAATAGAATCTATTTTGTCAAAAAGATCCATAAAAACTCCTTTTAGATAAGATTGATGTGATTTAGATCTATGCCACTACATAAAGATAGTGATTTTTTGATATCTACTTGATAGATACGAATATCATCTTCTTTTTTGTCCATAGTCTCACTTAAAGAGAGTATAAGCTTAGATATATCTTCTAGTGAAGCCTTGGGATAGAAAAAAATAGACTTTTGTATCCTAAAGGCGTATTGTTCCATGGTTTTAGCTATGAGTCTTAGTCTTTTTGGATCAGATATATCATATGTAATGACAAAATCAACTCTATTCATGACTTAATACTCACTTTTGCTAGGGTCTTGCCTCTAGAATCTATGATATACAATGGAAACTGTTTGGCTAGATAGACAAGTAAAGATGGCTTAAGATCTATATTTTGGTTTATAAAACACTCTTTGATATGAGTATATGCTACTATAAGCTCATCTTTTTGAGACGTGATGGCTATTAGATATGTTCTATATACTTTGATGCTAGTTTTGTTTGATCTAAATAAAAGTGTTTTCTTCATATTCTATACTCCTTCTTAGCTTGGATATTTCTCTATTTAGCTTTGGTTTAAGCACTTCTAGTAGAGCTACAAAGTGACTCCAGACTTTTTTGCGACCTTCATATCTTAGGTAAACAGCACCATTTTTAAATGTAAAGTTCTCTTTTTGGAGTTCCTGTGTGTGAAAAAGCATGATTACAGCTTCATTGATCTGTGCACGAAAAAGTTCTAAAAGATCACTAGATAGGGCATAATGAGATCTAAATGGTTTATGTAAATAACCAATACTAGGCTCAAATCCATAGGATAAAAGTTGTAATGTAATAAAATAGTAGTATAAATGGTACCAATAAGACATAGTTGCATTGATAGGATCTAGGGGTGGTTGTTTGCTTCTTTTGTTTTTGTGCAAAGATGATGGCAAAAGTGTAAAGAAGTGCTTAAAATACTCTTTTGCAAAGCTTCCTTCTATACCTAGGAGTTCATTTGTAGATGTTGCTTTGGTGATTTGATCTCTTTGAGAAGAGATATCTAAAAGTATATCATATCTTTTTAGATGTAGTTTATGATTAATAAGTTTATGTTTAATGATATATTTAGCATACTCTAAGCTATGAGGATAGTAGCTAAATTGAGCTAGTTTGATATGAGAGTTTTTGGCATTGGCACTATGTATAAGTGAAAAGTGGTCATTAAATGCTGATACTATTAGTGTAGAGATATTGTTTTTTGTGAGTCTTAGAATATCACTTGTTTGTAGGCTTTGTTTATGGTTTAGTACAAGTGTATCTATATGTTTGTAGGGAATGGATCTGTTTTCTAGCTTAATAGAGTTTTGATCAAATTTTAAGATTATATCTTTTTTGTCTATGATTACTGTTTTCATATTATTATAACCGCCTTATTTGAGTAGCTTTCATATAAGCCTTTGCCAAGCAATATAGGCTCACCAACAAAATGGATAATATTTAGCATATCGATATCTTGGATATAGTGTTCAAGCTCTTGAAGCATACTTTTAAGAAGTGTATGACAAAGAGGTGCTTCTAATGCTGATTTTTGTCCACTTAGAGCATAAGAATAGACTATTTTTCTAATATAAGGCAATCTTTTACTATCAAATATATCATATGCAATAAGAAAGTTTTTCATATTATTCCTTTGGGATGTTTTTGTATTTGTTTCTTTTATAGATCTTTTTTGATGGTTTTACTCTTGTGATGGGATTAAATCCCCAAATAATTCTAACTTTTGTTTTCATATAAACTCCTATTTAAATACTATATGATATAATTTGTTATTATTTTTTGTTTTGTATTGAAACGATGAAATTATAAAGTAAAAAAATGACATAATTTGTCACTAATAATAGATCTTTTTGTAGAAGTTTTTATAAAGTGTCATAATATGTCTATAATATAAGCTACAATACTACAAAATTTAGGAGATAAACTTGAAAAAAATGGTATTATTTTTTTCACACAAAATCACACAAGAGCAAAAAAATGATGCAAAAAAGCTTTTAGGAGTAGAGGAGTTTGTAGCTTTACCAAAGGATCTTCAAGAGCTTTTTAGCTTTGTACCTGCTGAACTTGATGATCTAAAAGAGTATATCAAACCTTTTGGAGAGTTTTTAAAGCAAAATACCAAAAATGGTGATATTGCTTTAATCCAAGGGGACTTTGGACTTAGCTATAAACTAGTAGAATATAGTAAATCTATAGGAGTTGTACCTGTATATGCAACTACTAGAAGAAAAAGCAAAGAGATACAAATCGAAAATCAAGTTATAAAAGAGTCTTTGTTTGAGCATGTAAGGTTTAGAAAGTATTAGGATATATTTAACTTAAAAGGAGAGATATGTTTGATGACTTTATATATTGGGTAAATGTAGTTACGGTACTTTTTTCTGGTGCTGCAATGGTGTTTTCTGGTAAAAACTTAAGGCATAATAGAAAGTTAGCAGAGCATATACCTGTATATATAGAAAAAAATGGTAAAAAAGAGTATCTGGATTTGGAAATCATAAGAAAAGATTTTAATCGTTCTGAACTTTTTGGTATTTTGGGAAGTTTGGAAAAAAGTGGGAAATTTGATATAGAGTATTTTTCATCAAAAAAGTTTTATAAGCAATTAAGTGATCTACAAAAGTCAAAAAAAGATGAGTTTGTAATCTATCTAAAAGATAGTGATAGATTTGAAAGAAAATAGATGAAATATACAAAAATAACTATTAAAACTGATAATAGACATAGAGTTCCTTATTTTATAGGTTCACAAGTACGAGGTGCTTTGGGCTATATACTTAAAAAAACAGTTTGTATAAACCCTAGTTTTAAGTGTGAAGGGTGCTTTGCTAGTAGTAGTTGCTTGTATTATGAGTTTTATGAAGCAAAAAATGCTACTCTTAAATATAGGCTGGATTTTGATCTTGGCAAGGATCATTATGACTTTGATCTATATCTTTTTGAAGACTCTTGTAGTAAAGCACCTTATATAATCAGTGCTTTATATACACTTTTTAGTAAAAGTGGTATAGGTAAAGATCGTAATATATATGATAGTTTAGAGATGTATGTCAATAATATAGATATTTTAAAAGAGGATAATATATCACTACCAAAAGAGTATATTAAAACCTTTGAAATAAAAAGTATTTACAAAGATCTAGTGCTACACTTTGTTACACCTCTTAGGCTCAAAAAGAACAATCGCTTTATAAGAGATGATAGTTTAGAGCTAAATGATATAATAAACTCTATATATCAAAGACAAATGAGGCTTTTAGATAGAGACTATAGAAGATTTCCATATGAAATAAAAGGTGAGATTGTTGCAAAAGATTTAAGCTATAAAGAACTAACTAGAAAAAGTAATAGGCAACAAATAGTTATGAATATGGGCGGAATAGTAGGAAGTATAACCATCAAAGATATAGATGAAAAAAGCTACAATATACTAAGGCTAGGTGAGCTTTTAGCTGTTGGTAAACAGAGCGTTTTTGGGCTTGGGAAGATTATGATAAAGGAGTTAGATGAATAGATTTGAAAACTATTTTAATGAAAATTTTAAACATCTTAAAGTAGAAACAAAGAATATAGATGAACTTTTAAAAGATGGTGAACTTTATATAATAAGTGGAGATTTCTATGGTATTCAAAAATTTATTTTTGATGGATTGTCTTCAAAGAATGCAGCAAAAATATTAAGAGCTAAATCTGCTTTTATACAACTTTTTACAGAATATATCACAAAATATATTTGTAAAAAATTAGGTATTGATGAGAAAGCTATTTTGTCTGTAACTGCTGGAAAATTTGAGATAATAACTTCATCTTTTAGTGAAAGTGTTTTAAAAGATATACAAAAAAATATAAATGACTATTTTATAAAAAACTTTTTTGGTTTGAGTGGTATGAATTTATGTTTTGTGAAGTGTACTAAAGATGATTTTAAACAGAGTTTAAAATATAAAAACTTAAGAGAGAAGATTTCAAAAGAGATAGAAAAGAGTAAATTTAAAAAATTTGATCTTATAAATCAAAATTCAGTTTTAAACTATGACTCAACTATCAATAATCAAACACTTTGTAAGCTTTGCAATTTTAGAAAGATCAAAAAAGAACATTGTGAAGTTTGTGAATATTTTGTAAAACTAGGACAAAAACTAACTACAAGTAAAATAGATGAACTGATAATTAGTGATGAGTTTGGTATACAAATAGATAGTTTTGTTTGTGATTTAGTTTTAGATGAGAAAATAAAATCATATGTAGCAAGAGATAATGAAAATAGAATTTTAGAGTTTGAAGTTTTAAGTAAAAACTCATTAGGGGTAAATGCAATAGCCGTATTAAAAGCAGATGTTGATAATATGGGAAATTTTTTAAAAAATAGTGATGTTACAAATAGTTTTGAAAATTTTGAATTATTTTCAAAAACTATGGATAGTTTCTTCTCGCTACATATTCCTAGAATTATGCAAGAAAAATTTAAAAATAGTTATACCGTTTTTGCTGGTGGGGATGATCTGTTTTTATTAGGTTCTTGGAATACTATACTTGAATTTGCAAGATTTATAGAAAAAGAGTTTAAAAGCTTTATAAAAAATAAAGACTTGACTATATCATTTGGTATCTCTTTAGCTAAAGCATCAACGCCTATAAACTATCTAGCAAATTATACAGAAGAGTTGCTTTCAAATGCGAAAGCTATTGATGATAAAAAAGATGCAATAACTTTATTTGATGAAACTGTAAAATGGCAAAGTTATAAAGAGGTTTTTGAAAAGCTAATGCCTACTTTAGAGAACTTGAAGATTGAAGATGACAAAACAACATTTTTTTATAGGTTATTAGATTTTTGTCAAATGAGTAAAGATGTAATAAATGGTGATATAAAAGCAACAATTTGGAAATCAAAACTAAACTATGTATTTAGTAGAAATATGAAAAATATTGATACTAAAGTTTTAAATGTTTTAAATCATAGTATAGAAAATGCTCCAAAAGAGACAAAAATTGTTTTATGTGAATTTATATATAAAAGAAGAAAATAAAAATGAAAAGTTTAATAACTTTAAAAAGGGGAAATAAAGATGGCAGATTATAGAAAACCATATGGAAAAGATAATTTTCAAGAAAGGTCTCAAACTACAATATCAAAAATAGAGCTAGATTATATAAAAAATCCAAACCTTTTTGATGAAACAGCAAAAAAAATTGCAAGTGAAATATCAAAAACAAAATCAACTCAAATTAGAAATTTCTATGATTATGTTTTAGAGCTTTATGAAGATGCAAAAAATAAACCATTTAATGAAGTTTTACCATTTGTAAAAATGTTAAATTCTAAAGTTGCATATTCGCTAACAAGAAAACATGCAAGTCCAGAGTTTGCTTTAATGATACAAGAGTGTGTAAAACAAGTGAATGATGTAAAAAAACTAGAGATTTTTAAGCTGTTTTTTGAAGCAGTAATTGGATTTTCAAAAACTAAATAAGAGGGAAAAATATGAAAATTTTAACTTTAAATGGACAAATAGAGCTTTTAAGTGGACTTCACATAGGTGGTGGAGATGATACTATGAAAATTGGTGGAATCGATAACCAAGTTATCAAAGATATAAATACAAATAAACCATATATCCCTGGAAGTAGTCTAAAAGGAAAAATGAGAAGTTTATTAGAGTGGAATCTAGGTTTAGTTGGAATTGGCAATGGAGAGCCATTTTCACCAAAATTATTAAAAAATGGGATTTTTAATGATCAAACGAAAAAAGATGAAGCAATAAATTTAATAAAGCTTTTTGGAACAAGTGCAGAAGATTCAACTTTTGGTATTACAAGAATTAGTGTAGCTGATTGTTCCTTGATAGATGAGGGACTAATAACAAGTGAAGCAAAATATGAAAATACGATAGATAGAAAAAAAGGAACAGCTTCAAATCCAAGACAAACAGAAAGAGTTCCAGCTGGAGTTAAATTTTCTTTTAATATTAGACTAAAAATTATAGAAGATGATAATGAACAAGTTTTAAAAAATATGATTGAAAAAGGTTTAGAGCTTATAGAAAATGACTATTTGGGTGGAAATGGAAGTCGTGGATATGGAAGGGTTTTATTTATAAATAAAGAGTGGAACTAATAATGACACTATATAAAACAACAATAACTCCAATATCAAATTTTGCTACTAGTTTAAAAGGAGATACTCTATTTGGACAAATGTGTTGGGCTATTAGATATACTTTGGGAGAAGCTAAGCTTGAAGAGCTTTTAAGCTCTTATGATGAATCTCCATTTTTAATAGTTTCAGATGGTTTTGCAAAAAATCATTTACCAAAGCCAACACTTCCAAGTTATTTGCTAAATGAAAATTTAGAGAATAAAAAAGAGAATAGAAAGAAGATTTGGCTTAGTTTATCTGATCTACAAAATTTAAATTTTATAAATGCAAAAACAGATTTAGAGATAAATAATATAAAAAATAGAAGTTTAGTTGTAAAAAACTCAATAAATTATAAAACTTTTATGACAGATAATAGTGGAGTTTTTGCTCCTTATTCTGAAGAAGAGATAAGCTTATCAAAAACTGATATATATTTTCTACTTGATAAAACAAAGTTTTCTCTTGAAGAGTTACAAAAAAGCTTTTTAACCCTTAGTAAGATTGGATATGGTAAAAACAGCTCTATTGGTAAAGGTTTTTTTGAGTTTGAAGAGTTTAAGGAAGTAAAAATTGAAAATATTTCAACAAATATTTTTATGACTTTAAGCCCAAGTTCTTTAGAAAACCAAGATTTAAAAGAGTGTTTTTATGAACCTTTTACTAGATTTGGTAAACATGGAGCAATGTTATCAAATTCAAATCCTTTTAAAAAACCTATACTATTGGCAAATACAGGCTCTGTTGTAATGTTTGAAAGAAAAGAAAATAAACAATATATAGGAAAAAGCATAAAAGGTCATTCATCTTTTGATAAAACAGTACATCAAGGATATTCAATCTTAATTCCAATAAAGGAGCTAAATTTTGAAAACATATAACATTAAACTAACTGCTATTAGTCCAATACATATAGGAACAGGAGAAGAATATGAGCCTATAAATTATGTTATAGATAAGCAAAAAGTTAAATCATTAGATGGAAAGATTGTAGAAAATGACTATATGTTTATTTTCAATGAAATAGATTTTTATAAATCTTTAGATAGCCAAAAACAACAAGAGTTTAATAAAATTGTACTGAATAGTAGTTTTGAAGCAACCTTTAAACTATATAGATTTATTGTATTAAATAAAGAAATAGCAAAAAAAATAGCATACAATAAAATAAGGGTTTTAAAGTCATTTGCAAATGATTATTATACAAATGTAGGAAAAGTTGTTCAAAAAGAGAGTGGTGGAATAAAGGTTTTTAATAAATATATTATTGCAAAAACATATCTATCTCCAAATACAAATAAACCTTTACTTTTAGGGAGCTCTTTAAAAGGTTCTATCTCTACAGCATTTCAAGAAGAGTTATATAAAAAATCAAGAGATTATGTAAAAGTACAAGAACAGATGTTAAAGCCAACAGAAAATAATCTATTTAAAAATTTCTTAGTTTCAGATGCAAATATGATAAAAGGTCTAACTTTTATTGATGAAGCTATAAATAAGAAAAGAAATAAAGAAACAGCACAGGAAAACAGTGGAGTAAAGATTAGAATTCAAGCAATACTACAAACAAGTGAATTTGAAACAAAAATCTCTATAAAAGATGAAAAAATAAAAATAGAAGATATTATAAACTCTTGTAACAATCATTATTTGCCTATTTTTAAATCTCATTTTAATTTTCAAACGGATGAGTTTACAAGAAAATATTTAAGTGATAGTTTTGTTAAAACTTATAAAAATCTAAAACTAAAACCAAATCAATTTTTACTTAGAGTCGGAAAATATAGTGGTGCAAGAGCTGTAACTGTTGATGGAATTGGAAAGGAAGAAACTACTTTTTGGAGTATAAATAAATATCCTTTTGGATGGGTTTTGTGTGAGATTGTTGAGTAAATAATATTTGAAATAGATATAAAAATCTTTAGGGAGAATAAATATGGCAAAAATTTTGATCACATTACTAGGAACTGGTCAAAAATCAAAAGGAGATAGTAATAACAATCAATATGTACTAACTAATTATCGTATAGATAAAAAACTTTATGAAAATAGATCTTTTGTATCAAGTGCAATAGTAGAGCACTATAATATAGAAAAAGTTTATACAATAGGTACAAAAGAATCTATGTGGGATAATTTATGTACTTTTTATAATACTGATGATGAATATAGTTATAAAATATTAGATTTAAAAGATAATAAAAAACTTACTGAAGAAGTTCTTGAAGAACTATCAAGAGCAATAGATACAAAACTAGAAAAAAGTGGTTCCAAATGCTTTATAGTAGAACAAAGTGAAAATGATGATGAGATATGGATACTTTTTGAAAAAATATTAGGTATTTTAGATGAAGTTGAAGATGGTGATGAGCTTTATTTTGATATAACACATCTATTTAGATCTATTTCTGTTTTTTCTATGATTATGGCTGAATTTGCTCAAATAACTAGGGATATAACAATATCTGGTATGTTTTATGGTTTACTTAAAAGTAATGAACCATCGATAGTGATTGATTTAACACTATTTTTTGAATTTTTAGCATGGACTAGAGCTATAAAATCTTTAAAAGATTATGGTAATGCAACTGAACTATTAAAGCTTTTAGAAAAAAGCAATCAAAGTAAAGATGTTGTTAATAGCTTTAAAGGGTTTGCTTACTCTCTTAGCATATCAGATATGGGAGAATTACAAAATAGTATTGCGATATTAAAAGGGAAAATGGATAATTTTATATTCAATAGTAGTCCTATTATTAGATTGGTTTCTAAAGATCTTATGGCATTTGTAAATAGATTTGGTAAATTTAAAGAAAATGAACTTGCTAAGTTTCAGTTTGAGTTAGCTAAATGGTACAATGAAAATAGTAATCATGCTATGGCGTACATAACTCTTGCAGAAGCTACAGTAACAGCCGTTTGTGAAGTTCATAATTATGATTCATCAAATAAAGATGATAGAAAAGAGGCACAAAAGATTTTATTTAATTATAATACTTGGAATAAAGGATATTCAAAAGAGCTTCAAAAAATAGGAGAAACTTACTCAAGGATTAATAATATTAGAAACAATATAGCACATAAACTAACTGGAAGCTCTAGGAGATCTAAATCTTCACCACAAAATAGTGTAGAAAATCTATCTAACTATATAAGTATATTAGAAGCTACTTTAAAACAATAGTTAGAAAAATAAAAAGTACTACTATATAAAACTGTATAGTAGAGGATATATATATTGTTTTATTTTTAGATGTATTATTATTTATTCTTTTTTAAAGCTTAAATTTAGATATAAATTGCTTAAATAAAATTGACATAGAAGCTATATTATGATATTATAACGATATTGAGACTTTAATAAAAATTATATGAAAAATTAGTTACTTTTTATTAAAGTATAGGTTATACGAACCTTTAGAATTGGATTTTATATATGAAAAAACTGTTATTTATTATGATTTTTATCTCTTCGGTGGCTTTTGCTCAAAATTTAAATGAGTTGTATAATGCAGCAAAATCTGGAGATGTTGAGGCTCAGTTTGAGTATGGACTTGTTTATCTAAAAGGTAATGGTGTCAAAAAAGATTATACTATCTCTATAGATTGGCTTCAAAGGGCAGCTTTGAAAAACCATGTAAAAGCACAATATTATTTGGGAAGATTATACGAAACTGCTATTGGAGCAGGTAAAAACTCAAATAAGGCTACAATTTGGTATCAAAAAGCCTGTGATGGTGGGCTTGATGTTGCTTGTAAAAGGCTAGAAGAGGAGACAAACTAAGCTTAACCTACTATATGCTAAAATACACTAAAACTATAAGGATTTTATATGATATGTGTAGAGCAACAATTAGTTAAGTTAAATTCAGATATTGGTAAACTTATACTAAGAGTTTCTTTGGCTTCTTTGATGCTTTTTCATGGATATGCCAAAATAACAGGTGGAATAGAGGGTATTAAGGCTATGATTACTTCTGCTGGGCTTCCAAGCTTTTTGGCTTATGGAGTTTATCTAGGGGAGTTTGTTTTTCCTTTATTTATAATAGCTGGTTTGTTTACTAGGACTGCTTCTTTGATTTTTGCATTTACTATGGGTTTTGCTATATTTTTAGCTCATGGAAATGATCTATTTACTCTATCTAAACATGGTGGTTTGGCTATAGAGTTGCCTTTACTTTATATGATGGGTGCTATATCTTTGATTTTTATGGGTGCAGGTAAATATAGCTTTGATAAAAAATAATATTTAGTAGGTAATACTATTTACCTACTAAAACAATATTTTCTTTTCCTATAAACTTCTTGCTACTAGTTTCATAAACAATCTCTTTTGCTATTTTATCAGTTTGTGTTGCAATAGTTTGTGTTTGTGTTGCAATAGCTGTATTGTGTCTTGCTTGTTCTTCTAGGCTATGAACCGCATCATTTATTTGAGTTATACCAATTTCTTGCTCTTTAGATGCTTTTGTTATCTCACCTATAGATTGAGAAGTTTTTTCTATATTTGATAAAAGTTCTTGATATCCGCTTATCATCTCACCGGAGATATTTTTACCTTGATTTGCTTTTAAAATTGCATTTTCAACTATATGGGCTATCTCTTTTGCAGCCTCAGCACTTCTTTCTGCTAGGTTTCGTACCTCTGCAGCAACTACAGCAAAGCCTTTTCCAGCTTCACCAGCTGTTGCAGCTTCAACTGCAGCATTTAGTGAGAGGATATTTGTTTGAAAAGCTATTTGATCTATTATTTCTATTGATTCACTAATAAGCCCCACTTGTTTAGCTATATCATCCATAGCAGTTGCAGTGTTTCTAGCCATACCTTGCCCTTGGATTGCAAGGCTACTTACTTTGTTTGAGTAAGAAGACATTTGTATAACATTTTGTGAATTGCTTACAACAGTTGATGTAATCTCTTTTAAAACTGATGCTGTTTGTTCTATATTGTTTGCAGCACTATTTGCACTTGTATTTAATCTATCTACATTTTCTAAAAGCCTACTAGAAGACTCTTCTAAGGCACTACCAATATCTAGTGATTGTCTTAAAAGTAGTGATATCTCATCACCAAGTTCGTTGATAATAATAGATACCTTAGCATCTGGATCTTTTATTCTTAGAGTGAAGTCTTGTTGTTTATAAGCTTCTAAAACATCTACTAAATGGTTTAAATCTCTAGCTATTGTTGCTTCTAGGTTGTTTTGAAGTTTTTCAAGTTGCTCTTTTAGGATTTGTAAGTTTGGTGTATCAGGATCTTTAGTGATCTTTGCTTGCATATTGCCATTTAAAAGCTCTTTTACAAAAAACTCTACATTTTTCAAAAATTCATCATCTTTAACTATGGTTTTTTCTGTTTTTAGGATATTGTCATTTATAACTTTTGCTATTTGTCCAAACTCATCATGACTTTGAATATCAATTAAACCAGATGATTTACTATTGTTATTTAAAAAGTCAAAAAAGCTTAATACTCCATTTTGAACCTTAGTTGTAGAGCTTGTAATAGTTTTTGATATAACAAATGCAATCAAAAAGCTTATACCCAAAGCTACTATAAGAATAGATAGCATAATAAAAGAAAAAGTATTAGCTATATCTCTAGCTATAGGGATAGCTTCGTGGTTTTTGTTCTCTTGATAATCTATAAATTCATTGATATACATAAGCCACTTACTAAAAAGATCTCCAGCACTACCAACAAGCATCTCTTGAGCTTCATAGTTGTTGCCATTTTCTTTTAAAGATATTATTTTCTTTACTACTGGTAAAGTTTGAGACTCAATTGATCTTATTTTATCTAATAGCTCTATTTCAGTTGATGAGATATTGATTTTTTGATTTTCCATCTCTTCTAAAGGTTTTCTTGATTTATCATAAAACTCTTCTAATTGCTTTATGTTTTTTATGGAGTTTATATATAGCTCATCACTACTATTTTGAGATAAAACAACATCTCTTATAGCTATAGCTCTATCATGTACACTTCCTCTAAAGTTTACAGCATATCTTTGTTTTAGAGAGTTTACCTCTACTATTTCGTTTAGAGTATCATTTATCTTATTAACTCTATTGATTCCAAATATAGCAACTATCATTATTAACAAAATAATAATACCAAATCCAATATATAACTTTTGCCCAACTTTTAGCTTATTTAACATTATATCCTCTAATAGTAAAGTGTTTTATTAGATAATAAAAATTATCTATAAATATAGGTAAAAGTATATCGAGTGAAACTTATAAAAAAATAAAGATTTTAGTATGATTATAACAAATAACAAATAATAAATATATTAAGAAAAACAAATAGAGTAGTTCAATTAAAAGTATATAGATTTTTATTGAATAAGAGTATTTATAATTAATAAAGTATATACAAGAGTGGTACCTGTGGGCGGACTCGAACCGCCAAGCCCGAAAGCAGTAGATTTTGAGTCTACCGAGTTTACCAATTTCTCCACACAGGCAATTTCCCATCTGTATATTTAAAACAGATGGGTGAAATTTTATATAAAATTCGCTTAAAACTTACTTAGCTACAGCCTCTTTTAAAGCTTTTCCAACTTTAAATTTAACAACTCTTGTAGCAGGAACTTCAACTTTTTTACCAGTACCTGGAACTGTAGCAGTTCTAGCAGCTCTATCAGCTGTTGCGAATGTTCCAAAACCTATAAAACTAACACCATCACCTTTTACTAGGGCTTCAGTTAATGTATCAATTACAGCATCAACAGCACTTTTAGCATCTTTTTTTGATAGAGCAGCTTTCTCAGCAACAGCATCTATAAACTCAGCTTTATTCATAAAAAACTCCTTGTTAAATTAAACTTATAGAACTTTATAATATTAAACCTTTGAAAAAGATAAAAATTTTCATTGTTTATATAAAAATAGCTAAAAATGCTCTTTTAGAGTCAATAATCTACAACTATTTTCTAAAATAGCAACTTTTTTTACTAATTCGTGAATATCTCTATCATAAACGTAAACACCAATACCCTTGATTAACATTACATGATGAGGAGTCTCTTTTAAAAACTTTGTTACTTCAAGAGAGTTTCTTTGGTACCAAGTATCAAAGTCTCCAGGATCATAAACTGGTATTTCATCAAATAGCATTTTCCCAAAAAAATCAACAGGTTGTATAACTTTATGTGTTAGAGCATAAGCACTTGTATAAGGAGGCATACCAAAAGCAATATATTTTGCTTCATGTATATGGTTGTAAATAGAAGCGTGTATATCTGATTCTATACTTGCTACTTTCCATCTATAATCTTTATTTATAGTAGCCAATTTACATAATGATTTACTATCTATTCTATCAAATATTGCATCTTTTGTATTGATAACAAAATTTGTATAATCAAGCTTAGCTGAAATTGCTCCATGGTAAATACCAAAAAAGTTTTTTCTAAAAAGAGTTAAAGATATATTTGAAAGGAGTTCTTCTAAGTGCTTATCTACCATACTATAATACCTTCTAAATAAATTTATGATATAATATCACTATATTACTTAAAAGGCTTATATTTTGAATTCACCACATATTCCTGTATTATTAGATGAAGTGTTAGAGGCTTTTAGTGATTTGAAAGAGGGCTATATTATAGATTGTACATTAGGATATGGTGGACATAGTGAAGAGTTATTAAAGCAAAATGACTCTATTTGTATTATTGGAAATGATCAAGACGAGGAGGCCTTGGCTTTTTCTAAGCAAAGATTAGCTTTATATCAAAATAGGGTGCTATTTAATCAAGGCAATTTTAAAGATGTTTTTACTAAATATTCTCATTTAGATATAAAAGGTATTTTAGCTGATATTGGAGTCTCATCTTTACAACTTGATAAACTTGAAAGAGGTTTTGGTTTTGAAAGTGATGTTTTAGATATGAGAATGGATAAAAACCAAATATTAAATGCAGCTTATGTAGTAAATAATTATGATTTAAGTGATTTAGAGTATATTTTAAAAGAGTATGGAGAGATTAAAGAGTATAAAAAAACAGCCTCTTTAATAGTAAAAAATAGACCTTTTTATAGTGCAAAAGAGTTAAGCTCTATGATGTTAAAACACTTTAAAAAATCCAAAATTCACCCAGCAACACTACTTTTTCAAGCTATTAGAATAGAAGTCAATAAAGAGTTAGATGTTTTAATACAACTTTTAGATAGCATAGAACAAACTAAACCAAAAGGCTGCATAGTAGCTATTATTAGTTTTCACTCTTTAGAAGATAGGATTGTTAAAAACTACTTTAAAAAGTGGGCAAAAAATTGTATTTGCCCAAGTAATGCTTTTAGATGTAGTTGTGGTAATAATAACGCACTAGGAAAAATAGTAACAAAACAGCCAATGACTGCAAAAGAGAGTGAAATCAAGCAAAACCCTAGAAGTAGAAGTGCAAAATTAAGGATATTTAAATTTGATTAAACTATTACAAAGAAGACCTTTAAGCTTTGTTTTTATACTTTTTTTATTTATATTACTTTTATATTTACCAAAAGTATATATTAAAAATAATATATACTATACAAGTAGAAATATCAATAAACTATATTCACACTATATATCTTTAAAAGAAGAAAATAGAGCCTTATCAGCTCAACTAGAGGATATGAAATTTCAAAATCAAATAGTCGATACTATTATACTTCAATACAAAATGGATGAAGCAAAAAATAAAAATTAATTAATAATCTGCTTTAGAGTTTCAAAATTTCTTTTTATTTTACTAATATTTATTTCATATAAAGGGCTATTTGCTTTATAGTATTTTGATTCTAAGAGTTCCAAAAAGTTATTATACTGTTTTTGAAGTGTTTGTTTTTGGATATCTTCATTTGCTATTTGCATAATCCTACTTACATCATTTAGTTCTAGCTTTGAAAGTCTATACTCAAAAAGCTCTTTATTATCAAGCTCATAACCTAAAATATCACATGTTTGTGTATAAATCTCATCTATACTACTATCATATCTTTTATAGATCATTCCACAATAGTCATTGAGATATTTCATATACATAGGATAATTAGAGAGAGTTTTTTCTAGTTCTTCTTCTTTAATAATATCTTCAAGTTTATATATTTTAAGCAAAAAATGTCTAATAGCCATATATGTAATCTCATTAGATTTAGATTTAAAATCATCTAAAAACTCTTTAACAGTCATATGTTCATCCTATTTTTTATGATATTATGAGATATTATACCATCTAAAAAGATTAGATGGTATAATTAATTTAGTTTTTAAAGCTGTGGACCTGCTTTTGTGTAGTCAAATGTAGAATCTTCTTTTAGGTATTTTTTAAAGTTTTCTATATACATAGAAGCTAGTTTTTTAGCAATACTATCATACTCTTCTTTATTTACCCAAGTATTTCGTGGATTTAAAACTTCAGTATCAACATTGTTCAATGTTTTTGGAATAGCAAGGTTAAAAATTGGTAATGTTTCAAATTCACTATTTACTATTGATCCATCTAATATAGCATCTATACAAGCTCTTGTATTTTTGATACTCATTCTTTTACCTACTCCATAGCTTCCACCACTCCATCCAGTGTTTACTAGATATACATTTACGTTGTGTTCATCTATCTTTTTACCTAGTAAATCAGCATAAACAGTAGGGTGTAGTGGTAAAAATGCCTCACCAAAACAAGCACTAAATGTAGCAACAGGTTCTGTGATACCTCGCTCAGTTCCTGCAACTTTAGCAGTATATCCACTTAAGAAGTAGTACATAGCTTGTTCTTTACTAAGCTTAGATACAGGAGGTAAGATTCCAAAAGCATCTGCACTTAAAAATATAATATTTTTTGGATGTCCACCCATAAGATCTGTTTTATGATTATCTATATGTGATATAGGATAAGAAACTCTTGTATTTTCAGTTTTGCTACCATCACTATAATCTACTACACCTTTATCATCAAAGATTACATTTTCTAAAATAGCTCCCTCTTTGATAGCTGCATAGATCTCTGGTTCACTTTTTGGATCTAGGTTGATAACTTTTGCATAACAACCACCTTCAAAGTTAAATACACCTTTATCATCCCAACCATGCTCATCATCACCGATTAAGTGTCTTTTTGGATCTGTTGAAAGTGTTGTTTTTCCTGTTCCACTTAGTCCAAAAAATAGTGCTGTATCACCATCTTTACCTATGTTTGCACTACAATGCATTGGAAGTTTATTATCTAATGGCAACCAATAGTTCATCATAGAAAATACACCTTTTTTCATCTCACCAGCATACCAAGTACCGCCTATAATAGCCTCTTTGTCTTCGATATTGAAAACTACAAAAACATCAGAATTTAGTTTATGCTCTTTCCATTTTGGATTTGTTGCTTTAGAAGCATTGTATATAGTGAAATCAGGCTCAAAGCTATCAAGCTCTTTTTGTGTTGGCATAATAAACATATTTTGTATAAAATGTGCTTGCCATGCAAACTCTGTAATAAATCTAATAGATTTTCTACTATCTAAACTAGCACCACAATAAACATCAGTTACAAACAGTTCTTTATCTGTTAGTTGTTGAAAAGAAAGCTCTTTTAGATCTTGATAAACTTCTGCTGTTGTAGGAAAATTTACATTACCCCAAGCTATATATTTGTTTGATGGATCTTGATTTACAAAAAACTTATCTTTTGGACTTCTACCTGTAAAAATACCAGTATCTACTATTAATGCACCACTTGAAGAGATAGATGCATTTTCATTTTTAATTGATATCTCTCTAAGAGAGTTAATATCACTATTTCTTTGAATTGACTTTGCTTTTATACCTAAATTTAATATTTTATCAGAAGACATTTTTAACCTTATCCTTATTTATTTAAAAATCGACAATAACACACCAGCAGTGACTGCTGAACCAATAACACCAGAAACATTAGGACCCATAGCATGCATTAACAGTATGTTAGATGGATCTGCTTCTTGCCCAACCTTTGTAGCAACCCTAGCTGACATAGGAACTGCTGATACTCCAGCTGCTCCAATAAGAGGATTGATTTGATTATCTTTAGCACTAAATTTATTCATAATCTTAGCCATAATAACCCCACCTGCTGTTCCAAAGCTAAATGCTACTAGACCAATGATCAATATACCCAAAGTCTCTGCTACTAAAAATGACTCAGCAGCTAGTTTTGATCCAACTGATAGACCAAGAAGGATTGTAACTATATTGATAAGTGCATTTTGCATAGTATCACTAAGTCTTTCAACTACACCAGATTCTCTAGCAAAGTTACCAAAGCATAATGCTCCTATTAGTGGAGTTGCATCAGGTAAAACTAAAATAGAAAGGATCAATACTGTTATTGGAAATACAATCTTTTCTGTTTTTGTTACATTTCTTAGCTTTGGCATTCTTATAAGTCTTTCTTCTTTTGAAGTAAGAGCTCTCATAATAGGTGGTTGAATAATAGGAACTAATG
>Ga0265295_1004699_pt1 | contig 18140 bp, 22 predicted proteins | sample Munlansysbiofilm_FD_192503 | JGI IMG/M metagenome (GOLD analysis project Ga0265295, IMG submission 192503) | Leachate microbial communities from a municipal landfill in Southern Ontario, Canada - Methane capture system biofilm | ecosystem: Engineered > Solid waste > Landfill > Unclassified ...
TTGAGCATTGCTGTCCCAAAACTTCTAAATACTGTAAGATTTACGTCAAGGCGAATAGCCACTCTCTCGGCAAGATCAATACCACTCCCTTCAACAACTATGTCAATATCTTTACTTTTTCTGCCTAAAAGAGAGTCTCTTACAAATCCTCCAATTACAAAAGCTCTTGTACCCATTAGGGCTGCCTCTTCACTAATTATTCCAAATATCTTATTTTTAAGAAATTTCATTGTATTCAGGAATCTCAGTTTTATATTCATATTTACCCTCAGCATCACTCCAGGAGGCGAAATATGTTTCAGGACCATTAGTAAGCAAAATATGCTTTACGCCAAGAGAGGCGTTATAAGTTAAAATCTGGTCGAACACCTCTTTGCCAATCCTTACACTAGGGGCTTTACATTCAGCAAGTAGAAGAGGCTTTCCTTTTCTGTCGTGAACTACAAGATCTCCCCGGTATCTGTTACCATTAAGGAGAATTGAATATTCACAAGTCATAAGAGCAAGGGGATATCTCTTTCTTTTCGAGAGCATAAGTATGAGTTGTTGTCTGACATCCTCTTCGGGTGTTAAGGCAACCCTCTTTTTTCTTATTGGGTCAAAAATAGTAGCTCTCATTATCAGCTTTCTGCTTGAAGGGACAAAGATATAAAATTTGCCCGTTATACCCTTTTTGTCTATTTTTAGCCAATCATAAATAGATATGGCTAAAGCGACATCACAATCTACTACAGAGAGTTTCAAGAAGATAATTGCCGAGATTAAAGAGGGCAGGTTCAGAATGTTTTATATTCTATCCGGAGAGGAGCCTTATTATGCCGATATTATCACTAAGGAAATAATGGAGAGAGCAATCACTCCAGAGGAGAGGGGCTTTAACCAATTGCTTCTATATGGGAACGATACAGACTCCAGGCAAGTTGCCGAGGCTGCCAGAAGATTCCCTATGATGTCTGCAAGACAGCTTGTTGTTGTGAGAGAGGCTCAGTTGCTTAAAAATTTGGATCCACTGGAAATGTATATTCAGAATCCACAACCTACAACTATCCTCATTATATCTTTTACCGGAAAGCAGCTGGACAAACGGACAAGGTTTTATAAAGCAGCCTCAGGTTCAAAATCCGGTTATTTTTTGGAATCTGCTCAAATGAAAGATTATGAAATTGCCGGTTGGATCTTTCAATATATAAAAGAGAGAGGATTAACAATAGATGACAGAGCGGCCTCTATGTTAGCAGAATTTAGTGGAACAGAACTGAGAAAACTTGTTGTTCAGACAGATAAAATACTACTTAATATTGAAAAGGAGTCTACTAAAATTACGGCAGAGGATGTTGAGAGGAACATTGGTATTAGCAGAGAATATAATGTTTTTGAACTTGCAAACGCACTTTCGTTCAAGAATAAAGAGAAAGCTTTTAAAATTGTAAAGCACTTTGCACTCAATGAAAAGCAATACCCTTTTGTAATGATATTGGCTGGCCTATTCAGCCATTTCTCCAGGCTTCTTAAATATCACTCTCTGGCTATCTCTTCCAACGGACGAGTAAGTGACTCCGCAGCTATGAGTATTGGAATCTTCAGGTTTAATCAGAAAGAGTTTGAGGTAGCTTCAGGTAACTATCCATTAAAGAGATGTATGTCTGTTATTGCAATAATCAGAAAATACGACCAGATGGGTAAAAGCAACGAGAGAGGCGAGGCTTCTGACGGAGAGCTTCTGCAGGAGATGGTTGCAAGAATTATTAGTTAGTCACAAACCTCTCTTTTAACTCTTCCTGAAACAGAGGTAAAAATTTCATAAGTGATTGTATCCAGCAAATTTGCAAGATAAATAGCTGACGGATTCTCTCCGAATATTGTTACAATATCTCCAACTTTCACATCACATCCTGTAACATCCATCATAAACATATCCATACAGATATTTCCAATTGTTGGAGCCATATGTCCGTTTATGCTAAAAGATATATTCCCTCTTCCAAGATGTCTGTTAATTCCATCTGCATAACCAAGAGGAATTGTTGCTATTTCACGTACTTCGTCCCCAATTCTACCGTACCTTCCGTATCCTATACTTCTGTTACTTACCTTGCTAACATTTATTACAGGAGCCTGAAGCTCTGCTGCCGGCATAAGATAACTACTACCATCCACATAGGATGACCCATATAGACCGATTCCAAGTCTCACCATATCAAATTGATATTGAGGATATCTCAAGATGCCTGAAGAGTTTAGGATGTGCTTAATGGGTTTATAACCCAGTTCGTCAGAGATTTTTGAGTACATTTCTGAAAACTCATCAATCTGATTTAATGTGAAGTTGTCGTGGATTATGTACTCAGCAGAGGAGAGATGAGAGAAGATTGATTTTACATTTATATAGGTATTCTCCTTTAGAAAATCTGTAAGTTCAATTAGTTGCCGAGGGTTAAAACCAACCCTACTCATCCCCGTATCAAGTTTAATATGAACAGGATAATCTCTTTTACCTGCTTTTTTGACACTCTCAACAAACTCGAAAGCCGTTTCAAATGAGGCTAAACTGGGTTCCAGACCATACTCAATTATCTCTTCAAAACCGCCTGTTCCCGGAGTTAAGATTATAATTGGTAACTTAACACCCGCTTTTTTTAGTTTTATACCCTCACAAGGGAAGGCTACACCTAGATAATTGGCCCCAAATCCTTCAACAAGACGGGCTATTTCCACATCGCCGTGCCCATAGCCATTTGCCTTGACAAGGACAAGCATTTTAGTTGATTCTGTGATTTTTGAGTGATAGTACTTATAGTTGTGAAGCAGGTTTTTTCTGCTAATTCTGAGGGTAGAATGATGCATTGGAATTTTTTTTCAAACACAAAGTTATAAAATGTTTAAAAAAAAGTTTTACATATTGAAAAACTTTATACATTTGCGCCCGAATTAACAAACAAACCTTAAAATTTTATTAAAATGAAAGTAAAATCATTTTTCGCACTTGCTGCCCTTAGTGTAGCACTTGTATCTTGCGGGACCAAAGAGGCTCCTGTATCAGAACAATTAGTAGGAGAGTGGACCGGTATGGATGCAATTACAGTAACTGTACTTGACTCTACAGGAACTCCTGCAACTCAGATGATGGAAGCTCCAATTGAAGTTCAGTATCTTTCAGACAGCACATTTACTGCAGTTGTTATGGTTAACGACAGCACAAATGTAACTCTTGGTGCAGTTGCAACTGTAGCTGATGCTCTTGTAAATTTTGCAGGAACAATGAATTGTGCTAAAACACTGGAAGTTTCCGGTAACATTACTCTTCAGGGAGCAGACACTCTTGTAATCAATTACACAGGTGTAAACACTGAAGCAGGTCTTACTCACGAAGGTAAAGCAGTTGTAGTTCGCAAAGCTAAAACCGAAGTTGTAGAAGAGGTTCCGGCTCAGTAATCAATAACCTTTGGTTATTGCGTTGAAGCAGTGGCGACAAATTGGTTCGTAGGTGTCTTTTTCACCAAGAACGACCAATTTGTCGCTTTTTGTTATTCTATGTGAATGGTGTGCAAGATTACCACATCTTACACAAATTGCGTGAACCTTTGTAACATACTCTGCAACTGCCATAAGCTGAGGCATAGGGCCAAATGGATTTCCTAGATAGTCCATATCAAGACCCGCAATTATGACACGGACTCCATTTGCAGCAAGCTGTTGGCAAACATCTACAAGTGAGCTATCAAAGAATTGAGCCTCATCAATACCAACAACCTTTACATCTGATGCGTATAGAAGAATGCTTGCAGGAGAATCAACGGGAGTAGAACGAATAGAATTTGAGTCGTGAGATACAACTTCAGATTCAGAATATCTGATATCAATCATAGGTTTGAAAATTTCCACCCTCTGATTGGCAAATTTTGCCCTCTTAAGACGTCTTATCAACTCCTCTGTTTTACCGCTGAACATAGAGCCGCAAACCACCTCTATCCACCCCTCCTTTTTTGCACTTTCTAAAAACATTTTGTTTACTTTTGTACCAGTACAAAGATAATAAGAAGGATGCACAATATTGAAAAAGTATCGGAAATTAAGAGTACCATTTCTGCTCTTTTAAAAAACCTAGAGATTGTAGAGAGAGGTAATTCTCTTCCTGAGTCAAAATGGGAAGAGATGATGATTCAGTCTGATATTGTCAGGGAAAAACTGGTAACAATGAGAGCTCAAGAGGTTAGAGATATGATAGAAAAGCTTTCGGCCAACGAAGAGGTTAAGCGTGTAGTTCAGTCATTTACAGAGCTTAGGCGAGCCTTCTCTGACCTTCAGCTTAATGTCTCAAAATCTGTTATTCCAATGTCATCAACTCAGCCAAAACCCTCTCTTTTTGAAGATGAGGGAGAGGAGATTGAACTCTTTGCCGATGAGGATAGAGGTGCGGATTCAAATATTTTGGATACTGCACGCCATTCAAGGCACTCCTGGAGAACAGACCTCCCCGGGAGTAGGGTTGATGATATAAAACACGCAATTACCTTAAATGACAAGTTGTATTACATTAAAGAGTTGTTTAATGATGACGAGGAGCAGTACAGACTTAGCATTGACAGACTTAACGAGATGAGAAATCTTGATGAAGCGGTAGACTATATAAGAGGAGCCTTTCCGGAGTGGGATGAAGACTCATCAGAGGTATACAGATTTCTTATGATTCTAAGAAGAAGATTTGATGTCTAAACTGACAATTATACCAACTCCAATAGGGAATCTTGAAGATATCACGCTTCGTGCCATAAGATTGCTTCAGGAGGCAGATCTTATTTTGGCTGAGGATACACGTACAAGTTCTGTACTTATGAAAAAGTATGGTATTACAACCAGAATGGAGTCACACCATAAGTTTAACGAACATAAAAAGGTTTCAGCTGTCGCAGATAGAATTGAGAGCGGAGAGAATGTCGCTCTTATATCAGATGCAGGCACACCAGGAATATCTGATCCCGGTTTTTTGTTGTCACGTATATGCAGCGAGAGGGGAATTGAGGTTGAGACACTGCCTGGTCCAACTGCCTTTGTCCCTGCACTGGTAAACTCGGCCTTGCCTATGGACCGCTTCTGCTTTGAGGGTTTTTTACCGATGAAAAAGGGGAGGCAAACCAGATTAAAAGAGCTTGCTGAAGAGAAGAGGACAATGATTTTTTACGAATCGCCATACAGATTGGTAAAGACTCTAACACAACTTGCAGAGTATTTAGGTGGAGAGAGAGTAGTATCTGTTTCCAGAGAACTATCCAAGATTCACGAAGAGAACAGGAGAGGGACACTTATTAATTTGGCAGAATGGTACACAAAAAACGAACCTAGGGGAGAAATTGTGATAGTAGTTGATGGAAGAAAAGATTAATATTTTTTAACATTAAAAAAGGAGGAGAGAGATGAGAAAAAGAGGTGAGATGACAAGGTCTTATGCAAGGGGCATAGTGGCCTTGATTTTTTTTGTTCTTGCAGTACAAGTTGCAATTTTCACAATCAAAAGCTACGAAAATAATCTACTCTATGAAAGTAGAGAACAAGTTGCAGTAAAAGACTCAGTAAGAGAGAAAGAAACTAAGCCGGAGCGGCCACCATACTGGGAGAAAAAAAACGTCGCAAAGCAGTCAGTAGTTAAATCAAGAAGAGACATTATGATTTCAGATGCAAATGCAGATGCAGATGCAGATGCAGATGTAGAAAGTGGTAGTGAAATTGAGAAGAGGAGAGAGGAGTATGTTCCAATTAATTTAAGATCAATTTCTTCAACTGGAAAGATTGAGTTAAACTCAGCAGATTCAGTTGATCTTGTATCACTTCCAGGCATTGGACCCTTTTATGCTTCAAAAATTTTAAATTATAGAAAAAGATTGGGTGGATTTGCTTTTAAAGAGCAGCTTATGGAAGTATATGGTATTGATAAAGAGCGCTTCTCAATTTTTGAAGAGAGAGTTTGGGCAGATACTTCTCTTATTTCTAAAATTAAAGTCTCAGAGGCACCTCAGGAATTGCTATCAACAAATCCCTATATTGGAGCCTATGTTGCTCGAGCAATTATTAAATTCAGAGAGCTTGAAGAGGGAAGAGTTGCAACACTAGCAGAACTGGTTGCAAACAGAATAATTAAGGAGGAGTTTGTTAAAATTCTTAAATATTATCTTGAGTGATTAAGGATTTAATATCTTTGTGCTCAACTAACCAAATAATATTCTTATAGATGAGTATTGTCAGATGTAACAATGTGGTTAAACGTTTTAACCAGTTTACGGCACTTGACAGTGTTTCAATTGATGTACCTGAGGCATCCATTTTTGGTCTATTAGGCCCTAATGGAGCAGGTAAAACAACACTGATCAGGATTATTAATCAGATAACAATGCCGGATGAAGGGGAGGTATTTTTCAAGGGCAAGCCCTTACAACCTTCAGATATTGAGTATATAGGCTATTTGCCTGAAGAGAGAGGTCTTTATAAAAAGATGAAGGTGGGAGAGCAAGCAATGTATCTGGCCAGGCTTAAAGGGATGAGCCACTCCGAGGCCTCCACAGAGCTTAAACAATGGTTCATAAAGTTTGGAATTCAAGCTTGGTGGAATAAAAAAGTTGAGGAGCTCTCAAAGGGTATGGCTCAGAAGGTTCAGTTTATAACAACTATCCTTCACAAGCCATCGTTACTGATATTAGATGAGCCTTTTAGCGGATTTGATCCGGTAAATGTTCAGATTATAAGAAATGAAATCTTGAATATGAAGGCTAATGGGACAACCATTATTCTATCAACACATAATATGGAATCTGTTGAGGAGCTTTGTGATAATATAGCTCTGATCAACAAATCAAAACTCATCCTATCAGGAGGGCTTGATCAGATAAGAAGAGATCATGGGAAGAATGAAGTGGAGCTTATCTATAGAGGAGATAGTAATGCTATTACTCCACAGGATTCCCTATACAGAATAGTCTCAGATGAGGAGAGTAAAGGTGGTAGAAGGGCAGTACTAGAGGTTTCTAAAGGAGTTCCTTCTGCTGCAATACTTGGAGAGTTAATAAAAGGGGCAGACATTGTCTCTTACAAAGAGCTTATTCCAAGAATGAATGACATTTTTATCAAACTCGTAAGCTAAATTAATACTATGAAAACTAATAAATTGTTTCTCATTATATCAAGAGAATTTTTCATACGGGTAAAAAAGAAATCTTTTATTTTTCTAACCGTACTAACACCTATTTTCTTTGCAGCATTGATGATTTTACCAACAGCCATTATGTTAATGTCTGAAGGTGAGAAGGGGCAGAAAATTGTTATATCAGATCCATCCGGTATCACGACAGGATTTTTTGAAGAGACAGAAGAGTTTATATGGTCTTATGATAATGAAACTTCTCTCGATGAGCTTAAAAAGAGCTTTTCAGAAAAGGGATATATTGCTCTTATTGATGTAAATGCTCCTGACTCTTTGTTAAATGTAGCAGTATCCGCATACTCGTCTAAACAACTAAACGTTGATACCAAAAGCGTAATTGAGAGCAGTATTAAAAAAGCAGTCCAAAAAAGAAAGTTGGACAAGTACAATATAGATAACCTTAACGAAATTGTAAAGGATTTAAATTCAAGTATATCAATTAAGACATATACTATGGACCAGGAGGGTGGCGAGAAGCAGTCGATAGTTGAGATATATATGGCCATTGCATATATATGCAGTCTGCTGATTTATATGTTCATCTTTATGTTTGGCTCAATGGTTATGAGGGGTGTTATCGAAGAGAAGACCACAAGAATTGTTGAGGTTATTGTCTCTTCAGTCAAACCCTTTGAGCTTATGCTTGGAAAGATACTGGGTGTAGGTTCTGTAGCATTACTTCAGTTTATTATTTGGATAGTTCTATCTTTTGGAATAGTTCTGGGAGCGCAATCCCTTATGGGCGGAGAGTCATTATCATCTGCTACTGAGATGACACAATCTATGGCTGGTCCTCAAGGAGAGAATATGGCCACCATAACAGAGGCCATTTCTGCCGATTCTACTCCATTTCAGGAGATTATGAGTGCTTTGGGGAGCGTAAATTTTGTTGAGGTGATTCTTACTTTCCTTGCATATTTTATTTTGGGATATCTGCTCTACGCTGCCCTCTTTGCAGCAGTAGGATCAGCTGTGGACAATGAAGCAGATACTCAGCAACTTATTCTTCCGGTTACGATTCCTCTAATAATTGGGCTTTTTCTTATGATGCACACATTCCAGCATCCGGGCAGCTCTCTTTCATTCTGGGGATCGATTATACCTTTCACGTCTCCTATGGTGATGATGGCGAGAATTCCTTTTGGAGACGTGCCAATGTGGGAACTTGCCTTGTCTCTTGGATTACTACTTGGAACATTTCTCTTTATGACATTTGTCTCTGCAAAAATTTACAGAGTGGGAATTTTGATGTATGGAAAGAAACCAAACTGGAAGGAGATTGTTAAATGGTTGAAGTATTAATTGCAAAGAAATAAATTCCATATACTATGAAGCTAACTATAAGACTTATAGTAATTTCAATACTGCTTAGCTTTGTGTCATTCAACTCCTTTGCTCAGGATATACGCTTTGAATGGAGGGGTAGTCGTGTTTTGATGGATAGTACTTTAAACTATCCTGAAGAGCCCAAAGTGTTAGCTATTATTGAGAAATTCAAGCCAGCACTTGATTCAAAGATGCAACAGGTAATAGGAGTCTCAGAAGTGGAGATGAGGTCTGGCAGACCTGAATCTCTCTTATCAAATTTTGCTGTGGACGCACTGTTAGAATTCTCGCAAAACAGATCTGAAAGAGGTGTTGATTTTGCGTTAACTAACTTTGGCGGGATAAGAGCATCATTACCCGGAGGAGATGTAAGACTATATGACATCTTTTCAATCTTTCCATTTGAAAATTATGTTGTAATCCTTGATATGGAAGGTAAGAGCGTTAGAAAGCTCTTTGAATCATTTGCAAGAAATAGGGTGGAGGCATTCTCTGATAGTGTAAGACTAATTATTGATGAGGAAGATGGTGAAATCGAAGAGCTCCTTATTAATGGTAAAGAGCTGGACGATAATATGATTTACAGAGTTGCAACAATTGACTTCCTATTGAGTGGCGGAGACAACGTGGTTGCTCTCAAAGATGCTGTCAAGATTGAAGAGACAGGTGCGCTTATTAGAGATGCTATTATTGAAAAAATTAGAAAGCAAACTGAGAGAGGAGAGAAGATCTCCTCTTCAATAACTGGGAGGGTTAAATATGAGGATTAAGAACTTAATTTATATAACTGTAGCAACTTTTTTTCTTGCAATTTCTTGCGGTGTTGAGGCTCAGGATTTGGTTATTTTACATACAAACGACACTCATAGTAATATTGAACCTATTACCTCCGGAAGAAACGCAGGGTTTGGGGGAGTTCAAAGAAGAGCTAATTACATTACCTCACTAAGAGCTGAAAATAAAAATATTCTTCTGTTGGATGCCGGCGACTATAACCAGGGGACACCATATTTTACTCTTTTTGGAGGAGAGGTCGAGATTGAGTTGATGAACGCAATGGGATACGATGCTGTATGCCTTGGTAATCACGAATTTGACAATGGTGTAGAGCATCTTGCCAATAGACTTAAAAAGGCAAAGTATCCTACAGTATGCGCTAATTATGATTTTAAAGGTACAGCTCTTGAGAGAGTTATAAAACCATATGTTATAATTAAAAAGGGTGGTAAGAAGATAGGTATTATAGGCGTTATGCTAGACCTTAAGGGTTACGTTGCAGAAAAATCAAGAGAGGGCATTAAGTATAATAATCCAATTCCTGTTGTAAACGAACTTGCAGATATGCTCCGCAACAAAAAGGGGTGTGATCTGATAATTGTACTTAGTCATCTTGGATATGATGGAGGAACCATCCACAAACCGGCAGACAAGCAACTCGCTGCTAACACCTCAAATGTAGATATAATTATAGGAGGACACTCACATACATTTATGGAGGAGCCTGAGGTTGTGAAAAACAGAGATGGAGAAGGTGTAATTATTAATCAATCCGGAGCGGCTGGAGTCTATGTTGGCAGGATTGATATTACCTCTACTTTTTAGTGTAGAGGTATCTTTTTATTTTCTGAGTAGCTGTCTTTTCAAATTGCTGAGGAATATCTTTAATAAGAGCAATCTTGGAGAATTTGTTAACTCTGGAGTTGACATATTCATAAACCTCTCTCTTTAATTGCTCCATCTTTTCGTTGAAGATTCTTGTAGCTTCATCCTTAGTCTCTTCATATGTATGAACCAAGATGTCTTTCTTCTCATAGTACATTGCAATTGCCTCCTCTTTCATATCCTGCAGTGCCTTAATTTTATCCGGATTGAAGTGTACGAGGGCAACGAGTTTCCCCTTATAGTTAGTAACAATTGATTCAGATACCATTGGATGAGCATTGATAACCGATTCTATCTCTTCCGGGTAGATATTCTCTCCACTTGGTCCCAAAATCATATTAGAGAGCCTTCCTTTGATAAATAATCTTCCGGTTTTGTCAATTATTCCAAGATCTTTCGTTCTGAAAAACCCATCCTTTGTGAATGCCTGTTCTGTAGCCTCTGGGTTTTTATAATATCCCATCATTATGTTGGGCCCCTGCGCTACAATCTCACCCTCGCCATTCTCTGGGTTTGGGTTGTCAATTCGAAGCGTTACACCGTGAATTGCCGGTCCGGTGGATTGCCACTTAATCCATTTACCCACTGCGCCGGCAAGAAGTGGAGAGGATTCTGTAAGTCCATATCCTATTGCATATGGAAATTTTGCCTCAAGTAAAAATCGCTCAACAGTTGCATCTAGTTTTGCCCCGCCTACACCAAAAAACCTTATTCTTCCTCCAAAGGTCTTCATAAGCTTTTTACCGGCAACACGGTGAAGAATCTTTCTGCCAGGTGAAGTTCCGTAAATAGCCTTAATGAACGGGGACGAAGTAAATTTTGGTAGTACGCTGTTCCTGTAAATTTTTTCAATAATTAGAGGAACGCTAAGCATTGTGGTAGGCCTTGTTTTTGCCAATGCCTGTACAAGAAGAGAGGGTGTTGGAGCTTTATCCATATAATAAACTGACGCACCACTCATCATTGGAAGCATCATACTTAAGCTGTTTTCCATTGTGTGAGAAAGCGGAAGGACAGAAAGCCATACATCCCATTCAAAACTTGGTCTCAAAACAGCGGCTGCGTAAAGGTGCGAACAGAGATTACGATGACTCAGCATTACACCTTTTGAGTTTCCGGTTGTTCCAGATGTGTAAATAATTGCTGCAAGCTCCTCTCTTTCAGGATTAGAAGTAGATTTAAGAGGTTCAGATTGAAGTGAGTTAATCAACTCCATTGAATCCATATTAATTACCACTTTTAACTTTGCTAATCTCTCTGATGAAATTTTTGACACCAATCTTTTCGAGACAATAAGAGCTTCTGATTCTGAATGTTCCAAAACATTTTCTATCTCGTCCTCTGAAAAATCGGGAAGGATAGGCACTGCTATCCTATTAAAAGCAGTAGCTGCAAAATAGGCAACAGGCCAGTTGGGCATATTTTGTCCAAGAATGGCAATTTTACTTCTGTCCCCAACACCAAATTCAAGTAAAAGCTGGTTTGCCTTTATTGTTTGATTGCCAAATTCTTGATAAGTGTAATTAAGACCATCAATATAAGCGAATGCTTTGTTATCTTTGTATCTGTCTATGCTATAGTCAAATAAGTCTTTTAATGTATTGAATTCTTTTATGTTCTCCATCTGTGTTTAAAATGTACGGGTGTAATGCAGCAATAATCATTCCAAATCATTTCCTAATGTGAATTTTTCTGGATGTTTACCAACAACACCTTTATCCTTATACCATTGGCGGATTTTTTTTAAATCTCCCTGAACATCATCTGTAAGTTCAAATTTCTCACCTCTTCCAACCTCTCTCTTTTTCCAGTCAAAATATCCTAGATAGACAGGTACATTGGCAGCCTTAGCAATTGTATGGAAACCGGTCTTCCATCTATCTGTAGATGTTCTTGTCCCTTCAGGTGCGATAGCAAGATGGAGAACATCTCTACTCTGAAACTCTTTTATGATTTGAAGTACAAGATTAGCACCTTTTCCTTTTTTAACAGGAATTCCTCCTACTGCTCTGAGTAATTTACCAAAAGGCCATTTGAAAAAGCTCTCTTTTACCATTACATAAGCTTTATGACCCTCTGAATTGTAATAAAGAAGTGAGATTATAAAATCCCAAACAGAGGTGTGTGGCACCCCCAGAATAATACATTTAGGTTCAGGTACGGGTGGCTCCATAACTTTCCACCCCATCCACTTTAGTAGTAATTTATATATTTTTTGCATAACAGATCAACTAGGGTTAAAATTATTTTAACATATTCTGGAGGTCTAGTCCTATCTCTAGACTTTTATTGCTCATCTCAGCTATTTTTGACTTTCCGGATGATGTTAAGGTGAAAATCATCTGCCTTTTGTCCTCTTTGCCCATCTCTCTTTTAATATATCCTTTCTGCTCAGTGGTATTAATGATTCTTGAGCCTCGTGAACTTGAAAGGCCAATAAATTCACATATTTCGTGTGCGCTTTTAGGGGATTCATCCTTAAGAGAACAGAGAAGCATAGCTTCATTTATTGTTATCTCATTTTTATTTTGAAACTCTCTCTCAAATATATAGAGTGTTCTATATAGATCTTTAATTTTGCATATCTCTTCCATTACAAACGGCTGTTTTAAAATTAATCTTACAAATTAATACAATTTTTCAGACATTTAACAAAAAAATAATTTCCAATGGAAATTTGTTTTAATAGAAATAATATTTACTTTTGCGTAACAAATAAATTTAATTATTAAAAAATATGAAACTTAAAAGTATATCTATATTATTGATTATATTTACTATGTCTCTGCCGGCCTGTGGTTCAGGAAATGGAGGTGACGAGGCCAAATCAGATGTTACCTCAATAGAGGCTCCATCTAATTCAAGGGTAAAAACTATTAAATTGACAAAATCTGAGTTTCTGGAAAGAGTTGTTAATTATGAAGAGAATCCTAATGAATGGAAATACCTTGGTGATAAACCGGCAATTATTGATTTTTATGCAGACTGGTGTGGACCTTGTAAAACTCTGGCACCCATTCTTGAACAATTAGCAGCAGAATATGAGGGAGAGATCTATATTTTTAAAGTAGATACAGAGGCGGAAAGGGAGTTGGCAGCAGCATTCGGAATAAGAAGTATACCTACAATGGTGTTTGTGCCAATGGGAGAGGATCCTCAGGTTGCCCAAGGAGCTTTGCCAAAAAATGTAATAAAGGAGGCCATTGAAAATACTCTTCTCAAGAAATGAAAAAGCTTTGCGCTATTAGGGATATCCTCCGATCACTCTCAGAATATGAAAATCTATTTCATAACGAGCACTCTATATGTTTAAATGAAGGTATGGTTCTTTGCTCACTAAAAGAGAGAAGACTATCATCAGGAGAGATTGCAGAAGAGATTAACCTTACCTGCTCAAATACCTCTAAGTTACTTCGCTCTGTTGAGGAGAAGGGTTATATTAGCAGAGTGCTTGGGGAGAGGGATAAAAGACAAATGTATTTTGAGCTTACTAAAGAGGGGAAGGTCAAACTTGCAGATATAGAGCAAGATTCTGTTCAGCTATCAGAACCTCTTGGCTCAATAGTTAAAACTTTAATATGATATTATGGAAATGTTTATAAAAAATGAAAGTCGCTATAATCTTGCTGAAACTACAGAGATTATTGAAAAGGCTTTATTGGAATCAAATTGGAAAATTATGCATACTCACCATCTTCATCAGGCACTTAAAAATCACGGATTTGAAGTGTTGCCTGTTATTGTAATGGAGGTTTGCCGCCCAGATTACTCTGTGAAGATGCTATCTATTGATAGTGAAAGAATTTATTCATCACTGATGCCTTGCAGAATATCCTTATATGAAACGACTGATGGTAAAATCTGGATATCAAGAATGAATTCCGGAGCAATGGCAAAGGAGGCCGGAGGGGTAACTGAAAATGTGATGACGCTAGCTTTTAAAGAGATAGAAATAATTCTTGCACCTATTATAAAATAATTAAATGAGCAGATTATGAAGAAATTTTTATTTTTTGGAGCTCCGGGAAAAGAGAATGTCTATTCCCTTGCTCTTCTCTTAATTAGAGTAGCAGCCGGATTGTTAATGATGACGCACGGGTGGTCTAAGATTCAAAATTTTGAGGGGATGGTACAAAGCGGATTTGATCCTATAGGAGTTGGGGCAACACTTTCAGTTGTTTTGCTTATTGGAGCAGAGTTTGCTGCTGCTCTGTTTATTGTGCTGGGCCTTCTTACAAGACTTTCTGTAATACCTCTTATTGTGGCAATGAGTGTAGCCTCATTTGTTGCACACGCGGCAGATCCACTCCAGGTGAAGGAACTTTCGTTAATATATTTGACAATATTTACATCCTTGTTTATTTCTGGAGCCGGTAGATACTCTCTTGATTCTCTGTTTTTCAAGAAGAGATAAAATTAGATAAGTGAATAGTGGATTAAATCCACTCTTCACTTAAGATCTCCCCTTTTATTGACATTACCATAACTTTAATAGGAATGTTTCTAGAGGCACTCTCTCTCGCTCTTTTTGCTAGTTGAAGTAAGCCACCACAACAGGGAACCTCCATTATTAGCACTGTCAAGGTATTTATCCTTGATTGGTCAATCATTGCGACCAACTTTTCCATATAGCTGTTAAGGTTGCTGTCAAGTTTAGGGCAAGCTATTGCAAGTGTTTTATTTTTAAGGAAAGTCTGATGAAAAGATCCGTGTGTGAATGCTGAGCAATCCGATGCCAGTAGTACATCACCTCCCTGAAAAAATGCTGCATTAGGATTCAACAGATGAAGCTGAACAGGCCACTGTTTGAGTGCGCTTACATTGTCTGTTCTGAAGTCTCTCTCCATAGAACCGGGGCACCCACAGGCCATCCCTTTACCTTCTGCCGAATCTTTAATCTTTGTTAGATCAATACTGAATTTGTTTTTATGGCACCACTCAACACCTTGGTTAAACCACTCCATCTCATTATGATTTTTCAGATGCTGAAGATGTGCCAGAACAACTTTTTCTCCTTTGATATGGATACGCTCCATAACCGCTCTTTCATTGTATGGTTCTGTCTCTTTTTCAATAAGCTCTATTGCACCTACAGGACAATCTCCAATACAGGCTCCAAGACCATCACAGTACAAATCACTTATCATTACAGCCTTTCCGTCAATTAACTGTAGTGCACCTTCGTGACAACCCTCAACACAATTGCCACAACCATTACAAAGCTCCTCATCTATCTTAATTACCGTTCTTTTCATTTTATTTTGTTATATTTAATGGTGCAAAAGTAGCTAGACATTTTTGCAAAAAGTGTGATACTTGAAACATAATTTAAAAATGAAGAAATACCTCTCCTTGCTTTTATCCTTTTTAGGACTATCCTGTTCTGCTCCTCATTTGGCACTAGAACCACAGGAGTCATTTGATATAAAAAGCTATATGGGAAAATGGTATGAAATTGCCAGACTCCCTAACAGCTTTGAAGAGGGGTTAGAGGAGAACACTGCTTTCTATGAACTCAGAGAAGATGGTAATGTTACCGTTATTAATCAGGGAAGGTTAATTGATAATAAGAGCAGATATAAGGAGGTAAAAGGTAAAGCTTGGGTACCTGATCAAAATGAGCCCTCCAAGCTAAAGGTAAGTTTTTTCTGGCCTTTTGCCGGTGATTATTGGGTTCTTAAAGTAGATAAGGATTACACTATTGCACTTGTAGGAGATCCCTCAAGAGAATACCTCTGGATCCTGGCTCGTGATAGAAGACCAGATCCAAAGGTAGTTAGCGAACTTAAAGCTTACGCCTCGAGTTTAGGATATGCTGTTGAAAATATGGTCAGCGGCCTCGCGGACTAGTTTTTCGTCTGCAATATTTGGTATAGTAACCTTGAGCTCAGGAGTTCTCTCCATCTCTCTCTTAATGGCGAATATAGCACCACTGTTTCTTGCCCAGGCTCTTCTTGATATTCCGTTGTTCACATCCCAGTGAAGCATATTTTTAATTCTCATCTCTGCCTCATCACTGCCATCTATAACCATTCCAAAACCTCCGTTGATAACCTCTCCCCAGCCGACACCTCCGCCGTTGTGAATAGATACCCAGGTTGCACCTCTGAAAGAGTCACCAATTACATTTTGAATAGCCATATCAGCAGTAAAAGAGGAGCCGTCATATATATTGGAGGTCTCTCTGTATGGAGAGTCTGTACCTGAAACATCGTGGTGATCTCTTCCCAGTACAATAGGTGCAGAAACTCTGCCATCTCTTATAGCTCTATTCATTTCAAGAGCAATTTTTATTCTACCTTCAGAATCGGCGTAAAGTATTCTAGCCTGTGAACCTACAACCATTTTATTTGCACCTGCCTCTTTTATCCAATGGATATTATCCTCAAGCTGGCGGATAATCTCTTGCGGTGAGCTCTTGGCAATCTCCTCTAGAACTTTGGTTGCTATCCTGTCTGTCTCCTCCAAATCCTCTCTTCTAGAGGATGTGCATACCCATCTGTATGGGCCGAATCCATAGTCAAAAAATAGAGGTCCCATAATATCCTGCACGTATGACGGATATATGAATGTGCCATCTTTTTTTACAATATCAGCACCGGCTCTTGATGCCTCAAGCAGAAATGCATTGCCATAGTCAAAGAAATACATCCCTTTAGATGTGAGCTTTTTAATGGCATTTGCGTGTCTTACAAGTGTCTTTTGTACCTCGTTCTTGAATTTTTCCGGCTCTTCAGCCATCATTCTGTTTGATTCTTCAAAACTTACTCCAGCCGGATAATAGCCACCTGCCCAAGGATTGTGAAGAGAGGTTTGATCACTGCCAAGGTCTGGATCAATGTTCCTCTCAAGAAACTTCTCCCACAGATCTACAATATTCCCCTGATAGGCAAGAGAGACTGCCTCTTTTTTATCTTTTGCACTGACTATTCTCTCCATAAGCAGGTCAAGGTCTGAATAGACCTCATCTACCCATCCTTGTGAAAATCTGGTTTGGACAGCTTTTGGATTAATTTCGGCAATGACTCCAATAACACCTGCAATTACAGATGCTTTTGGTTGGGCTCCTGACATACCTCCCAGACCGGAACTAACAAAAATTTTCCCTCTAAGATCTTTCTCTCCCGGTTTAAGCCTCATTCTGGCTGCATTAAGGAGCGTAATGGTTGTTCCGTGAACAATTCCCTGTGGCCCAATGTACATAAATGAGCCTGCAGTCATCTGTCCATATTGGGAAACGCCAAGAGCATTGAATTTTTCCCAATCATCTTTTGATGAGTAGTTTGGAATAACCATTCCGTTTGTAACAACAACTCTTGGTGCATCCTTGTGAGAAGGGTAGAGGCCCATTGGATGTCCGGAATATAGTACCAGAGTCTGTTCATTTGTCATTGTAGCCAGATATTGCATTGTAAGCCTGTATTGAGCCCAATTCTGGAAAACGGCACCATTGCCACCGTAAGTAATAAGTTCGTGAGGGTGCTGAGCTACTGCGTGATCCAGATTGTTGCTCAACATAAGCATAATGGCAGCCGCTTGAATTGATTTGTGAGGAAACTCCTCAATGCTTCTGGCTGTTATTTTGTATTGAGGCCTAAATCTGTGCATATATATCCTGCCATAGTCAGATAGTTCTTTTGCAAATTCAGGAGCAAGTGTTTCGTGTTGCTCTTTTGGAAAATATCTTAGAGCATTCTTAATTGCCAGAATTTTCTCCTCTTTTGATAAAATATCTTTTCGTTTAGGGGCGTGATTTACTGATGAATCATAATGTGCCGGTTCTGGAAGCTCTGTAGGAATTCCCTCCAGTATAGATTGTTGAAACTCTGTTATAGTCATAAATATTTTTATTGCTTTTTACAAAGTTACAAAAAAAGTGCTGTGGATTTGTCTGTTATGAAAATTATCCCTACTTTTGCACCTCTTAAAAAAGGAGGTGTTTTAGCGTGATTATAGTACCAAT
>Ga0265295_1004701_pt1 | contig 18128 bp, 13 predicted proteins | sample Munlansysbiofilm_FD_192503 | JGI IMG/M metagenome (GOLD analysis project Ga0265295, IMG submission 192503) | Leachate microbial communities from a municipal landfill in Southern Ontario, Canada - Methane capture system biofilm | ecosystem: Engineered > Solid waste > Landfill > Unclassified ...
ATCACTGGAAAGTTTTCCTAAAAACTTGTGGCCGGTAGCTAAAACGACAAAGAAATCGTGAAAACCTACCAATGGAATATTTCCAGCCATGATGACCGCAACAGTTTTTGGCGCTTTTACACTTTCTAATGTATAAGCATCCGCATACTGTTTGAGCTGTTCTGCCGAAATCATATCAGCAATATTTTTCACCATCAAGTCAATATTGTCGGGAGTGAACCAGGCATTTTTTGAAAAGGCCTTTTGTTTGGCTTTTTCAAAAGCTAAAACCGCCTCCTTTTCGTTGGGTGTAAAATGCTTTTCCTCAGTATTCAGAAGCCTTCCAAGCCGTTCAAAGGCACCTATTCTTTTTGTTAAGAGAATCATCTAAATATCAATTTTAAAACGATTGCGAAAATACAGAAATATTACGGTTAATTATTTCACAGTACGCGCAAATATTCTATCTTTGCTCCGTCTGACGTAAATTAAAACCAGAACAAACATTTTATACTTTAAACTATGAAAAAGCATAATTTTTACGCAGGTCCATCCATCCTGCCTCAGTACACCATTGACAACACAGCAAAAGCCATTCATGAATTTGCAGATATGGGTCTTTCGCTCATGGAAATTTCACACCGCAGCAAACAGTTTATCGCGGTAGTAGAGGAAGCACAAGCCTTGTTCAGAGAGTTGCTAAACATCCCGGAAGACTACTCAGTCTTGTTTCTTGGAGGAGGAGCCAGCCTGCAATTTGCTATGATTCCTTTCAATCTTTTCAACAAAAAAGCAGCCTATCTTAACACGGGCGTATGGTCGAAAAAAGCCATCAAAGAAGCAAAAATGTTTGGCGAAGTTAATGTAGTAGCCAGCTCAGACGACAAAAATTTCAGCTATATCCCCAGGGATTATAAAATCCCTACCGATGTTGATTATTTCCACATCACTACCAACAACACGATTTATGGAACAGAAATCCTGGAAGACATGGATTCTCCAGTGCCCTTGATAGCCGATATGTCATCTGATATTTTCAGCCGTCCTATCGATGTTAAAAAATACGCTATGATTTATGGCGGTGCTCAGAAAAACCTGGCTCCTGCCGGCGTTACTTTTGTAATCATAAAGAATGACATTCTTGGTAAAGTAGAGCGTCAGATCCCAAGCATGTTGAACTATAAAACCCATATCGACAAAGAATCGATGTTCAACACACCTCCTGTAGTGCCTATTTTTGCTGCATTGCAGACATTAAAATGGCTGAAAGAAAAAGGTGGATTGGCTGTTATGGAAAAACTCAACATAGAAAAAGCTGAGATACTTTATAATGAGATTGACCGCAACAAAATGTTTAAGAGCAATGTTCCAAATCCTAAGGATCGCTCACGTATGAACGTTTGCTTTGTGATGAATGACGGTTTTGAAGACAAAGAAAAGGCGTTCATCGATTTTGCTACTGCTAAAGGCATGATAGGTATAAAAGGTCACCGCGATGCAGGTGGTTTCAGAGCTTCTATCTACAATGCAATGCCAATCGAAAGCGTGAAAGCTTTTATTGAAGTGATGCAAGAATTCGAGAAACAAGCGTAAGCTCTTAAAATTTCAACTGTTTTGGCTGCATTATTAATAATGCAGCCAAAACTTTTTTAACTAGATCGTAATTTTGAGTAGCTCTGAATATCTTAATCTGAGTTACTTTTTACACAAACAAAAAACTTAATGTTATGACAAAAGTATTGATTGCTACAGATAAACCTTTTGCTAAGGTAGCTGCTGACAAAATAAAAGGTATTATTGAAGCGGCAGGTTATAAAGCCGTATTTCTTGAAAAATATACTGATCACCAGGACTTTGTTGATGCAGCAAAAGATGCTGACGCTATTATCATTAGAAGCGACAAAGCCAACAAAGCTGTAATAGACAGTGCCGAAAAGCTAAAAATCGTTGTTCGCGCCGGTGCCGGATATGATAACGTAGATTTAGAGGCCGCCACTGCCAAAGGTGTGGTAGTAATGAACACTCCCGGACAAAATAGCAATGCCGTTGCCGAACTGGCACTAGGCATGATGGTTTATCAGGCTAGAAATCAGTTTAATGGCAGCTCAGGAACCGAACTGAAAGACAAAACACTCGGTATCCATGCCTATGGAAATGTTGGAAAAAACGTAGCCCGCATTGCCAAAGGTTTTGGCATGAAAGTGATTGCTTTTGATCCTTTTGTAAGTGCTGACGACATCAAAAAAGACGGTGTTGAAGTGGTTGATTCTGTTGAAAAACTTTACAGCCAAAGCAATTATGTTTCTTTGCATATTCCTGCAAACGACAAAACAAAAAATTCGATCAATTACGCCCTTCTTTCGAAAATGCCTGCCAATGCCATGTTGGTAAACACTGCCCGCAAAGAGGTTATTGACGAAGCTGATATGAAACGTTTATTAGCTGACAGAAAAGATTTTAGGTATGTTTCTGATATTGCGCCTTCTAATGCTGCTGACTTAGCAGAGTTTAGTGCTCAGGTTTTCTTTACACCAAAGAAAATGGGTGCCCAAACATCCGAAGCCAACATAAACGCCGGTATTGCTGCCGCAAATCAAATTATTGCTTTTATAGAAAAAGGAGATATTGGCTTTAAAGTAAACTAAAATATTGTATAAAAAGACGTATCCCAAAGTGGTTGTTTGCACAACCACTTTAGGGTTACATCATACTCTTATACTTACTCATCATGAACCAACAAAATACAAAACCACCTACATTTTTCCGTTTCGAAGACCTGCGTATTTATCATAAAGCGATGGATTACGTGCTATGGGTCAAAGAAACTGTAAATACTTATGCCGATCTCGACAGTTCGGGTTTGGCAAAAGGATTTAACAACAGTGCCCTGAGCATTGCATTAAACATTGCTGAAGGCTCCGCTCGCAACAAAGCGCAGTTTGTGGCCCATTTGAAGCAAGCCAAAAGTGCTATCCGGTCGTGCCTTGTTTTTGCCAGCTTACTACACCGCGAAAATATAATCTCGGATGAGGCAGAAGATGATTCACGAAACCAGTTGATGGAAATGACTAAGATGCTTGGAGCACTCATTACTTCTCTGCAAAAAAACACCCATCATGAACATGATGAAGCTGAGGAAGATGTTTATCCTTCAAAGAATTTTAACAACAATTATTAATATTTAATCAGAAAACTATGGCAATACTAAAAGCTTTTAAAGGATGGCGTCCACCCATCGAGATTGTAAAAGCACTGGCATCGCGTCCTTACGACGTTTTAAACTCAGAAGAGGCACGCGAAGAAGCTGCAAATAATCCACATAGCTTGTTGCATATCATAAAACCAGAAATTGACCTGGCTGAAGGCACTAACCTTTACAGTGAAGAGGTTTATCAGAAAGCTGCTTCTAACCTGGCTGAGTTTCGCAAAAAAAATTGGTTGGTACAGGATGAGGCAGAATACCTTTACATCTATGCACAAACAATGAATGGCAAAACTCAATACGGAATTGTAGGTTGCGCTGGCGTTGAAGATTACATGAACAATGTGATCAAAAAGCATGAGCTAACGCGGCCAGACAAGGAAGAAGACCGCATGAAACATGTGCGTATCACCAACGCCAATATGGAACCTGTATTCTTTTCGTATCCGGCTAAAAAAGAAATTGATGCTATCATTGCTGACTTTGTCGCCAACAATAAAGCTACTTATGATTTTACGGCTGATGACGGATTTGGTCACCATTTTTGGGTGATAAGCGAAAAAGCTATTATTGAAAAACTGATTGCTTTATTCGCAGAGCTGCCTGCCACTTATGTTGCTGATGGTCATCACCGTACTGCTGCTGCTGCCTTGGTTGGTAACGAGAAAAAAAATAACAATCCAAACCATAAAGGTGACGAAGAATACAACTTCTTCCTGGCTGTTCACTTCCCGGATAACCAGCTCACCATTATTGATTACAACCGTGTTGTAAAGGATTTGAACGGCATGAGCAAAGCCGAATTCCTGCAAAAGCTGGAAAAAGCTTTTGTTATAAAAAATAAAGGAAAAGCTATTTACAAACCTGAGAGCCTGCATGTTTTTTCTATGTATTTGGATGGCGAATGGTATGCTTTGCATGCACGTGAAGGATTTTATAACGACAACGATCCTATCGGCGTTTTGGATGTAACAATACTTACCCATGAAGTGCTCGATCCATTGTTAGATATCAAAGACCTCAGACGCTCAAAACGTATTGATTTTGTAGGTGGAATCAGAGGTTTGGAGGAGCTAAGCAAACGTGTTGATAGTGGCGAGATGGAAGTAGCTTTCGCACTCTTCCCGGTAAGCATGAAACAGTTGATTGATATCGCTGATTCAGGCAATATTATGCCACCAAAAACCACTTGGTTTGAACCTAAATTGCGTTCGGGCTTGGTTGTGCACGGCCTCGACGATTAGTAAGCCACTTATGGAAACAAAAGAACTCATCCTCACCACAATGAAAGCAGCGGGAAAACCACTGAAATCTGGTGAGATTGCCGACTTGGCTCAACTCGAGAAAAAGGAAGTCGATAAGTTCCTTAAAAAACTGAAAGACGAAGATTTAATAGCATCACCAAAGCGTTGCTATTATAGCACTAAATAACATGAAAATCCCGGCTTTGGCCGGGATTTTTTTTAACATAAACTTCAACGAATGAGTTTTAGAATTGATTTGATCAAAGCTTTTCGGGAATATTTAAAGCTTGAGCTATCGTTATCTGATAATAGCGTTGAAGCTTATGTTCATGATATTATGCTTTTTAACCAATTCCTGGAGATGAATGAAGTTGGTTTAAACTTCGAGCAGGTTACACATAAACAAATTGAACAGTTCTTAGACTATCTTTTTGGACTGGGGCTGAGTGCATCATCCCAAACCCGAATTCTCTCAGGAATCCGCTCTTTTTTTCGTTTTATGCAAGAGGAATCTCTGATGGAAAATAATCCCGCCAGGCTTATTACAAATCCCGAAACCAGCCGTAAACTCCCGGAAGTGCTCACATATGACGAGATTAAAAAGATGCTGGATACAATCGATCTCAGCGAACCAATTGGCCAGCGTAACAAGACGATGATTGAGCTCTTGTATGCCTGCGGATTGCGTGTTTCTGAACTTATAAACCTAAAGGTCAATCAGATATATCCAAAGGACGGCTTTTTGAGGATAAGAGGAAAAGGAGATAAAGAACGACTGGTTCCGGTGGGCAAGTCAACCCTAAAGTCTATCCGGATTTATACGGATGAAATCAGGTCGTTACAAGGAGTTGGGATAGCCAATAAAGACTTGCTTTTCTTAAATAGAAACGGAAAAAAAATCAGCCGCCATCTCGTTTTCAAGATTGTAAAACAAACTGCTGAAAAAGCCGGAATCACCAAAAATGTAAGCCCGCACACTTTCAGACATAGTTTTGCCACACATCTGCTCGAAGGTGGCGCAGATTTAATTGCTGTACAGCAAATGCTTGGTCATGCAAGTGTTTCTACCACTGAAATATACACACATCTTGACAGAGAATACCTGCGTGATACGATTATGAGCTTTCATCCACGGTCAAAAGCATAAGCTTAAAGCTGTTCAATATTACCCTCGCGATCCAAAAGCACGCCCCAACTTATTGCAATAAGCTTTTCTTTTTCAAAGAAGAAATCAACCATTGCCTCCTCAAAAGTCAGCCGCTCCTCCCCCTCTTCCTTATCAGAATCTGTCTTTGTAAATCCATTTTTGGCCATTAAAGCGACAATCTCTTTTTTGCTCAGCTTAAAAACTTCAGCGCCATAAAGTATTGCATCCTTATTTTGTGTTTGGATATAAGCCAGGTGTGGTATCCCTAAACCTTCAAAAAACAAAGAAAACTGGCCCGAATGATAATTCAGTACTACCGATTCAAAGTCAGGCTCTTCAAGCTGTTCCAGCTCATCTGCTTCGCCAAGCTCCTGTGTAATCATATCTATCGTTAGTCCAAAACTAAGATTTTTCAAGCCTTTGAGCGGCAATATAACAATTTCATTATTTTTCATTCTTCAAAATATTCAAAATTTGAGGCAATGAAAGTAAAGGTTTTATTACAATGACGCAACATTATTTTAGGAAAATTTTATTGCGCTGGCCGGTTTAATACCATTTATTATAAATGAAGGTATCAGTAGCATCAAAAACCAAATCATTCCTGCACCCAAATTCACTAACAGAACACTACTTAGTTGTAAATCAATTGGCACGGTTGAAAGGTAATATGACTCGGCAGGCAACTTAAAAAATCCCGTTTGCTGTTGAAAAATAGCAAAGCCGATTCCTAAAAAATTTCCGGCCAACAAGCCATACATCAACAACTTAACAGAATGAATCAGAAACAAACGTCGAATCATTGCGTTTGATGCACCCAAGGCTTTTAAAATACCTATCATTGAAGTGCGTTCAATAACCATCATCAACAGCAAGCTAATAACAGTGATTCCGGAAACCATAACCATCAGTGTAATTATAATTATCACGTTCATATCCTGTAAGTTAAGCCAGTCGAAGATATGTGGATAGGATGAAATGGCGGTATAAGAAGTGAGGTTGACGGGCAAACTAAAATAAACAGACTCATTAATAGCGGTAGCCGATTCGTTTTGATGCAGTATTACTTCTAAACTCCCGGCTTCATTGGGATTCCAGTTGTTTAGCCGTCTTATTTGATTTAGATCGCCAAGAACATAGCGATCATCAAATTCGACCAAGCCGGTTTCATAAATTCCTGAAACTATAAATTTTCGTCCGCGGGCTTTTTCGTTACCGCTCACAAACCACATGCGCAACGGATCACCTATTTTCAGCATAAGTTTGTCCGAAAGGCTTTTGGAGATAAGCACTTCCAAGGAACGTTCATCATTTTGTAAATCAGGCAGTCTTCCATCAATAATTTTAGACTGAAAATAAGACCAGTTATAAGCTGCATCAACGCCTTTAAGCACAACGCCCTGGATTTGATCTTCCGTTTTAATAATACCTGCTTTTTCGGCCACGGCCTGAATGCTTTTAACACCATCAATCTGTAAAATACTGTTGATCAACATGCTGTCTATCGAAATTGCCGACTGTTGCAAAGACTCATTATGGTCTAAGCTTTCAATTTGGATGGGTGCCACAAAGCCTATCACCTTATCTCTGATTTGATTTTTAAAACCAATGACAATAGCAAGCGAAATGAGCATAACAGCCACACCGATGGTAACACTCAGCAAAGTAATACGCATCACCAGCGTGGAAACCTTGTCGGGAGAAAGTGAAAATATTTTTGATGCGATAAATGCTTCTGGCCTCATTTTATTTCGTTAATTTGACAAAAATAAACATAGATAGCTTGCCATGCGCATAAACTTCGTTTTAATCGTCCTGCTTTTGACAAGCTGTGGCTTTTCGACCTCAAAAGCACAACGGAAATTGGTTTTAAAAGCAGCCGGAACTACTATTTCTGCCGCTCAAAGAATGCCATCCTATTTAGACAGACTGAGTGGGAAAAATATTGCTTTAGTAGCCAACCAATCAAGTTTGATCGGCAATACACATCTTGTTGACACCTTGATTAGCAGCAATATAAACATCATTAAAATATTTACACCCGAACATGGCTTCCGTGGCGATCAGGATGCCGGAGCATTAATTGATGATTCCAGAGACCAAAAAACCGGATTGCCAATTATCTCGCTTTATGGCAATCATAAAATGCCGACAAAAGAAGATTTAGAAAATATAGATTTGGTATTATTTGATCTCCAGGATGTTGGCACACGTTTCTACACCTATATTTCTACGCTTTCGTATGTTATGGAAGCCTGCGCCCGGGAAAAAATCCCGCTTGTCGTGCTCGACCGGCCAAACCCAAACGGCTTTTATGTGGACGGACCAGTTTTGGAAAATGGCTTTACTTCTTTTGTTGGTTTGCACAAAGTACCGGTAGTTTATGGGTTAACCATTGGCGAATACGCCTTGATGGTAAATGGTGAAAAATGGCTTGCCGATGGTTTAAAATGCGAGCTTGAAGTGATCAAAATGGGCAATTACGAAAGGTTCTCCATTGACGAGCTTGCTGTGAAACCCTCACCTAACCTACCAAACTATCAAGCGATATTTCTATATCCTTCACTTTGCTTTTTCGAAGGAACGGCAATCAGCATTGGCAGAGGGACGGCCTTTCCTTTTCAGGTTTTTGGCCATCCTGATTTGTCAGACTTTCCCTTTTCTTTTACCCCTGAAAAAACTACCGGCGCTTCAAAACCCAAGCTTGAAGGCGAATTGTGTTTTGGTAAAGACCTGAGGCTTTTCGCTGACGATTTTAATGAACAGCAAGCCTACCGCTTAAACATAGAATGGATTATTGAGGCCTATCAAAATTTTCCAGAAAAAGCCAAGTTCTTCAACAATTACTTTGATAAACTAGCCGGAAACTCAACACTTCGTAAGCAAATTGAAGCCGGATTAAGTGCTGAACAAATCAGAGCAAGCTGGGCAGCCGAGCTGGATACCTACAAAAAAATCAGGATAAAATATTTACTCTATCCTGATTTTAAATAAGTTATAAGTCATTTCCTGACTTCAAAAAAAAGCTATACCGTTCTTCCTGGATATACTTTCAATGCTTCTTCCAACACCTTCATTGATTGCTTAAGGTCTTCTACTTTAAGCACATAGCTAATTCTAACCTCGTCTTTTCCGCGTCCCGGTGTTGAATAAAATCCGCTGGCAGGTGCCATCATCACGGTCTGGCCTTCAAAGTTAAAATCTTCGAGCAGCCACTTGCAAAACTTATCAGAATCGTCAATTGGCAGTTTGGCTACTACATAAAAAGCACCTTTTGGTGTGGGGCAATAAGCACCTTTTATTTTGTTAATTGCTTCAACAACAGTATTCCTACGGTTTAGGTACTCTTCTACAACTTCCACAAAATAACTATCAGGTGTTGCAATCGCAGCTTCTGCAGCTACTTGTCCAAAAGTTGGTGGGCTGAGACGGGCTTGCGCAAACTTTAAAGCGGTGGCCATCACCTCTTTATTTTTAGAAATCATGCAGCCAACTCTCATACCGCAAGCGCTATAACGTTTTGACACTGAGTCAATTAAGATAACATTATCATCAATTCCTTTGAGGTGCATACATGAAAAATGCTCATAGCCATCATAGCAAAACTCGCGATAAACCTCGTCAGCAATCAGGTAGAGATCATGTTTAATAACCAACTGCCTCAGGGTTTCTAACTCCTCCTTATTGTAAAGGTATCCCGTTGGATTGTTGGGGTTACACACCAAAATAGCTTTCGTTTTGGGGCCAATGGCTTTTTCAAAATCGGCGATAGGCGGCAGAGCAAAACCTGTTTCAATAGATGAAAAAATTGGTTTCACATTAATTCCGGCATTGGTAGCAAAGCCATTGTAGTTGGCATAAAATGGTTCGGGAATAATTACTTCATCACCCGGATCCATAATAGATTGGAAAGCAAAAAGCAAAGCTTCTGAAGCACCGGCTCCAATGATAATTTCCTCTGCGGTGATATGGATGTCATGCTTTTCGTAATATTTCGCGAGTTTTTCACGATAGGAAAGCATTCCGGCGGAGTGGCTGTATTCAACTACTTTAAGGTTGAAATTACGGACGGCTTGCAAGGCTACCTCAGGCGTGTGAATATCAGGCTGACCAATATTGAGGTGAAAAACTTTCATTCCGCGCTTTTTAGCCGCTTCGGCGTACGGAACTAATTTTCTGATAGGCGATTCTGGCATTTGCCTGCCTTTAATGGAGATTTTAGGCATATAACTTGGTTTATATTTAATAAAAAAAACCCGGTCAAACAACCGGGGAATATTTCTAAAAACAAGCTTGAAGCTTTACTTATTTATCGGAGCACCCGTATTTTCGGCCTGTTTGGAAGGTAAAGCTTCTTCCGGCTCATTTACTACCGTGCCTTTGATGCGCAATACAACAGTGCTGTTGGTACTTGCATTAGACATAACCGTTACGGATTTATTAAATGCACCAGCTCTATTGGTGTTATAAGTAACTTTTATTTTCTCTTTTTCACCGGGCAAAATCGGTTGGTTAGGCCAGGTAGGAACTGTGCAACCGCAGGATGAGCGCGGACGTGATAGGATCAACGGCTCATTGCCGGTATTGGTAAACTCAAATTCATGAGTTCCATCACCATGAAGCGTTATCTCGCCATATTCATAGACGGTTTCATCAAAGGTAATTTCCGGCCCGTTCACCGGCTTTTTGTCGGTATCTTGTTGTGCTGAAATAGTTGTGAAGGCAAATAAAATGCCTAATAGAAATACGAACTTTCTCATGACTAAACTTATTTTTGTGTGTAAACACGATTATAGTCCACAAAATTAAAGTTTTTAATGGGAAAAAGTGTGAAAAAGTCTTAAATATTTTAATTTGCTGTTAAATATTTATCAATTGATCCCAAAACAGCAGTTAACTCATTGGTTCTTTCCACATTCAGGTTATTGCATAAGTATGGTTTTGAGCGTTTTCAGGCTTTCTGCCAAAAAGTTTTTCCAAACCCTTGCTGAACTTCAAAGATTTTGTACTTTTGCACCTCTCAAAACACGGCGAGGTAGCTCAGTTGGTTAGAGCGTCGGATTCATAACCCGGAGGTCCCGAGTTCAATTCTCGGTCTCGCTACAGCAAAGGTTGTCCATCAAAAGGCAACCTTTTTTTTATGCCATTCTATTTTTTTTTGCAATTCCCGAAAACATACTTCAAACTGATTATTGCATAGCTTTGTCCATCTTAAAAATAGCAAATGCGTAACCTAGCTTTTATTTTTCTATTGATTTCAAGCTTTAGCTACAGTCAAACCGCTGAAAAAAATGGATTGGTAGCCTCTTATACCAAACAAGCTATAATTATAGACCCCAAAGGCAACAATCCACATTTTGCTATTGACGGCAAGCTACATACCTATTGGGAATCAGAAAATCCGCTTCCCGACAAATACATCTCAGATCAAACGATGAATATATTTATCAACACCGCGCCAAACAGGCCTGTTTCTGATATGAATAAGGCCTTTGACGGTGATTTGAATACTGCCATGTTGGTAAAAAAGGAAGATGGACGCACAAAAGCATCTTTTACAATTCAGCTTAAAAAATCATTATTTCTACCCTACATTTCTATAAAAGCGGCTATAGAAAACAGCTTGCAAATACTGATTACTTATGCAGATAAAAGCACGCAAAGCATTGATTTAACGGCAGAAAACTCCTTCCAGCTAAAGGCCATTACACCAGATAAAACGATCGCCCTCGAAAGTATTTCTTTAAGCTCAGCCAGCTCTTTTCAGCTTTTCGAACTGGCTGCTTTATCTAAACCACCGGAAGTCAATTTTACTGTCGATTTAGGCACTCAAAAACGAATTGGGCAATGCTACAGCAGGCATTTTAACGAAGGAAACATTCTGGCAATAAATCTCCAGTTTTCTAATAATGGCACCGAATGGACAACAATTAACAAACTAAATGCTGATGCCATTCACTTGTTGCCAACGATCCTGGAAGAACCTATAAACGTGCGTTTTGTGCGCATAAATTATGTTTTGGGCTGGCAGGAATATGGCAAGGCAGCCTTGTGGGAACTCAAACTTTTTGATGAATTCGGCCCTTATGGTCCGCCTACTGATTTCACAGTTTTAAAACAACCGCTGAACCAGCGTTTGGGCTTAAATATGGTTTGGGGCTGGGGACAACATGATTACAGCGATCAAATCCAGAACGGAAAAGGCTGGCAACAATACCAAAACGCTTTTAAAAAACTTCGGATTTATCACAACCTGCTTTGGGATATCAAAGCGCCAGGCACCTCTGCTAATTACGACCAAATGCTTCTGGGACAGGGCACTGCGGCAAACTGGTGGCTAAATTGGGAGCGGGAATATAGTTTTTTGAAGCAAAAAGGGTTTGACATCACCACTACCTTAATGTTCAAAAATGAAACCATTCCTGTCCATCTTTGGACAAATCCGGCAGAGGATGCTTATAATATAGGAGCAGAATTGGGCCAATTTCTTGGACAAAAAAATCTTGCTGAGGCCATTGAAGTTGGCAATGAACCCTGGGATTATCCACCGGAGTTCTACCGCGTCCTTGGCGAAAATATGGCAAGCGGCCTCAAAGCAAATAGCTCTACATCGAAAATCCTACCGGCAGCATTCCAAAACAGCTTTGAATCAGGCACTTTCAACGACCAGCAAAATTTTCTTCCCGATTTTGTATCTTTAGAAATGTTAAAGAAAGTAGATAAACTCAATGTTCATTTTTATTCACATACTATTGATAATAAAGGTATTAGAATAAGTGTGCCACCAGAGGATCCGCGTTCTGAAATTCACGGAATCAGGAATACTATCCGTTATAAAAATAAAAACGCCAAAGAGAAAGCCGTTTGGGTAACAGAGTTTGGCTACGACGGAAATAGTCCACAAGAGCCATGCCTGCATAACGAATGTGTGAGCGAATCACAACAGGCAGCCTGGGGATTGCGCGCCACTTTTTATCTGCTCCGTCAAGGCGCCGAAAGGGCGTATTGGTATTTTTACGCCAACGAAGCCACGGAATCCTACTTGCATAGCCGCGCGGGTTTAACGCTTTCAGCCAATCACAATTTTGAACCCAAAGCTTCCTATTTCGCCTTTAGAGACGCGCTGGAAATTCTTGGTGAATGCTATTTTTCAGCTGTTCTTATTGAATCCAATGAGCTAATCGCCTATCAATTTACTCAAGAAAACTCAAATAAGAAATGTATAGTAGCCTGGATACCAAACAGTCAGGATCCGAAGGACGGAAACTGGTTTTCAAATGGCTTTAAGGGAAGTATTCAACGCTATTTTATATTGGATGGCAAGCCAAATAATAGCTGGTCAAAACCAGAAAGTCAGGATAAAATTTTCCTTTCAGGATTTCCACGGGTTTTCGAGATTTCAGAATATTGATAAGGAATCAGTGTCAAAATGCATTATTAACTTCAACATTCCTCTGTGAAAATTACTGCCTTCTAAGTATCTCTTTGTGAAAGAACTAGCTAATACACAAAGTTAGCCAGCCCTCGATAGCTATCGGCAGGAAAATTTGTCAGGGCTAAAGCCCATAGCGCGAGGCGTTGTGTATTCCCAGCCTGAAGGCTGAGGTTAATCAAGAAGCTTCGGCTGCCTTTTGAACCTCCGCAGGACTTCAAAGCGTCAAATTTGAAAATCATAAAAGACCATTCCTATCTGAAATGATGTAAACTGCCGCCCAATTCTGCTGTAGAAAATTAGTTAAATGAAATTTTACAACCAAATACAGGCCTCCGCGCCTAAAATTCTCGTAATTTTATAGCCAATTTAAAATCTATACCCATGAAGAAAGCTTGTTTCTACTTATTTATGCTTAGTTTATTGCTATTACAGACGGGCTGCGATATGCAGATGAACGAAAATAAAAAACCGATGAGCGAAACCATTGGTGAAAAGGAAATTAAACTAAAATCTGACCGCCTCAATGCGGAGGTGCTTTGGGCCTTGGGTCGCATTGGCGAAGTGGCTGTTTCACCCGACAAGGCCAAGGTGCTGTTCAGCGTTACTTTTTATAGTATTGAGCAAAACAAAGGTAATACAGGCTTGTACGTTCTGGATTTAGCCACTGGAAATCAAAAACAAATCACCCATACGCCTCAGGGAGAATACAATCCGCGCTGGCGGCCTGATGGCAAAAAAATTGGCTTTTTATCTTCCGAAAGTGGTAGCATGCAGCTTTGGGAAATGAATCCCGATGGCACCGGAAGAGTTAAGATTTCTGACTTTAAACAGGGGCTTGACGGCTTTGAATATGCTCCAGACCAAAAGAAAGTTTTGTTTACCTCACAGGTGAAGTTAAAACAATCAACCAGTGATATTTACCCCGATCTGCCACTTGCCAGCGGACGTATCAACCACGACCTTATGTATCGACATTGGGACCAATGGGTAGATACCTATTCTCATGTTTTCGTGGCAGAATACAATGGCGTAAGCCTGAAAACTCCCACCGATATCATGAAAAATGAGCCCTGGGAATCTCCACTTCGCCCCTTTGGCGGTATGGAACAAATAAATTGGTCGCCCGACAGCAAAAGCATCGTCTATTCAAGCCGCAAAAAAGAAGGCAAAGCTTATGCGACCTCTACCAATGCTGATATTTTTCAATACGATTTGGAAAGTGGCATAACAAAAAACCTCACCGAAGGTATGATGGGCTATGATTTAGCCGCTGTTTTTTCTCCCGACGGTAGCAAAATGGCCTGGGAAAGCATGGAGCGCGATGGTTATGAGGCCGACAAAATCAGGCTGATGATACGCGATATGGCCAGTGGTGAAATAACAGATATCACCACAGATTTTGATCAAAATGTAAGCGGACTGGCTTGGTCGGATGATGGCTCAAAAATCTATTTCACAAGTAACTACCATGCTTTAGATCAGCTTTATAGCTTGCAGTTGGCAGATGGAAAAATCACGAAACTTACAACAGGAAAGCATAGTTATACTGCCGTTTATCCCGCTGGCGATAACCTTATTGCCACACGCATGTCGATGTCGATGCCTATAGAGATTTACAGCGTAAATGAAGTATCAGGTCAGCAAGTTCAAGTCAGCTTTATCAACAAAAACATTCTCGATCAGCTAAATATGGGAGCTACTGAGGAGCGCTGGATTAAAACCACAGACGGCAAAGAAATGCTTACCTGGGTTATCTATCCACCTGATTTTGACCCCAATAAAAAGTATCCCACCATACTGTATTGCCAGGGCGGGCCACAAAGCACCGTAAGTCAGTTTTGGTCGTATCGCTGGAATTTTCAGATGATGGCCGCTAACGATTATATTATTGTAGCACCCAACCGGCGCGGCTTACCTGGCTTTGGTCAGGAATGGAACGAACAAATTAGTGGCGACTACGGCGGCCAAAATATGCGCGACTACCTGTCGGCTATTGATGCGCTGGCCAAAGAACCCTTTGTTGATGAAGATCGCCTGGGCGCAGTTGGTGCAAGCTATGGCGGTTTTTCAATCTTTTGGCTGGCTGGCCACCACAACAACCGCTTTAAGGCGTTTATCGCCCACGATGGCATGTTCAACCTGGAAGCACAATACCTTGAAACAGAAGAAATGTGGTTTGTAAACTGGGATTTGGGCGGTCCGTTTTGGGACAAAGATAACCCTGTTGTAAAATGGTCTTATGCCAATTCACCTCATAAATTTGTACAAAACTGGAACACGCCAATCATGGTTGTGCATAGCGAACTGGATTATCGGATTGTAGCTTCGCAAGGCATGCAAGCCTTTAACGCAGCTGTACTTCAAGGTATTCCGGCTGAATATTTATACTTCCCTGATGAAAACCATTGGGTTTTGAAACCTCAGAATGGTATTTTATGGCAAAGACGTTTTTTCAACTGGCTGGATCAGTGGTTAAAATAAAGAATGTGGCCATAAAAAAAGCCGAATCACTTAAATTCGGCTTTTTTTATGGCCTAAGCCAGCACAGTTAACCCTAAAACTCAAACTCCATCTGTTTTGGTGGATCCAAGGGTTTTTTAGGCGTATCATTTACTTTTTTCGGCTTCAGCTCCTTGTTTTCTTCCGCTGGTTTATCCGTTTCTTCTGAAAGAATTTCCTTGTTACTTTCTTCACTTTCTGATTCCTGAATTTCAATTTCAGTTTCAGTTTCAGCATCTACTAAATTTTCCAAGTCAGCTTCTTCTTCAGGCGGTGTAAGTGGTTTAAGGAAAGTCAGCTTTATGACTTCCTTGTTCGAGAGGCGCTTTCCTTTGGCTTTGTAGCTTTTCACGCCAATAAAATCGGCTACTGACAGCTCCTCATCTTCCGGTTTTACACCTTTACTATTCTCCTCAAATTCAAGCTTTAACATCGGATACGCATCTAAAACCAACTGTTTGAAGACAGATTCGGGATGATCACCAATGCTGCTGTAACGTTTATTAAGTACGATATCGTTCTCGATCTGAAAGCGTTTTACATAAATTTTTTGTGTTTCGCCCTCCACATAAACGGTTGAAAGAACTTCATCGGGATCAAATTTTCGCAGCAGCTTCAGGTCTTCATCAAAATGCGTCGAAAGCTCATAGCCGCTGAGCTTGAACTCTCCGTTATCAAATAGCTGAAACAGCTTATCATCACTGGAAAAGGCTCCTAGGTATCTGCCGCGCTCGTCGCTGTTGAGTCGTTTAATACTTTCGTCATACCATATATCGCGCGCACCCAGCGTGCTCACTCCCTCATCCCGCTGTGTGATTTGTTTTACTGCATGTTTGGTGAGGATATTTCCCTTGGCATTGCGGTTTTTGATGGCCAAATCAGCAAAATCAAACTCAAAAGAGGTCTTTTTTAATTTAGGTTTTGGACGCAAAAGCACCTTTATTGTTTCGGCTTCTCCATTAGGATTGACAGTAAAATAGATCACTTTAGAATCTGGCGTACCGGCGGTTAGATCGTATTCTTTATCACGCGTAACGCCAAGCACAGCAAAACGTTTGATGAGCCAAGGGCCTTTTCTGCCATCACGATAAACCAAATTATAAATGGTGCGGTCATCATTTTTTCGGAAAACGTCAATATGGATAATATTTTCACCAACAAAACTTTTGGATGTTACTTTAGTAACGATAAAAGTACCGTTTTCGCGAAACACAATGATGTCATCCAGGTCGCTGCAATCACAAACAAATTCATCTTTTTTGAGCGAAGTTCCGGCAAAACCCTCTACCTTATTTACATACAACTTTTCATTGTTTGCAGCAACGGCAGCGGCTTCAATGGTATCAAAGCTGCGTAGCTCGGTTTTGCGCTCGCGGCCTGTGCCATATTTCTTTTTGATCTGGCGGAAGAAATTGATGGTGTAATCCACAATATGTTCAAGGTGGTTGTTCACTTCTTCCATCTCCTCCTCAACCAGCCGGATATGCTCGTCAGCCTTAAAGGTATTGTATTTGGAAATACGCTTAATTTTAATTTCTGTTAAACGTGCGATGTCGTCAGTAGTTACTGGCGCACGTAAATTTTTAACAAAGGGTTTTAGACCTTCGTCGATGGCTATAATCACCTCTTCCCAGGTTTCCGATTGCTCGATGTCGCGGTAAATACGATTTTCAATAAAAATCTTCTCCAGAGAAGAATGATGCCAGTCGTTTTCAAGTTCTTCTAACCTGATCTGCAATTCCTGTCTAAGCAGTTCAAGTGTGCGGTTCGTATTGTATTCCAGTATTTTATGTACACTCCAGAAAGCCGGTTTCCCATCAACAATCAGGCAGGAGTTGGGCGAAATAGACACCTCACACTGCGTAAAAGCATAAAGCGCATCAATAGTTTGGTCAGGCGAAACTCCCGAAGCTAGGTTAATTACTATTTCAACCTTTTCGGCAGTATTGTCGTCAATTTTTTTGACTTTTATCTTGCCTTTATCATTGGCTGTAATAATACTATCAATCAAACTGCTGGTAGTAGTCCCAAAAGGTATTTCGTTTATCACCAGGGTTTTACGGTCAGCCTGACTAATTTTTGCCCGTAATCTCACTTTACCTCCGCGCAGACCTTCATTATATTTAGAACAATCGGCCAGGCCACCAGTAAGAAAATCGGGCAGCAGCTCGAACTCTTCATTTTTAAGGCATTGGATTGAGGCGTCTATCAACTCGTTAAAGTTGTGCGGCAAAATTTTAGAGGCCAGTCCTACCGCAATGCCTTCCACGCCTTGCGCTAACAAAAGCGGAAATTTTATGGGTAAGTCAACGGGTTCTTTGTTACGTCCGTCATAGGACAATTTCCAGTCGGTAGTTTTTGCATTGAAAACCACTTCACTGGCGAATTTTGTAAGCCGAGCTTCAATATAACGCGCTGCGGCAGCACTATCTCCGGTGAGGGTATTTCCCCAGTTTCCCTGCATATCTATCATCAATTCCTTCTGTCCTAGCTGCACCAGGGCATCGCCGATAGAAGTATCTCCATGCGGATGGTATTGCATGGTATGCCCGATAATATTAGCCACTTTGTTGTAGCGACCGTCGTCAAGATTTTTCATGGAGTGCATAATGCGCCGCTGAA
>Ga0265295_1004702_pt1 | contig 18127 bp, 11 predicted proteins | sample Munlansysbiofilm_FD_192503 | JGI IMG/M metagenome (GOLD analysis project Ga0265295, IMG submission 192503) | Leachate microbial communities from a municipal landfill in Southern Ontario, Canada - Methane capture system biofilm | ecosystem: Engineered > Solid waste > Landfill > Unclassified ...
TGTCACCGCAGGAACCCAGGCGGCACAGCAAGCCAGAACCGGGACACGTCTCGCAGAAGGAATGGCTGCCAAAGGCGATCCGCTGTATTGGGGCAAAGTGGCTGTTATTGGGCCATCGACTGTTTTAAAAGGCCCCATCTTCAACGGTGCTTATGGGACTGCTCCTACAGCATATTCCAATACCGCTGCCAGCACGGATGGATCTACCCTGACGACATCGGCAATTTCCAATGCGTACCTGACCTATAACGGTACTTGGTATTGTCGTTCCGGGGCGAATCGCGGCCTGTATCGAACAGCATATGATACATCCACGACTGCACATACGTTCTATACGGCATGGCCGCAGGATATTGCAGTTGGTGATTCTTTCGTGCTGGCATCGCTCCGTATTGGAACCTGCGCGGCTCAGTTCGATGCTGCTTCAACATATATCGAACAGATGCCATCATACTCAACAAACTACTATCTTATCGACGTGCTTGAAATCAACTTGGAAACGTCCGGTAAGGAGTACGCAATCTTCAAGTTCAACGCAGACCAGTTCTGCGGTGTTAGAGCATAAGGAGGAACGTAAACTATGGGAAATCCTGCAACTAGAGAACAATTCTATCGGCTACTGGAAACCGGCCTGAAGGAAGTATCGGAAAACCAGTGGAACGATCTTCCGTCACAGCTCTCTCAGCTCTATCGTTCCATCCCGTCCACTGCAGCATGGGAGGAATTCTTCAGCATCGGGTCGGTTGGCGACATCCCGGCCTTCAACGGCAAACTGGAATACCTGACTCAGGCTCCCGGATACCTGACCCGTATCGAGTCCAAAACCTACGCCGCTGGCCGGATCTTTGAACGGGAACTCATTGAGGATAAGAAGTACGGTGTCATGAGCGACCAGGTGGCCTCCCTGACCCGTTCCGCACAGCGCACCAGAGAGAAGTTAGGCATTGAGGCATCTTTCGCCTATGCCTTCTCCACGGCCCATCTCTTCCAGTATTCCGAGGAAGGAGTGGCCCTGTGTTCCGACTCCCACACTACCAAGTCCGGGGCATCTACATCCACCGGCTTCGACAACTGTGGCACATCGGCATTCAACAAGACCTCCCTGGCGGCCACCAAACTTGCCATGCGGCGGTTCCGGGACGACATTGGTGAACGTATCGACCTCAACCCCGACACCATCATCTTCCCTTCCAGTATCGCAGACACGGTGCGGGAAGTGGTCGGTTCGGACAAAGATCCTGATACGGCCAACAACACCATCAACGTTCAGTACGGGAAATGGAAGCTCATTGAGATCCCCCGACTTGATGATTACGACCCCAACAACTGGTTCGTGGTCGACAGCCGGGAAATGAAACGCCATCTCCTCATGATTGACCGGGTTCCCAAGGAAACCAACACCACCATCGACTTTGAAACCTTCGCCGCCAAATGGAGTATCCGGTTCCGCGTGGCATTCGGTTTTAAGGAATGGCGCTTCTGTTATGGACACCAGGTCAGCTAGTAAACTTTAAGACCATATAACAAACAGCCGGGGGCCAACCACTCCCGGCATAACCATATCTCAGGAGTTCAAATATGCCTACAAAATTACTAGGTGGGCTTACCGTAGATGGCGTTCCGGTCACTGGGTCAGGGGTTGATGCCCTTCCCATTACCGGCAATGTATTCTACGTAAACAGCTCAACCGGAGTGGACGATCCCTCCTATGGCACGACTGTCGCCCGTCCTTTTGACACCCTCGATTATGCCATTGGGAAGTGTACCGCCAGCAACGGGGATGTCATCTATCTCCTCCCCGGACACACGGAAACCATCGGGTCGGCCAGTGCAATTACGGTAGACGTCGCCGGTATCTCCATCATCGGCCTCGGAAACGGCAATCTACGTCCCACGTTTACCTGGTCGGCAACCGCAGGAACCATCGTTGTCTCGGCTGCCAACGTCACCATCAAGAACATCATCTGCACCATTTCCATCGACGAGGTGGTGAGCATGTGGTCGGTGACTGGGGCCGGGGTAACTCTTGATGCCGTTGATTTCAAACCATACGCTTCCGGTCAGGCAATCCAGTTCCTTACCTCTGCCAACACCGCCGACCAGTTGACCATTAAGAACTGCCGCCATCGGCAGACCGCAGCGGCCACCGCCAATCAGGTATGGTTCAATATCGTCGGTGTAGATGATTTTGCTTTCCTTAACAACGACATCTGGATCACTGCCAAGGCCGCAACCGCCTCCATTTGCGTGAGTGGATCTGCGGCGTTGGTTGAGTGCAGGATCGTTGGCAACCGGATCGCATGGCTAGGGGCGACGATCACCACCATCATCAACCTTATCACGGCCTCTACCGGGGTCATTACCGACAACAGACTGTTCGGTGGTGCGGCTGTACTTCTTGCGGCGGCTATCACCGGCGATGCCTGTTACATGGCTGAGAACTACGTGTCCAACACGGTGGCTGCTTCTGGCGCTCTTGCTCCGCAGGTTGACACAGTAACGTAGCATAAATGCTCAAATCAGTTAATATCATAGGACGAGGAAAAGGTTGGGAGAAAGCCCCATTGGACGAATACTCCTGGGGCATCACTCTCACCAACCTGAATCGTAAAGTAGACCTCGTTATCGACATGAACGTGTACGATGATGGCCGGTGGGGTGAACAGGAACGACAACTCTGGCTCAAATCCCGGAAACAGGCAAGAGAGGACCAGATTCCCTATATCGACCTGTCCAATTACCCTATCGACCTCATCACCGACTATTTCCAGGTGGACTACTTCACCGGGACAACCGAGTACGCCCTGGCCCTGGCGATCTACGAACAATACACCTCCATTAACCTCTATGGAGTAAACGCCACAACCGGCACAGACTACATCCACCAGAAGGCCGGGATTGAGTTCTGGATCGGGATGGCGATGGGACGGGGAATCAAGGTCAAGGTGCACAGCGATCACGGAACCATTCTCAAGGCTCCAGGCTGGCAACTATACGGGTATGATACACCACAGAAGTATTGTTAATTTCGCAGCTCCCCCTTGGGTGGGGCGGGTTTCTCTCTCCCTGGCCCGTCCTGCCCTAAATATAGAGGGAAGAACAGCATATTACCAGGGAGAACATAGCATTAATATATCATTTACGAAAGGGAGTCAGTATGTCAGTAGAAACACGAGCACCACAGGGGAACGGGAAAGAGCAGAATGATCAGATTGACAGCACGGAGGATTTCGTATTCTTCGGGGCGGCGGACAAGAACGGCAAAGGGAACATCGCCAGCACCTATCCTATGTTCTACTATGATGTGATGGGAGACAATCTCCGGGAGTCAATCCGTAGAGACAAACATGCAGTAGAGAATGACCTCGTGCCGAAGGGATCGCTCAATGAATTCAAACAGGCGTTGATCGACAAGGAAGCCAAGCTCCGCCAGTTCGAGATGGCAGTCCCAAAGCTATCATCCAAGACCAAGGATCGGATCAATCGGGTGCGCGAAGAACTTGGGAATGAGATCCGCGACCGGATGTTCACCTACGATCAGATGCAGCAGACCAGGGGAATCTCCTACGCCCAGGAGGAAATGCGGCGAATGACGGAGCCGTGCATCAAGCTCACCGGAGACACCCTCAAGGCCGCCCATGCAGCCAATGTCAGGGTAACGGGTGGCAAAGTAACCCGCACCGGCGCGGAGAAGGTCTGGAAGATCGCAAGCAAGCTGTTGGGTGAGGAATCGAACATAGAAGCGTTAAGACGATAATCAGTACCGATAGAAGTCTTGAGCGGAAAGGTTTATAGATTATGGATGGGAAAACCCTCACTGACGCCCTGTATAGCACCCTGAATGAGGCCAGCACCTCGTCCTTCATGGACGCCCGGACATCCTACGACCATCTCTATGAGGCGGCGTGCGAGCTGGTGTCACGGACATGGTGTCTGACCTCCACCCAGGCCATAACCACCGTTGCCGATCAGACCGCCTACGATCTCAACGCCGATTTCCTGAAGCTCTATCTTCAGAATGACCGGAATGAGTACGTCTGCAAACTGAATGATGGGTCTTCGGATTACTGGCTGAAGTGGCGGGATCACCAGGGGATTGTGTTAGCAAACAACGATGATTCCATAGCAATCCCCTGGAACTTTTCCATTATCGACAAGTCTACCCTGGACGATCCCATTACCGGAACAGCAACCTCTGCCGGCACATTGTCCAACGGGGAAACGATCCTCTATGACACCTCGGCCCCGTTTGCTAACGTCAAGGCCGGGGATGCCATTCACAACACGACTGACGGATCGGATGGAGTTGTAATTTCCGTTACCTCCACCTCTGAACTCATCACCGCCCTGTTCGACGGAACCGACAACGATTGGGACAGTTCCGATGCCTATGTGATTGTTCCCGGTGGCCGTAAACAGTTCATCCTTGACCCGCCGCCGTCCACCGATGGGTACACAATCACTCTCTACTATCTCCAGAAGCCCACTCCGGTCTACTCTTCCTATCGGGCCTACCGGTTCGATCCGGACTATAAACGCGCCTTAGTCATGTATGCAGCGTGGCTCTACAAGTACCGGGATCGCGATCCCAACTTCGGGGATGCGTTCTACAAGTTCTTCGACCTGAAGTGCCGGGAGGCCAATCGCAACGAGAACTCCAGCAGGAACCGAACGGGCCTGAGGTTCAATTTCAAGAAGCGAAGCTATCGCGACCGAAGTTATAGATAGTAATTAGCGAAAGAGAACAGGCACGAACAGGCAAGAACGGACCGAACTGACCGAACGGACACGAACAAAAAAGAACGAAGGGGTGGTATAGATGCCACGCAATAACGTCCATCGCCGTGAGCTGCGCCTTAACAAAAAGCTCATTACATCCCTCGACCCTTCCTTGATCGGGGAGAACTACCGGGAACTTACCAATGTCCGCTATACCTCCGACAACCTGGAAGGTGTGCGGGGCATGGCGAAGATCAATTCCACGGCCTTCACTACCTACACCGATACCCGGAACGCCATCCAGTTCGACAAAGACCAGCCTTTAGAAAACCATCTACTGACGCATTCTTATAATACGGACCACAGCGCGTCTAAAGTCCGTCAGTTTACACAGGCAGTTCCGGCGGCTGGCGACCGAGTGGAAACGGATCTGTGGTCGGATTCTTCAGGGGCCGGAACAGGGCATTTCTCTATCGCCCCCAAAGGGCATGTCTGTTATTGCAATGGCGTTGATACCTGTATATGGGGCGGCGATGAATCGGAAGTCGGGGCATTCTTGAATTACGATGCAAAGTCCTCCGGGTTTGAGTATGACCAGACCGAGAAAGTCCAGAACACATTGGCAACCGCCTCTCAAGTCTGCACAGTGGTTCCCGATGAAGACGGTATAGGCTCCTTCTACCTTGGTGCGACTCGCCCTCTGTCCGGTTTCACATTCTATATTGGAACCGCCAACACTGCCACATCGACCATGACGGCTTATTATTGGAACGGCACGGATTGGGCGGCTGTAAGCAGTCTCAGCGATGGGACGGCTGACGGAGGAATCTCCTGTGCTCAAACCGGGACAGTCACCTTTACATCTACAGTTTCTACAGCCAAACTCAAAATGTATAACGGGGCCGTGCTGTATTACTACAAGATTCAGGTCAGCGAGATTGATGCAACGGTCACTATTTCACATGTTACAGTCCAAGCCCCCTTTCAGCTTTTGAATGATGTGTGGAGTGGGGAATATGCAGAGTGTATGAGCTTCATCAAGCATACATCTTCAAAGGACACTGACTACACGCAACAGGTACGCGAAGAAGACTTTTACGACCTCAATGAACAAACCTATGCCGATGTCGCCAGCCTTGCAACTTCAACAGGCTGGATATTGGTTGGCTTCACGCTGCCGCAGCAGGGGGTATGGCTTGGCGTGACTCCTGACCACGCAAACAGCAACGCAGCGACGGCAACGGTGGAATACTGGAACGGATCGGCATGGACAACGGCAACCAATATAGTCGATGAAACATTTGACGACAGTGCTTCGCTCGGCAAGGCGGGTTCAATTACATGGCTCCCTGTCCCATATGGTTCTGAGTACAAAAAGAAGGAAAACAAAGACGTTGCACTATATTATTATAAAATCTCCTTTTCGGCGACACTTGACGGTGGCTGTTACATAGATTACTGCGCTGGAATCCCGGCCCCCTATGAGATTCGCGGGTATCAACTCCCCCTGTATGCCAAGGGCCGGTTGATGCTGTGCAACAATGTCGATCACATGAAGAATTCCGTCCTGGTATCGTCTGTTCGCACCCCAGACTGTTTCAATGGCCCGGACTCAACAGAGCTGATTATCGGTGACGATACCGCGATAACAGGAGGATTGGAGCTTTTTGCCCAATTTGGCGGAAACTTCTATTCCATGACAATCTTTTTCAAGCGCTCTGAAATGTGGGCGCTAACCGGGAACAACCCTGAAGAGTGGACAACGGGACTATATCGGGTATCCAATACCATAGGGTGCCCAGCCCCCAAGACCATTACCTTGATAAATCTCCCAGGCGAAGGACAAAACCTCAACCGCAATCTGGCTATCTGGCAGGGGAATGACGGGATCTATCTTTCAGACGGTCGCGCCCCTGTTGCTGTCCATTGGGACATCAGCAACTATTTCGACAAAAAGAAGGATGAAAGCCTTACGGCGGCGCTTGCAGGGGAGTCTGTCGGATTCTACGATGCTGAAGCGATGGAATGGCATTGGTTGTTTGCATCCGGTTCAACCGCAACGAAACTAAACAAAGAATTGGTGCTGAACATGCGGTCGATGAGGTGGTTCGAGATTGATCGCGGGACAGGCAACGACCTCCAATATGGCATGGCGGCCAAGGATGGTTATGGGAACAGCTATACCTTCGGGTTCCTGGACACCGGCTATATGGAACGCCTGGAATACGGGACTACATTCGATGGGACAGCGATTTCACACACTCTTTTCTTTGGCGACATGGCGCTGCATGGTGACTCCGTCTATTCTGAAACCAAGCTGCGGAACCTCGGATTGATAGTGGTAGCCAAGACAACCACAACAAATTCTGTTACTTGCACACATTATGGGGATGGAAGCTCTACAGGGACATCCTTCACGTTGTCGCCAAGCCGCACAGGGTATCGTATCGCAAGGCCGGATAAATCCCATGCCCTTGGAGATTACATCTTCCACGGCCTGAAATTCACCATGGAGACCGACGATGAGACAACCGGATTTGAGCCGCTGTACCTTATTCTGGAATACAATGTCATTCGTGAGTCGATCTAACAACATAACAACAAAACCATAACAAAAAGACAACAAAACCATAATAAAACCATAACTATTTTTGGAGGTCGGCATTAGAATGGCAACCACAAAATATTCAAAGACAAAAGTTTCCCCGACGCAGCGCCGCGCCATTGTCGGCGGGTGGGATATGTACGATCCCTATGCATATGAACGGGAACGGCTGGCTGCTGAAGCGGGACAATCTACCCAACGCCAGGCATTGGCTCTTCAGAAGGCTCAGTCGGATCGGGCGCACACAATTCAACGGGAAGCCCTGGCGAACCAGAACGCTGCATCTACGGTATCGGGCATAACCGGCCTATTGGGAACCGGCGCTCAGTTGTATATGATGAAGAATCTTTTTCAAAATCCCAATCAATCACAGGGAATGATAGATCTAACATGGGAAACTCCAGCGGGTAACGCTCAAGCTCAACAGCTCAGGGCCATAACATCCCAGGCACCCATGTCCGCTAGTCCTTCGTCTGCAATGGGTTCCACCCCCGGCGTGGCTACCGCTGCGTCACCAACAAACTATACGCCGATGGGGAGCCACATTTCCGGTGGTACATTTGGAACCGTCACCCACAACATTCCCGGACTGCCCCAGGGGATTACAACCCAATACCCCGGAATCGGCGGGGCAGGTGTTCCAGTAGGGGGCAGCATGGGAGGCGGGGCAGCCATTACCCCAGGAGCCTCTATATCCACTTCAGCCGCCACAACTCCAGGCCTACCTTCATTATCATCTTCCCTCCCAGGAGGAAGCCTGGCTGAATCCGGATCGGGCACGGCAACCGCCTCGACCACAACGCCAGGCTCAATGATAGGCGCGGCAATGCCATATGTGGCTCCCACCGCTGCGGGGTTTGCGGCCCCTGGCGTTCTGAATATGGTTCATGAAGGGGCTACGGAAAACATCGGAAAAGCTCTGGGGATTAGCCACAGCAAAACAGCCAGTACGGTGGGTGGAGGTATTGCTGGCGCTGCCGCTGGCGCTGCGGCCGGTGCTGCGGCGACATCCTGGTCTGGGCCGGGGGCAATTATCGGCGGCATCATCGGTGGGATCGGAGGACTGTTCGGCGGGGGCGGGGGAGGCACATGGCTCTGCACTGCAATCAATCAGCATGTCGGAATGGATGAACGGGAAAAGCTTGATGTAATTCGCCTGAGAAAGTACGCTCTGGAAAACCACGAGACAATGATGTTGTTCTATCTCAACCAGGGCGACGGACTGGTGAAGGCCATCGAGGTTGAAGAGGGGGGTCTGGTGGAGGAATTCTATGCTCGGCTCAAAACCAACATGCTGACCCCATGCCTGGGGCTGGTCAGGGAGAAGAAGCTGGAAGAGGCATATGAACTATACAGGGATTATACCACGGAACTGTTTAACCATTATACCCCCGGACTCGAATTACCGAAAGAAACCGAAGTAGACACAGAAGGAGGAGAGTAGCCATGCCGAACTTCTTCCAGGCCATAGGGCAGTCCAATCTCCAGGACACCATGCAGAACCTTACCAATACCGCCCTGAACATCCGGCAGATGCAGAATCAGGAACAGCACATGAGGGCGTTGGAGGGAGTACAGAATCAGCGGTTAGAGATTGAGCAGCAGGCAGCAGGGAGGGAGCAGAAGCAATTTGAGTATCAGCAACAGGAACTTGCTAAGAAACAAAAATGGGCGCAGACCTATACCCCTGCATCGCTGGTTGCTCCGAACATCCATAGCCTTCCCAACATCAAGGCGCTCTATATCAAGACGGCGAAAGAAGCAGGGTACGATGTCAGGGAAATGGATGATGATGTTTATATGCCAAACGAAGCATACCAATATCTTTCGCAACTTACCTCTCAGAGAAATGAATTTGGTAAACAGGCTCTCAACGCGACATTGACCGATCTACAGACCCAGAACGCAGCGATAAGTCAACAGATCGCGCAGATGCAACAAGGGGGGAAGTCTGATACAAAGGTGCTTGCCCAGCTACAGAAACAGCAAATGGCCATCAAACAGCAGATTGCCAGTGTGATAGGGGCCGATGCAGAACTCCAGAAGAAATTGATGATGGAGCAGGAACGGCAGGAAGGCCGGATTGGGTTGGAGGGGGAAAGGTTTGAGAACCGGGCGGCATTAAAGAGCATTCCCCAGGCAAAAGCGAGTGGTTCCGGGACAGGTCGTGGTGGGCCTGGCGGTGGTGGCGGAAAGCCAACGAAAGCATTCTCGGCGACCTATGTGGCGACCCTCCCTGATGGTCAGGAAATAAATGCTCAGAAATTCCAGAACGGGGTCTTTGCTGATATGCAAGGCAATCCGCTTCCGGCTGGTTCGCGGGTGATAAGTACTGTCGGATCAAAGAGTTTGAAGAGGAGACTTGGTGGCGGGCAACCTTCCAACGCAACGCAATCTTCGTCTCCAGCTTCACAATCACAACCGCTTTGGAAAAAGTATCAATAGGAACATCAACCATCTATCATGCCCAAGGAAATATCTATGAGTGATTGGGATTCCATAATCAATGATCCATCCTTCCAACAGCAGAATGCCGCAACTAAAATGCGGGTGGCATCGAACTACTACGCAAAAAACATCCTTAGTGACCCTGAGTTCCGTAGCCAGCCTATTGAGGTTCAAGCCAAGGTGAAACGCAATTTCTATGCGTCTACCGGGATTGCTGCACCCAAAGAGTTAACTCCAGATACATTCAAATATCGTCACCCCAACCTATACTCCGCAGGGAAGGCCATTGCCCAAACTTTCCAGGATATTCCTCGTACCATTATGCATGGGGTTACTCTTGGGGTATCAGAACGTATTAGGGAATTGGGGTTGAAAGCGGCAGAGAAAGCAACAAACTCTGCCATACCAGACCCATCACCATATCAAAACATCCCTTCGACAACCCGTACTATTGGAGAATTTACCGGAGCAGTGGTCCCGATTGGGACAGGGTTCAAGGTTGCCAAACCAGCCGTTGCGAAAGCTGCCAGGACTATAATGAAAGGGAGCAGATTCGCTGAACCCGTAGCGGCGGTCACAACTGGCGCGGGTCTTGGATCTCTTTATACTACCGCAGAGAAAGGTATCCAGGAGGGAAAATTACCTACCGCTAAAGAAATCGGGATCTCCGCTGCGACGTGGGGCGGTATGGAAGTGCTCGGCATGGGGATCGAATACGGGTTGGCTCTTCGGGAGCTTTCAAAGGTATGGGGAATGTCGCTCCGGGAAACACAGAAGATAGTCCGCAAGGAGGCAATGGATGCCGGACTGCCAAATTTAGAGCACATTATTACCAAGGCCAAGGTCCAGAAAACACTGGCGGCAATGGAAAACACTACAATGGGATCGCAGAGAGTTGTGGCGGCAACAGCTTTCCAGAACGCACAGCAGGCCGCAGAGGGGTACACCAAGAAAGTTAAGGAGCTACTCCTGCGCTATAGCCAAAAGCAGGGAAGGGTAGGAACGTATGGTGATTTAACCGCAAGCCTGAAGGGAAAAGAAATTGGCAGCAGGGTCAATGAGTACACTGGATTGGATCGCCCGGTTATCATTGGGGGGCAGGGCAAGCCAATTACCTCTGATCTCTACGACATTAAACTCCAGGAAGCATTGGCGACTCCCCCACATCTCCAGACCGCAGAGCAGAAACTACTCATAAGAGGGCAAGGAAGGGAGGGTCTGCCAAGAGAAGCCAGGGTAGAGCCGAAACCCCTAGAAACTGTCACCGAAGGGAGGCTTCCCAGAGAGAGGACAACCGAAACGGAAATCCTTGATAAACCATTACAGAATATTACCAAAGAACCGTATTCTGGAACCGGGGAAATTATCATTGGGGAAAACGGGCGGCCCTTACCTTTTAATGCCCAGGAAGCATCAAAGGAGATTGCAGAAAAAGAACGGTTAGATAAGATTATCCAAACTCCGCAGTTTCTTCAAACAGCAGAGGATAGGGCATTCCTTAATAGTCGCAAGAAACATATTGAGCAGCCTATGAGCACGAATCCACCTCGTGAGCGCATCGTTATTGGCGAGGGCGGCAAAGCGACAGGCAAGGAAATCGTAGAGCCACCGTTGAAAAAAACAGTCCCAAAACAACAGAGCAAGCTAGTAAAGAGGACAAAAAAGACCGCCCAGAAGACTACGCTACGATCCTCTGCCGGGTTGGTTGCAGGAATCGAACAGGATGAAGAAGGCGATGTTCGGTACGATCTCGGCAAGGGTGTAGCGGGGATGGCTGGAGTTGCATTGTTGGGGAAGGGATTGAGCAAGACAAAGAAGCCATCAATTACCACCTCCACCTCTAAAGTAGACGTTTCCAAGTTAACAAAGGATCAGATAGCGGTTCGAGAAAAGCTTATTCGCGGTGCGGCATCTACCGGCCAAAGTGTTGAACGGTTCATGCAGAAGGCAGGAGCGAAGCAGGAATTTATCAATGATGTCAAAGCATACCAGGAAGCTACCCATGTTTCGAGATTGAGCAATACCATGAAAAGCTCTGATGCGACAATCCCCCTTCCGAAACGTGCCAGATCCATCAACTTGGAGAGGCAGAACATTCCTGATAATTTAAAACAATTTGAGGCAGAAATGACCTCATCATGGGGGCCGAAGCAGAAAGAAACTATTAAAGAAACTATCAAGAAAGCAGAGCATAACATCTTATCTGATATAGAAAAGAGTGTTGATGCCATCAAGAAAGCGAAAGCCGGAAGGGGATTGTCCAGAGAAGAAGGGTACGCTATCCGACAGATTAACGTGAATGCATTGGACGAGCTACAGAATATAGCACGACATGGCACTCCCGAGGACATCATAAGCAATTTCAATTCATATCAAGAGAACATCGCCAAGGCTGTTGATAAAGCCGGTAGTGAGGCTGGTGGACTGTTGCGGATATTCCGGGAAGAGGTTGCCATTAACCGTCTCGCCAGTTCGTTCTCCAAAATGAAACGTTCTATGAATGAACGCGAAATGGCGGAATTCAAGAAACTGAATCTGCAAGACCCAATCGCAATAAAACATTTCACTGAACGGTTGGGTGATCCAAAGCTTATGGATTATGTGTACGAGTTCTTCTATAACAATATCCTTTCCGGTATCCCGACCCATATTGTCAACGTTGCAAGCAATACATTGTGGATGGGGACATTGTTAGGCAGACGGGTCACAAGCGGTGTGCTGGATGCGTTGGTCTCAAAGTTCACAGGTAAAAACCGGCAGATCTTCGCTTCAGAAATTGTACCCATGTTGGCCGGCATGAAGCGCGGTGCTCCCAGGGGGATGGCTGGCGCAAAGGAAATATGGAAAACTGGACGACTTGATGGATACGAGAGCAAGTGGGGGAGGGAATTGGGTGGCGCTATCTCCTCTGCGTTTGAACGATCACCATACCGAGCGTTACGCAAGGCCGCGCCGTACCTGACATTCCCAACACGTTCTCTTCGGGCAATGGATGTTTTTGCAAACAGTATGGCCTATGATGCCGAACTCCAAGCTCTTCTCCACCGTACAGGTGCTCAGAAAGGGCTCAAGGGTGAGCAACTAAAGGAATACGTTAATGATATGCTGCATAAGCCAGAGTCAATTCCTGCCCCGCTTATAGAGGAGGCCGGTAAATTTGCACAATATTCAACCTTTACCGACGATCCTGGATGGATTTCAACTGCATTTATTCGATTGAGGGGTATGGGGTTTGAATCAGAGCGCATTGGAAAAGTTGAGCCGCTGCGATTTGTTGTACCATTTGTTCTTACCATTGGGAACCTCATTAAACGAGGATTGGAGATAACCCCCGGTGTTGGAATGGCATTCGCAAAAGGGAACAAGCCAGCAGATGTGATCGCCAAACAATTTGAAGGGTCGATACTGGCAATGGCAACAATGTATAAGATTTCCAAAGGAGAAATTACCGGATCAGTACCAAAAGATGAGAATGGGCGTGAAGCTTTCTATCGTGACGGCAAACTTCCCTGGGCCATTAAGGTTGGGGATAATTGGTATCAATACCGTAGGATAGAACCATTCAATACTGTTATTTCCGCAACCGCAAACGCCTATCAGCAGATTCAGAATGCGAAATCTGGGAAAGATGCTGCCGATATCGCTGTTGATGTCGTGAATAATTTCGTATCAAATATTATCGACTCAGGATATCTATCTAATGTATCTGCTCTATTGGATCAATATGGTAAACGTCAAGGAATGCTGCAACGAACAGCTACCGCATTTGTTCCCTATTCTGGATTTTTCAGGTCTATCAACAGGGCATTGGAAGCTGGTATGAATGATAATGCAAAATATAGAGAGTCGAGCACATGGAAGGGAGCGTTTTCTCAGGTTATCCCTTTTATGCATAACAGTCAACCAGTCCAGTTGGATGTGTTTGGGAAGGAAAAGGTGCTTGCTGGTGGGCCGTTGAGACAGTTTTCTCCTTATAAATATTCCGCTGACAGCAACGATCCGGTAGAGAAGGAGCTAGCAAGATTGAAATACTATCCTGGGCTGCCAAACAAGAAGGTCAGAATTGGCGAGTTGGCTATCCAAATACCAGATGATGTCTACCGCCAGTATGTCATGACCGTTGGAAGGGAGATGAAGGAGTATTACAGAACGGCCATTAATCACCCTGACTATAAGGAGTGGCCTGATGAGGATAAAAGGAACCACCTGAAGAGTACATTCGAAGAAACAAGAGGGGAATATTATAGCGAAGTAAAGGCTATGTCTTTTGTTGTTATATACAGGAAAGCCAAGCCTGAAGAGCAGAAGAAAATGGCTGAGGCATTGGAAAAAAGCAAGGTATCCGATGATGTATATAACATGATTCAGGAAGAATTAGAAAAAAGAAAATAACAATATAATACGGAGGAACAACCTATGCCAGTAGTTTACCCATATCTAGGAGAGCCAAGAGCCTACGAGAAATTAACCGCCATGACCAGTCCCACAGCCCTGACTGCCAGCATCTACAACCAGATGTTTTATGTGGAAACCCTGGCGAATGAAACACTTACCACTGCAAGCTTGAGTGGCACATGGGCCTATGATGCTGATTTCGCAGACGGTACAAACAAAGGAACCTATACCCATTCCACCGGGGCCGGTACACTGACACAGAACTACTACGATATGGATATCCCTGGGCGGTCCATGAAGCTCTATGACTTCACCTATACCGTATCCAGCCCGTCAGACACGGCCCCCACAATCGTCATCACCGCTGATTTCGCCCTAGTTGAAACCGCCCTGGTCGGCCTTGATACTGCTGGAACCTATACCGTCCGGTTCCGGTCCGCAGTTACCCCCGGCAATTTTGTTCTGTCCGGGACATCCGATGCCGCTGGAGCCGTGACCATCGATACATTATCCCTCAAGGAAGTGCTGGAAGATGGAAACACAATCCAGCCCAAATCGGCATTGATCTCAGTAGAAACCGCAACCCTGACCTTCACCATCGACGGAACTACCCCGACCATTGCGGCTGAATCGAACCATGGACACCAGCTTACCGCCGAATCTTCCTACGTTCTTGACAATATCACCTCTATCCGCAACTTTCGCTGCATTAATACCGCAGCGTCGTCAGGGTCTGTGCTGAAGGTAACGTATTTCTATTAATAGTGAGGGAAGGGACAGGTAATTATTTATGCGCTGTAAATTTGAAGGAGTCTATCGGGATGGTGCTGGGAACGTGGTCAAGTCCGGCACTGCTACCATCTATCTGGCAAGGACAACCACTGCGGCCAATGTATATAAGACGGCCACATCCACCACGGCTGTCAACAGTCTCACCACCTCGTCCGTGGGCAAATATACATTCTACGTTGATCGTTTCGAGTATGATGCCGAGCAGACGTTCAAGATTGTATTGAGCAAGACTGGCTACACATCCGCCACCTACGACAATATTGCGGTGGACAATCCAGTCATCAAAACCTACACAATCAGCACCGACACCACGGTAGCGACTGCCGTAGAGATCCCCAAGGGTGTCCTGTATTCCGTGGCATCCGGCAAGACTCTCACCTTTTCTGTCCAACCTCAGATCAACGGGGATTATCAGGTGTTTAGTGGGGATGGAACCGTCCAGTTGGGTGTGTCGAATCCCAAGTGGTTCGGGGCTACGGGCGATGGAACAACGGATGATTCCGCCTATTTCACCGCTGCCATTGCCGCCATCGCTCACAGTGACAGCCCTGGGACTGGCAAGCGATTCGTTATTCCTCCTGGGAAATACAAAATCGCAAATGTGGTTTATAACGTGTCCGATTCGCAGATCGACTGCCAGGGCATGTTGATGCCGATCTCGGGGACCACCGGCTATACGATCCTGATCGGCAACGCAACGTCCGGCAGCGGAACCCCTAACATTATCGGGAACATCCGGGTCAACAGCGGGTCGAAGGGCTCCATCGCCGGTTACAGCAATGTTGAGGCGGTGAGGATTCAGAACCTAAACCAGTCCAACATTACCATTGACCAAGCAGAGGGATGCAAGACAGGCGTAATGATGGCGTCTGACGGGGCCGGATGCGCGTACAACAACATCTATTTCGGCTCGTTGATGTCCAATAATCGGACGGTTGAATTTTCCAACGCGAACGGCGGTTGGGTTAACGAGAACAAGTTTTATGGTGGCCGGTTTGGATGGGTCAGTAATTATGATATTGGGGCGGCAAATGACGCCTACTGTCATATTTATATCCCATACGATGCCACACATGGTCATAACGGCAATATATTTATCTCACCGTCACTTGAGGGAACATTCCAGTTCGTCAACGTCGATGCCAGTTATAATAAAGTCCTCATGGCACGCACCGAGGCGTCGAGCTGGTTTGCCAACAAGATTCAGTTCGGGTCACACGGGAATCGGTGTGAATTTTCCAATGTGTATTCTGACAATCTCACATCCAATGCTATAACCCACGTTACGGCTGGCGGGGGAGTGACCATCACGCATTCCGACACGCAGAACACCATTACCATCGTCGGTTCCGGGTCAGACCTCACGCCATATTTTTATCCAGGTTCGGTTGGGATATTCACCGTAGACGGTTCCGATGTGCAGGTGCAGATCCTGGCCTCGTCCTATGATTCCGGTACCGATACGCTGACTATCCGCCACACCAATACCGGCTGGACATCGAGCAACGTGTTTACTGTGGCCAAATCGCTGCCCATCTACAACGCTGGCAACTATAATTCGATTTACATATCCAGGTTAGCCAAAGCTGGCTCTTACGATTATCAGCTGCAGTCCGAACATAGCCTCCTGCGGTATTTGGGAGGGGCGCTGACCATCCGTAACGCTATGAGCACTGATTATCCTCTCCTGTCGCTGATCAATTCCAGCTCCTCGGGAGGGACTGTATTCCAAACGCTCGGATCATCCGCAATTCAGACGAGTTACATCAAAGGCAGCGGTAAGGCATGGTTTGACTCTCTGACTTTTGGAGCATCGGGGGATAGCAACGGCATGGATTCCAGTGGCAATCTATGGTCCAGAACATCAACGGTATTGAACTATAATTTCGGTGGTGGGTTGAAACGCACTACGGCCCAGGCTTATGCATCACCATCCGGCACGACTACCACCTTTGACATCGCAACCAATGTTCCTTCTGGTGTAAGGCTGGTTGGGTGCCAGTTGCGCGTAGACACGGCCTTGACAGAAGGAGAAACCTGGTCGGCGGCGTTTACCGGCGGAAGCTCTACTTCGATTGCCGGTACGGGACAGGCTGTTGCGAAAAACACGAAAGTCAACTGGCTTGCGGTGGATCAGATTACTTCCAACGTTACCAATGTTAGAATTACACGGGATGCAGGAAATTTCACCAATGATGTTGGTGTTATCCGGGCTATTGTGTATTACGAAGAGCTGACAGCACTTAACAACGCGAGTTAAATAGGCACAAAAAGAAACCCCCTACCGGGGAGGCGAATCCAGTAGGGGGCCACAGAAAGGAAAGATGGAGCTGATGGAGCCGATTGAGCCAATGAAAATTGATGATCTTGCTTGCTTTCTTGCTTGTTTATGGAAATGGTATCACAATGCTGCATTTAGTCAAGGATTAAGTTTCTATCTCTTTCTCCCTCTGCTCTTGCTACACCATCCGTTCCCCGCTCCATGCCCGATATGAAACTCCCCGCACCATTTGCACCTATAGGCGATCATTCTATGCTGTCTTCCGAAGTCCCTCCTATAAACAACACAGGCAACAATGGCTTCAGGCCGGGATTTATATTTTATCTTATGCCCACACTGGTCCCTGCGTAATTTCCTTTTACTGGACAATATATCCTCCTGGTTATGGTTGCCTGATTATTGTCGTTGGGTTGTTGTTCCCTGATTATTGTTCCCTGATTGTTGTTCCCTGATTGTTGTTCCCTGATTATTGTTGTCGGATTATTGTTCCTGGATTATTTAGTCCTTTCCTTTTTTCAACTTGCCCAATAGGATTAAACTCTTGCCAATAGATAAATTCAAGGAGAGTTAGGGAATCTAAGTGTCTGTAAGTATTCAATATTATATCATGTCACAAGAAACATATAAAATATTATAAAATAATGTTTGACAAGGTGAACGGGTGGTGGTAGAACGTTCCACGTCAGCTACAAAATAGACTATTTAAGAAAGGGGGTAACCATAGTTTGCGGAATTTGCTGGACACATCCAAGTGCAAGTATTTCAGTCCGACCTTCGATAACCGGGAATGCTCCTACTACAAGTATTCAGAAGGAGAGGGATTCGAGCAGAGGGATTGGGAGTGTGGGTTCTGCACCCGCCCTGAACAGAAGCGGTGTATTGCAGAC
>Ga0265295_1004703_pt1 | contig 18127 bp, 13 predicted proteins | sample Munlansysbiofilm_FD_192503 | JGI IMG/M metagenome (GOLD analysis project Ga0265295, IMG submission 192503) | Leachate microbial communities from a municipal landfill in Southern Ontario, Canada - Methane capture system biofilm | ecosystem: Engineered > Solid waste > Landfill > Unclassified ...
AGATATGACTCGCAAACGTGAAGGTGCCTGGACTCGTATCTATCGTGCTGGAGATGCTGCTCTTCTGGCAGGAGACACCCAGGAAGCAATGGAAATATTCGAGCTGGCCGGTGAGCTCAATCCCGAGCGTTTTGAGCCCATGATCCGTCTGAAAGACATCTATCAAAAAGAGCTGAAGGACGATGCCAAGGCTGAAGAGATCTTGCTTACTCTGATCAAGCAGAACCCGGAATATCTGGATTACATCCTCGAAACCGGTGCTTTCTATTTTAATCAGAATAACTACTCTGAGGCTGCCAAATACTTTGCCAAGGCCCGCGAAAAGGCTCCGGCAAATGTGGACAACCTGCTGAATCTTTCCTTTGCCTATTATGAAATGAAAGACTATGCTAAAGCTCTTGAAGTTACCAAACAGGCTTTGGCCATGGATCCCGGTAATCTCGATATTCTGCTCAATGCCAGAGACGTAGCCTTTATGGCTGGCGATAAAGATCAGACTGTGGTTTATCTGAAACAGTTGATCGATCGTCGCAGCAACGATGACGACTTTGCGGACATCTGCCGGATTCTCTATGAGCAAGAAAAGTACGAAGATCTACTTACTTACGCTCAAAAATGGTATCAGTGGGACAACACCAAACAAGACCCAGTGCAATTCATTATCCTGGGTGCAGATCAGACCGGAAACGAAGCTCTGAAAACCACATATACCAGAATCTTACAAGCAATGCAAAAGAAACAGTAAACCGGACCTTGAAGATTTAATTAAACGGGGGTGGACCCTTCCGCCCCCGTGTTTTGTACCCGGATGAAAGACAAACAAACCCGTAGCTACATCTTTGCCGCTCTGGCCATTCTAGCCTGGAGCACCGTATCCACAGCGTTCAAGCTGAGCCTTGTGCACTTTACCCCCATCGGTCTTTTACTCTTTTCATCTTTTATCGCTACGCTCTTTTTGGTGATATACAATGCTATCACTACTCCCACAGCTTTTCGCAAAATGCTGGCCAATTGCCTGAAATCCCTGCCTGCCGGACTGCTTAATCCTTTTCTGTATTATGTGCTGCTCTTCACTGCCTATTCCAGACTCAGGGCACAGGAAGCTCAAGCCCTGAACTACACCTGGGCGATAATGCTCTCCCTGTTCTCGGTGATTTTGCTGAAAGAAAAGTTCCGCTTCAAAGATCTGCTGATGCTGTTGCTTAGCTTCCTGGGCGTGATGATCATCTCCACCAAAGGGCAGATTCAGAAGCTGCACTTTGATGACACTCTGGGTACAGCTCTGGCGCTGGGTTCTTCGGTGATTTGGGCCTTGTATTGGATTGTGAGCCTGAAGGACAAGCGCGAAAGCACTGTGAAGCTGCTCTACAACTTCATGGTGGGCTTTATCCTGATCCTGCTCTATGCTACCCTGCGCAGGTCTCCGATCTTGCTTCCCGGAGCGATAGTGCACAGGGCTCTGCTTACCGGATTGTGGGTAGGGGTATTTGAGATGGGGCTTACCTTTGTCTTGTGGTTGAAAGCGCTGGAACTCACGGAAAATACAGCGAAGATCTCAAATCTGGTCTTTATCACTCCCTTCCTCTCGTTAGTGCTGATCAGGAGCATTTTGGCAGAAGCCATTCATCCCGCCACGATAGTAGGATTGTGCTTGATCGTGGCCTCAAATCTCATTCAAAAAAGCGGGTCTTTTACAAAGAAAACCCGCAGAACGTCAAAAACGAAGTAGGCTTCGTATTACTCAGTCTTTTGAGCCTTGATCTCCGCCAGAGTCAGCTCTATCATCTTTTTGCTATTGGCGATCTCCTGCTGATTTCCCAAACGCTGTTTGATGGCCAGGCTCTCTTCATAATATGGCAGAGCCTGAGAGTATTCACCCTGATCAAAATGCAGATTACCCAGATTGCCCACAGCTTTGATGATCTCAAGTTTATCATTCATGCGCTTGGCCAAGTCCAGCTTGCGCATCAGATAAGCTTCAGCTTCGGGGTAGCGTTTGGCGCTCAGACAGGCCCAACCCAGATTACCCAGGGCGATGGATTCATCGCGCAGATACTGATGCTCTTCACTGAGCTTCAGGCTGGTTTCAAAAGCCAAATAAGCTGCATCGAAATCCGCTAGTTCTAGCTGGATAAGACCGAGATTGGAATGAGTCTTGGCTTGGCGCTGAATCTCACCCAAGCTTTCCGCCAGAGCCAGACTGTTGTGATGATACTGTAAGGCTTCAGCATAATTGCTGTGATGCTGGTGCCAGATCCCCAGATTGCTCATAGAGATGCAAATTTGCAGCTTGTCTCCAAAATTTGTAGCCAGAGTGTAGCCGCTGGTAAACTCGCTCAGAGCAGAGTCAAAATCTCCCATAAAGAAGGCAGCGACGCCATTGAACCTATAAATCTCGCACTTTTGGATAGAGTGCTGGGGGCAGATAGATTCTGCCTTCTCAATCAAAGCCGCGGCTTCTTCCCAATTGCCTGTGAGCCAGCGGATGTCGGCAAGCTTGATTAAAAGCTCCGTCTTCTGCAGATCATCAGATAGCAGGGCCAGCAGCTTTTCTCCCAGCTTCAAAGCCAGGGTGTTGTCATAGACCTTGGCGGCTTTGTCCACCGCTAAGATCATGTAAGGTATGGCCTTGTCCGGCAGTTCCGCTTTTTGATAATGCTCTGCCAGGGCAAAGATGAATTCATCCAATTCTCCCGTGTAGAGCTGCTCAATGGCCTCAGCCGTGAGTTCATGTAGCATCTTGCGGTTTTGATGCAAGAGAGTCTGATAAGCCACTTCACGGGTGGTGATATGCTTGAAAAAGTAGGTGGAAAAGTCGAAGCCCAGCATACGCATGATCATGGAATGCTTTTCCAGATCATGTAAGGTAGCTTCCACATTCGCCGGATCATCCAGTTTGGCTTCCACTTCGCGCAGGATCTCCAGGAAGAACTCATGCCCGATCACCGAAGCTTTGTGCAGGAGCATTCTCAGATTTTGCGGCAGATTGTCCAGACGAGACAATATCAAAGCATGCAGGTTTCCCGGCACGGGATATTCATCCAACTCAGTTTTGGGCAGATTGCCGATGTAATTGCACCACTCTTCCAGGAAGAAAGGATTGCCATTGGAGAGCTCACTCACCAGCTTCAGAGTCGTTTCGGAGAGATTCATGTCCGTAGTATAATGATTGAGCAATTCGTCGATACCGTGCTGATCCAAAGCAGTCAGTTCCAGCTCCTGAAAGGCAGGATGATCTGTGATGCTGCTCAGAATCGGATAGTCCAGACGATAAAGTGCCAGAATGAGAATTCCGGTATTCTGGGCTTCATGCCTGGCCAAAAGAAAGTCGATGGCCTGAGCGCTGGGCTCATCCACGAGATGAATATCGTCCAATATGAGAATGATGCCCTCTCCTGCTTTACTGGCTTTGGCGATGAGCGCCATGAGCACAGTCTCTACTGCCCGCAGACAGTGATTCAGCAGATCCTTGCCTTTTTGCTCGATACGGGGATCAGGATAGCGAATCTCCAGCAAAAGACCGATCAAAGGCAGGCTATCCAGGATTTCCTGTGGATTGGAGCTTTCCTCTGCCAAGGCCTTCAGTGCTTCATTCAGGCCTGCTTTCTTTTGTTCTACCGGAGCACTGTGCCTGATCTGGAAATAGTTTTCAAAGATTTTACTGAAGAGATTGAAGGGGCTGGGGCTGATCGTGGAACAAGCTCCTTGCAGAATCAGGGCGTTTTCAGCGTGAGTGGTAAACTCCTGAATCAGCCTGCTTTTACCGATGCCGGCATCACCTTTGAGGCCCACTATCTGAGTCCCGCTTTTGGCCTTGGCAAAAGCCTCATGCAGAGCCTTCAATTCCAGGTCTCTACCGATAAACACGCTTTTGGGAGCGGTTCTGGCTTCGGTTTTCTGTCCGATCACCAGCCAGCAATCTATGGGTTCATCCATACCTTTTACAGATACCGGCCCCTGGCTTTCAAAATCAAAGATATCAGCCACCAGTTGCATTGTGCTCTTGGGCAGCATGATCCTGTTCACAGGGGCATTGCTTTCCATGCGACTGGCCAGATTCACTTCGGGGCCATATACGGTGAAATCACCTTCACGGGACTCCCCCACTTTGCCCACTGAGACCATACCGGTATTGATGCCGATGCGCAGGCCCAGTTCCAGGCCTTCAAAGCCCGGTTCACGGGTCAGCAATTTGTTGTATAGCGCGAGCTGTTCCTGCATCTTGATCGCGGCTAAAATGCTGCGTTGGGTGTCCTGTTCGGTTGCTTTTTTGGCGCCAAACAGAGCCATGATCCCATCGCCCATATATTTATCCACAAAGCCGCCATAGAAATTGATACAGCGGCTGAAGATCTTCATGATCTCATCCATCTTGCCATGAATGACTTCGGGTTCAAAGAGCTTGGAAATACTGGTAAAGCCCTTGATATCGGCAAAAAGCACCGATACTTCGCGCAGCTCTCCCTCTTTGAGGCTCAGCTTTTTCTCTTCTACCTCGTCACTTAGGAAATCTGTTCCAAAGAACAAATCATCCACTACAATCTGCCCAGGATCTTCTCCACGAGAGGCGGCAGCAGCTCTGTACTCTTACCCTGATGCATTTCATCGATAAACCCGAGGTTATCAGGTCTATCCAGATTTACGGCAATCGTATGCGCTCCAAAGAGCTTTGCCGTCATCACGAATCCTGCGGCTGGATATACCGAACCGCTGGTTCCGATCACCATAAAGACGTCGCATTCTTTCAGATGCTGTTCTATCTCATACAGGTAATAGGGTATTTCGCCAAACCAGACGATGTCCGGGCGCAGGCTCTTGCCGCACTTTTTGCAAAGGGGAATAGCGATGCTGAGATCGAGCTCTTCCATGCGATAATTTGCACGGCAGCCACAGCAAAAAGCAGTGCTCAAGCTACCATGCATCTCAATGACGCGTTCGCTACCGGCACGACTATGCAGACCATCTACGTTCTGAGTAATCAGATGGAAGTTGTCTTGCAGCTCATCTTCCATCTTCCTCAAAGCATGGTGTGCTATATTGGGCTCTACTGAAAGGCTTTGGGCATAGCGGTCTTTGTAAAATTGCCAGACCAGCTTGGGGTCCTGTTGAAAGCCTGCAGGACTGGCGACTTGTTCGACGTCGTGATCCTCCCAAAGGCCTCCGCTATCTCTAAATGTTCTGATTCCGGATTCAGCACTGATGCCGGCTCCAGTGAGTATTAGGTATTTTTTCATTTCATTAACATCATCTTGCGGGTGATATTGATCCCGCCACTTTGTAAGCGGTAGCTGTAAATACCGCTGGAGACTGGCTTGCCATTATCATCTCTGCCATCCCAGCTAATAGTGTTTGTTCCCGCTGGCAGCTTGGCATCAAGCAGCTTTTTCACCAATTGGCCCTTGAGGTTATAGATATTGATCCGGGCGGCCTGGGCTAGAGGCAGTGAAAAACTGATATTGGTTTTGGGGTTAAAGGGATTGGGGAAGTTCTGATCCATAGTCAGGATCACCGGAACAGAAGTCTGGTCCGCAGTAGAGCTAGGATCGCTTTCGAGGCGGATATCATCCACATACCAGCCTTCGCCACCCACAAAGGCATCGCTGCCAAAGACAAAACGGAATCTTACCGATCCTGAATATGCGCTCAGGTCAAATTCGGCTTCAGTCCAGCCAAAGCTGCCGGAATAAACCGGAGTGCCCGTCTCGAATGGAGAAGCGGAGTTATTATAGGTTTGATGGGTGTAGGAGCCCACTGGCTGAATCACAGACCAGGCTCCGCCATTTTGAGAGATCTGCACATTGCCGCCATCCCAGGCATAGGCTGGATAACTATCATGGTTTTCGGCATCCATCCAATGTTTGAACTTCAGCCTGCTATTCAGGCCCAGGCTCATCTCTGGAGAGATCAAGGCGCCAAAGGAACTGGAGGCATATTGAGCAGTACCGGTTCCGCCAAATTTCATGGAATAGCTTCCACCGGCAGTGGCGTTCTTGGCATTGCTGCGATGCCACTGATTGGCAAAGCTTTGGCTGATCTGGATGCTTTCCCAATTCTGCATATCGGGCTCAAAATCGTAGAGCATCATGCCGATATGAATGGTGAAGCTGCCTTCTGCCACAGTGCCATTCTCGGCAGAGAGCATGTAAAATACCGAAGCGTTTGTGCCCAGTTCGGCAGCATCAGATATGCTGATCGTAAAGGCATTGGGAACTTCGAGTACTTCGCCGGCTGTCACTGCAGACAGGGATAGATCATAGACACTGGTATTCACAGTGTTATCGTTGGTAAATAGTATCATTAGCGGATTAAAGGCTGTACCACTACCCGTATTTTGCACCTTGAAACTGATCTCTGCCGTATCGCCAGGCAGCAAAAAATTGCCAGGACCATGCACGGTGTAAGAAAGTATATCAAGATTCGGTGCAGAAAGCTCCAGGCGATGATACGAATGAGTTTCGAAACCATCATAAGTCGTGGTGAAGGTCAAAGAAGCCATGGTGTGATCCGCAAAAGAGCCGACTATTTTGATCTGGAAAGCATTTTCGGCATAGAGGCTGTCTGCCACGCCAATCGCGCCAAAGTTATAGCTTCCTTGCAGGATCTGGATGTTTTCGGATTCAGAGCTGAGGTTGATGGTGCCCCCGGTATTCTGAGCCACCATCCCCAGATTCTTGATATTCAGGGAGAGATTCACCAGTTCATCGGTGTGCAAGATGCCATCTGCATCAGATGTCATCACGTTGTCACACACTATGTAAGGCATATCGCTGGCCGTCACAAAGATATTGTGAGTGCTGGGGTAGAAATTCGCTGCAGAAAGATAAACCACATAGTTCCCGGGAAGCAGGCTCTGAATCAGATTGACGTTGACTATACCGGTGGCATCGGCATAACCTTCATACAGAATGGTGGTATCTTGCTTGATCTTGAAAAAAGCATTGGGGGCGTTGGTTTGGACCGTGTATTGGTTCAGTCCCACCAGCCATACTGTAGGCAGATTCACCGTCATGGTTGAGGGGGTATCGCTCCAGATGCTGGTAGCAGGGCAACCAAAGAGATTGGTCTCGTATGTTACCCAATACATCACCGCAGTCCCTGTGATGAAGGGGATGTTGTCAATTTTGGAATCCACCAGCGTGTAACCCAGAGCGTGAATATCTTCGCCAAAGATGGCATCGATATACTCCCGGTGTAAGTATTGGCTGGCTCCATTGGTAGAACCCTGCACTCCCCAGCCATAGCGGGAATGCGAGATCATGCCGGCAGCGGAAGTGGGCAGGCCGGTGAACTTTTCTGTGATGCAGTCCTGGGTGTAGCTGCCAGGCTCGGTATTCCGATTGTCAAAGCTACCGGCATAGCAGCCTTGGGTAAAGTAAATGGAAAAGTTTTGAGCAGCGCCATCATTTGAAACGCTGGTAGAGGAAACCTGATTGTTCGACAGCCTCATATTGTAGGTGGTATTTGAGTGCCCCAAGTGGTTTACCAGGTTTGGTCCGGTAGATAGGAAAGGACGAATCTGCGTGGGACCCCAGGAATCTGCGCTTCCGTAAGTGCGATCGTAAAGTTTGGTGATATTCCAAGAACTGGGCACGCCCACCGTGGTATAACCGTGAGCACTGCTGCCCCCGATCATTTGATCCATATAGTCTCCGCCCCAGGTAGGTCCTTCCCAGAGCCATTCTCCCACAAAGCCTGCGCTCTTGATCTGATCTTCCACAGGAGCCACCTGATACATGAAGATCTTATTGATCTGATTCGCTATTTCGGCATCGCTATTATAGCAGATTCTGCCCAGAGCGAGCTCGGGAGTAAGATCGGCTTCCTGAGCTTCGCCCCAGTGGGTATCATTGTCAGCATTCCAGGTGCCATCCAGGGACGAGTAATACATATCCGCCGGGATATCATTGTCGGTTTGTCCATCCAAATTAACGTAGAATCCGCGATGCGGGATCACATCGGTATCTCCAGCCAGCAGCACATAGCGCAAAGGATTGTCTTCATAAAAGTCTATGATGTAATTGCGGATCTTTTCCTGGAGATCCTGCCCGGCAGTACTGGCAGATATTTCATTTACAGCTTTCATCATTACAGAGATGCCGCGACCTGCATAAAAATCCACCAAAGGCTGCCACTGTGCAGCTTTTGCAGCGTCCATGATGATCAGATATTCGTGTCCGGTTTGTTGGACGAAACTGTACTGCGGAATCTCGGAGACGTTGTCCACGCTGGTGGTCAGTCTCTGCATGATAAAAGCATCTTTCTTGAGCAAATTCTGGGCTACTCTAGCCTTGGAAGTAGAGCTATAATTCACTTCCACTTCTATTCTGGGATAAAACACCAGTTCATTCTTTACTGGGTTATAATCAAAGGGAGAAAACGCTCCAAAAGCTATGGGATGGCCATTCAGGAATTCCGTCCTCAGGCCTTTCTGCACCGAGTAAGGAAAGATCTGGTCGGACAGATATATTTCAGCAGAGGGCTCGTCCCGGGGCTCAATCTTGCTATGGGAAAGTGGATACTGGGTTTGGACGGGAACGACGATATCGTCCAGGCTAAAGCGAATCTCGCCATAGCGTTTCACCACCACATCGGAGGCCTCAGACCCAACTGGTAAGAGCAATTTGTAGCCAAACCAGGGTAGATCCGGCTCACAGGGGTTGCCAAAACTGCGGGTCCCATCCAAACTAATATGGATTCCCTGTTCTGTCTTTAAAAATTCCGGGTTTGTAAACTCATAAGTCTGAGTAATGCCCGCTGCGAGTGCCATAACCGTACAAATCATGACCAGACCAAGTGAAAATGCTTTCATAGTACAACCTTTATTGTCTTGTTTTATTTCTCTGGCTATTTAATATGCAAAGGACATTCCAAAATGCGATAAATATGGGCTCAGGGCAGGTCTGAACTTCAAGATAGAGTTTTTCTGGCTGACTGGCCAGAGCATTATCTCAAACGGCGCCCGTTTGTTGTGGTAGAGTTGCCGTGTAGATAGCAGGCATAAATCCTCTCATCTCCACGGCATCTCCACCAAAGCCTATTCAGAAAGACCGCTGCAATGCACAAGGTGGGCAAGTCTTGAAAACAAGATTGGCCATTGCTGAACAGAAAGTGTTACTTCTCCCATAAAATCTGCGAAATCCGCGCAATCTGCGTGCCACTCCCCCAGAGCTCCAAAGTAAGCCCCCAGCGGCATAACAAAAGAAGCCGCACCCAAGGGAGCGGCTTCAGATCTAATTGGAAGGTCTAAGTTTAGTAACCTGAGGTTTGACTTACCAGGTTGTTCAGCACCGTCATACGACTGTTGATATCGGCCAGACTTTCTGGTTCGATGGTCAGGGTACGGGCTGTAACAAGCTGTTGCACGGCACCGCGGAACTGCGCATTGGCAGCGGATTTCGCAGCATCACGATCTTTGGAAAGCTGAGTGGCCTGTTTACCCACTGCGGAAGCAGCGCGTTTTTCAAGATCAACAAAGCGGTTATATTCTGTGGTCCCTCTGGATTGGCCTACCGCGGCCAGGATCACGTAGGGTTGATAGAGGCTGGGGTCTCTTTGAATCGTGGCATTGGCATTCGTTTCAGCATCATTGTATTTGCTTTGTGCCAGATAGATGCTGGCCAGATTCAAGTAGGCCATGGCATTGTCTTTATCCACAGTGATCAATTGACGCATGGCATTGATAGCCTTGGTATTGAGGGCGTTCTTCTCTTCTTGATTTGTAGTTTCTTGAGCCTGATTGCGATACAAGCTCACTACATTCAGATAGGCCTGAACGTTTTTAGGATTGCTCACGATCAGATCTTCATAGCGGGCAATAGCCTGATCCATGCGTCCGCTGCGTTGGTAAGATACAGCCAGACGTCTGGAGATCAGATCGTTTTCCGGGAAGCTGTCATAAGCGCTTTCCAGATATGGAATGGCTTCGACATAGCGCTGTTGATCATAAAGCAGGAAAGCCAGACGGGCTTTGACCAAGGCGTTTTCCGGATCGATCGCAAGAGAGCTTTCAAAGGCACTTTGGGCTTTTTCCAGCTTGTTTGCTTCGGCATAGAGGTTACCAATGGCGAGCCAGAGTTCTGCGTCGTTATTGATGCCGGCGATTTTTTCCATCACGGCAATGCGTTTGACGCTGTCACCGGTTTTTTCGTACATTTCGTTCAGCATCATCAGGCTCTGAAAGTGGGTGGGCTCGATCTTGAGAGCTTTGTTAAAGTTTTCTTCGGCCAGGGCGTAACGGTCGGTCTTGTAGTATGTAGCGCCAAGATAGTAATAGGCATCCTTGTTTTCAGGATCCAGACCGATAGCGGTCTTGAGCTGTTTTTCGGCTTCCACATAGTTACCGGCAGCATAGAAGTTGGTAGCGAAGTTAAAGATCTTATCTACTTCGGTAGAAATGAAGCTATCCAGATCGGCCATGAGGGATTTATTCAGCTTGTCCCAACGCTGTTCTTTTATATTGGGTACGGTGAAATTAACCTGACGTAATTCCTGAGTGCGAGTGCTGTAAAGCTTCATCGCCACGGCAAAAAGATCGGCACGTGTAGCGGAGATATTACCTGTAATCAGCACATTTGCGCCCAGTTCGTCTGCTACTTCCTGCATTTCTTCGGGAAGCATATCATCCACATCCGGATATCCGTGGGTCTTAAAATCGGCTGCAACTTTTTCGAGATCCATCAATTCAAATTGAGGGTAGCCGGAAAATACGTATTCCAGGTCACGAACTTCGAGGATTTTACGAATGTTTCGGCTCCTCGCATCCATGGTCTTGAGTGGTAAAATAGCTACTTTTGTAGTAATTCCAGTAAAGGCTTCGGTCACTTTAGTAGGTTGTGGCACGCCAGAATTCACCGAGCAAGCTGAAATCAGCAGCAGGGCGACCATAGCTATCAGCAACAATCTGTTCATTAGATCCTCCAGGGTTCATATATTAATTTTTGTTCTTTCACAAAGTTTTAGTCTTGGTCTATCTGTCAAGATAAAGCTTGCAGGCTAAGGATTGAACCTGTGTGCAGATTCACAATCTCACCCCTGCTTTTTTTGATGATCAGGGCACCGCTAAGGTCTATTCCCAAGATCTCAGCCTCAAAGGGAGTCGTACCCACATCTATCTGTGCCATAGCGTTGCGTCCAAAAAGATGCTCATTGCAGTAGGTAACATAGGTGATGCTGTGGGACAAAACTTTTTCCTGGGCTTCCACGGCAGAAATCAGGCTATAACAAAGTTCTTCATTTGAGATGTCACAATTCATTATCTCTTTCAGACTGATGGCGCCAAACTTGCCCAATTCCGGATCGATTTTGTTGTTTGTATTTATCCCGATGCCTACAGTGTAGCGGCCGGGATGGCTTTTGCAGAGAATGCCACCGAGTTTTTTGTCCTTGTGCATGATGTCGTTTGTCCACTTGATGCTAAGATCGCCCTCCAGCGGGGCAAAGAGCCGAATCAGCTCGCGATGCAGACAATAACCAATAAAAAGCGAAAAAGAAGGCACCACTTCCTGATACCTGAGATCAAAAGTAAACCACAAACCCCCGGGAGGAGAGAGCCAAAGCCTATCGTCTCTACCCTTGCCATCGTCCTGAGTGCCCGCACGCACGCACATCAGCCCCTTACAGCTATTCTGCAGCCGTTTATGCTCCATCATAGTGCTGTCCAGTTCATCATAAAAAAAATAAGATCTTTCTTTCATAATTCGATCAACATGGCATCGCCATAGCTAAAAAAGCGGTAGCGGCTGGCGACAGCCTGTTTATAAGCCTCCATTATAAAGTCGTAACCCGCAAAAGCCGAGATCATCATGAGGAGCGTGGATTCCGGCAGATGAAAGTTCGTAATGATGGCGTCCGGAACGCCAAAATCAAAACCCGGATAAATGAAGATATTGGTCCAGCGATTTCCGTCAAGAACTTTGTTGCCATCCCAGAAGGATTCCAGGCTTCTTACCGAGGTGCTGCCCACAGCGATAACCCGCCGTCCTTCTTTCTTGGCCTGATTTACAGCCTCAGCAGCAGTTGTGGAAATATTTACACATTCGCTGTGCATTATGTGCTCATTGATCATTTCTGCCTTCACAGGACGAAATGTACCAATACCCACATGCAGGGTCAATTCTGTAAAGAGCACACCCTTGGCCTTCAGGGCCTGGATCAGTTCCGGGCTGAAATGCAGACCCGCGGTGGGAGCTGCCACAGAGCCGCTTTCGGAGGCATAAATGGTTTGATAGCGTGCGCGGTCACTGGGCTCATCTGGCCGGTTTATATATGGAGGCAAGGGAATATGGCCGATCTTCTCGATTTCTTGCCATAGATCTCCCTGATAGCTCAGTTTGATCCTGCGGATTCCGTCATCATCTTCATCTGGATAGACCAGGCCTTGCAGGTTTTCTGAAAAAGTAAGTACCTGCTCTTGCTTCACCCGTTTGGCGGGCATGAGGAGGCATTTCCAGGTGTTTTCTTCCTCGCTGGGATACAGGAGCAGAACTTGGATTTTGACGCCATTGGCTTTGTAGCCGAAGAGCCGGGCCGGAAATACACGGCTATTATTCAGAACCAGAAGATCCCCCGGCTGCAAGATCTCTGTGAGATCTTCAAACCTGCGATCCTGGATGCTGTGTGAAGAGCAGTTCAGGTGCATGAGGCGGGATTGATCCCGCTGCGAAAGGGGATACTGGGCGATCAATTCTTGCGGTAGATCGTAGTAGTAAGCCGCCTTACTGAGCAAGTCCGGCTTCATTATTTCAGTTTTAGAGGGACCTTCTGAGCGCTCTCCAAAACGGCGACAAAGCTGCCAAAGCTGACCTTGCTTTCCATCTTGAGGGGAATCTTGTATCTGTCGTTTGTGACCCAGATATAGATGCTACCGGTCTGCTTAAAGAGAGCTTCACCTCTCAGCTTGGGTTCGATCACCAGGCATTCCACATCGCCAAAGATGCTTTTGATGGTTTCTTTGCGATGTACCACTACTTCGGTAGGCATATTGCGGCCATCAGCAGTGATATTCACCTTGATGCTCTTGCCCACTTGCAGATCTTGATTGCGTACATAGTAAAATGCACTCAGGATATCCTGAGAATCACGCGGCATTTCCAACTCAGAGTTGTTGAATCTGGCTTCCTTGTAAGACCACCTCTGGTAAGTGGTTTTGGCGCCTTTGTGATCGTAAATATGCACTCTATGCTGGCGGTAATTACCTTCATGCAGATTTTTGGCAAATTTGTGCGGCAATAGCTCTTCTTTGTCCCACCAGGATTCCACCCGATCGCGCACCTTAAAGAATTTGTCAAAGAAAGAGTAAGTCTTGGCGTTTGTGCTGAGATACCAGACCGGAGTGCCCTGATACACGGAGGTACGTGCCTCCAGAGTGGCTTCCGCGGCACTGACTATACCATATTTTACTTTGAAAGTGAGCTTTTCACCATCCATAAAGGCTTGGGCACCCAGGCTCAGGGCCAGGCTGGTCAGTAGTACTGTCAGAATTAGAAGCTTCTTCATAATTTACCCCCGGTAAGGAAGATTTCTTCGCCGCACAAGCTCCTGACTTCCTCAGAAATCAGCAGATCGGCAAGTTGTTTGATCTCGGCTAAGCAGACCAATTGCTTGGAAGCAGAGCCGGCAATGTGATCCGCAAAATAAGCTTTGCGGAAGATCAGGTAAGGACCGCTAAAGTCTTCTTCCAGAGAAGTATCCACCGGTGCTGGTGCGATAGTGTTTATCAAGACATTGGCCGAAGCGCATTCCAAAGCTGCGCTTTTGCACATATTGGCTATGGCTGCTTTTGAGGCTGCGTAAGCTGAGCCATTGGGCAGCCCGCTCCGCGTGACTTCCGAGCTAAACAGGATCACCCGTCCAAAATGTCGATCCAGCATTTGCGGCAAGATCGCTCTGAGGACGTTGTAAGCAGGATAAAAGTTCTCATCAAAGACCTGTTTGAATTGCACAGGATCAGTCTCGGCCAAAACCTGCGCGTCTTCACTGCGGATGGCAGAGCAGTGGATGAGGCAGTCGACTTCAACTTTCAGCTTTGAGATTACCTTCTCCAAAGCCGCAAGGTCTCTGAGATCGACAGCCAGTTTGCGGGATTTCAGATCCTTTATGCGATGGTCGTTTTTGTGATATAAGAGAATCAAATCCCGTCCTTCAGTTTCGTATTGACGGGCCAGAAAGCTGCCAATCTGAGAATTGGCACCAGTGATCATTATAGTTTTCATAGCTTAAGCATCCGATCGATTATTTGGTGGGCAAGCTCAAATTTGTCGCCTTCGATCAGCAAGGGCTCAGCCTTGGCTGAGATGATCTGAATCGCATTGCTGGCTTTCCCGGCATTGCTCAAATGATTGGCAATGATGAGGTCAAGCTGCTTGCTCTTGAGTTTTTTAAGGGCATTTTCGGCCAGATTCTGGGTCTCGGCGGCAAAGCCAATCAGCTTTTGCCCGGGGCTTTTATGCTTACCCAGTTCTGCCAGGATATCAGGCGTAGAGACCAGCTCCAGAGTGAGCGGCCCGCCTTTTTTGATCTTGTGGGTAAAAACCTCTTTGGGTTTGTAGTCAGACACAGCGGCGCATTTGATGATCCATTCCATCTTGCCGGCACGCGACATGACCTGGGTGTACATCTCATCCACAGAGAGGGCTTGCACGGCTTCGAAAAGATAATAAGGAATCTCTTCGGTCACAGAGGCATAGATCAGGCTCACCTGGGCGCCACGCAGGCTCAAAGCCCGGGCCAGGGCGATTCCCATCTTGCCGGAAGAACGGTTTGTGATCAGGCGCATAGGGTCAATCTGCTCTTCACTGGCGCCAGCGGTCACCAGCACTTGCTTACCGGTAAGATCTTTGCCATAATGCAGATAGCTGCGGATGGCATGAAAAACTTCCACATTGGGAGGGTATTTGCCCTTGCCTTCATAGGCGCAGGCCAGCATGCCGGTGGCAGGCTCCAGAATGTGGTGTCCTCGTTCCCGCAAGATGCTGAGATTAGCCTGGGTAGCGGGACTTGCATACATGTTCACGTTCATGGCCGGCACCCAGAGTATTGGTTTTGTATGGGCTAAGAGCACGCTGGAGAGCAGATCGTCTCCCAGGCCATGCGCTGCCTTGGCCACCCTGTTTGCCGTGGCAGGTGCCACCACGATCAAATCTGCCCAATCCGCCAGACTGATGTGCGGGATGGGGTTCGCATCTTCCCACAAAGAGCTGTGTACGGATGAGTGGGTAATGGCAGCAAAATTGAGCGGGCTCACAAACTTTTGAGCCGCTTCAGTTAAGATAGTGCGAATTTCATATCCAGCCTTGTAAAGCTGGCTGGCCAGGTCTATGACCTTATAGGCGGCGATGCCCCCGCACACACAGAGCAGGATTCTGGGCTTCTTATTCATAATCAAAACTTCACTGAGAGTTTTAGTATAGGGACATTGTGAATCAGGTCCAGGCTGAGCTGGGTCCGGCGCGCTTGAGCATTGGCGCGCAGCACGTCTATACCGCTGGCCAAATGGTTCAAAATCAGCACTCCCAGCACCAGCTTGCCATAGGACTTTAGGTCTTGGGAATTGTTACGCATACGGTTATACTCGGCGCGCTTGCCGGCATTCTCCCATTTCCAATAGAGCTCTTCGCCATAGGCGTTTGCCTCGATATAGCTCTGTTGGGCTGTGGGATCACCCGGAAAGATGCTCTGCGCCTGACGCCGGATCGTGGCATTATAGCCATCGGCATCATAGCCGCTGCTATTGAATTTGCCCAGGTTCTTCAAATACTCAGGCCCATAATTCGCGGGGTTGATCTGGGCATATTTCAAGGCATAAGTGTAAGATTCATCCATCAAAAGATCGGCTTCGCTGCCCAAGTACAAAGATGTGCCGATCAAGGCAGCTTCCGCGGCCAGCATGGCGTAGCCATAGCTCTTCCCCTGTCTCACCTGAGAATATCCCGGCACCGCCAGAGAAAGCAGAAATTCCTTGCCCTGAGCCCAGGCTCCGCTGATGGACAGCAGACAGAGCAGCATGATCAGTATATGTTTATGGCGCATTAAAACCTCATTTCATAATTCAACATCATGCCATCTGCCCCATGAGGGCTGGCATACAGGCTCATATCACGGCTGAGGATGGCGGTATCGATCACGCTGAGAGCCCTATTGAAGAGCATCACACCCAAGGCGAGATTGTGGTTTATCTTGATTCTCTGATGCTGCTTGCGCAGATCTATATAGTTTTCCCAATGCAGGGCGGATTGCCACTCCCAGCTTTCTTCGCCAGTGTAGGTATTGGCTTCCATATAGTCGATATAGCCTTGGACGTCATTGTGATAGATCACAAAGAAGTTTCTGGCCATCATGTCTTGAAAATCGTTGAAATCTTCACTGCTGATGTAATCCTGTATCGCCTGATAGTGTCTTTGAGGCATGGAAAGTGGCACACCGGCATAGGAAAGCGCATAGTTTTTATAGGCATCTTTCTTGAGATCCATGTCGTGATTGGTCTTGAAAAAGGAGTAAGTGGCCAAAACATCGGATAAGATGAGAGCTACTCCGCGGTTGGTTTTGCCCATGGCAATTTCAGCGCTGCCTGGGACCAAAGCACTCATGCCGATCAGGGCAATTCGAGACTGTGCCCAGAGGCTCCCGCTACCTAAGATTAGCAGCAGAATGCCGATCAGGCTCAGACCTTTTGATCTTGACCCTTGCATTAGAAATTCCAGTTTAAAGCTATCGTAGGTGTAAGGTACTGATCCCGGACTGTGGTATAATACTGCATGCGGATACCGCTGTCTGAGAGCGAGCCCCGGTTTGCATTGCGGGTTACCCGGATCGCATCGATAGCTGCGCCAAGATGGTTAAAAACCAGGCCAAATTTGAAGAGATCGCTTCTTGCATAGGCGTCTTTGGCCTCATTGCGCATACCCACATAGGTCTTGCGCATAGAGCTGGAAGCATGGGTATTGATTTCCACAGGAACACTGGTATTATCTCCCCACAGCGGATAGTTTCCGCGCCAGGTCCAGCCTGGATCGTAAGGCTCTTCACTATGGCCCCCGGGATACCAGATCGGGGTCTCTTCAGCTCCGCTCTCATCGGTGGCAAAAGTGTAATACCAATCCGCCCAACCAAATACATAATGCGGGTATTTGCCGATGTCTTCGTAAAAGTGCTGACAATTCACATTTTCCAGGCGAAAATAGGACTGTTCGTAGATATCCACTGGGTTCAGGTTTAGCAGGATGCTTTGGATGCGGTATTGCCGCTCGCGGCTATAGCGTGTGGTATTTACTGTGGTTTCACCATCGCCCAGTGTATAGGAAATGGTTTCCTGATTTGCATAGCGCTCAAAGTCTTTAGTTTTGTCATCACCTTGCTTTTGAAAAAGAAACAAGCCGGCGATCAACCCCACTTCGATAACGGGGAAAATATAAGTGGTGATAGCCGTTTTGTCAGCATAAAATTGACCCGCACCAGGCACCAGAGCAGACATCAGCATGGCTACACGAGGATTTCTCTTCTCATAATTCACCTTGATGAAATCCGCATCCGAGCTTTCTTCCTTTTTGGGCTGATCTTTGTCTCCCCAAATCCAATCTTCATCTGCCTGAGCCATGAGGCTGCCCAAGAGGCCTAACAAAATGACCGATAGTATTATCTTTCGCATTTGCTCCATCCTTATTTCTCTACCGTAAATTTAAAGGTTTTCTTGGCATTGCTGCCTTTTACATGCACTATATACACTCCAGAGCCGAATCTTGCTGCATCCAGCTCAATATCATGTTCTCTTCCGTAAAAGGCCAAGCGATCCGAATATACTTTCGATCCTGCTATATTAAAGATCTCCAGCTTTACCGGCGAACTTATGCCGGCAAGACGGAGCCGGAATATTCCTGATTTTACCGGATTCGGAAACACATAGGCAGCAATATCAGATTGCGCTGGCGGGGGTGTGTCCCCATCAATCATGTGATAAAATGTTCCGCTTGCGCCATTTCTAAACCCGCTCCACAAAATGGGATTCTTTGCTGCTGCCAGACTATGGATATAAGCCCGGCTGCCAGAGGAGGCTTTCAGAGCATAGTACCATAGCAGTTGATCATTTAGCTCATCATAATACAGGTAATCCTGCTTTGAAGCATTTTCAGGAGCC
>Ga0265295_1004704_pt1 | contig 18127 bp, 20 predicted proteins | sample Munlansysbiofilm_FD_192503 | JGI IMG/M metagenome (GOLD analysis project Ga0265295, IMG submission 192503) | Leachate microbial communities from a municipal landfill in Southern Ontario, Canada - Methane capture system biofilm | ecosystem: Engineered > Solid waste > Landfill > Unclassified ...
GGTCCTCCGACGTGAGCTCCGCGGCCGACATGCCCGTCATGAACGCGATGTAGCCCGGGATGAGCGGCAAGACACACGGTGACAGGAATGTGATCAAGCCGGCCCCAAGCGCGGCGAGCAGCGACGCGGTATCACTCACAGTGCCGACCCCCTCTGATAACGGATGGACTATAGACTCACTTATACCCCGAGGGGGTATTCTTCGTCCAGCGCCCGATGGTCGCTACTCGTCCCCCGCAACCTCGGCGCCATACCCCGCCCGTACGATCGCACCCACGATGTCAGCGGGGCCCAGGATCGCGTCATCGTAGACGACCTCGGTCATCCCGGTCCGGTGATCGGACTCCGCCGAGGTGACACCATCAAGCTCGCCGACAACCATCTGGATCAGCATCGAGCACGACGGGCAGTGCATCCCCGTGGTAGTGAAGCTCCGCGTCCTGATCGTCATGTGGAGATCTCGCCTCCCTCGGGCAAATGATCGGACCCAACCATCGCGCCGCAGTACGGACACATCCGCCACGCTCCGTGCACCACGCGCCCACATTCGGGGCACGCGTGTCGCTCGACCGCGCTGTGTCCACTATCGGCTTCCCGGTCGATCTGGCGCAACAGCGCCCGGGCGGCCACCATCAGCACGAGCAGCGTAAGACCGATCACGGCACCACCGGCCGGCGTGAGGATCGTGCAGGCCGAGTGCTGCGCGGTATGGTTCACGACCGAGACCGTCACCGCTGTGAACACGGCGAGGACGACCACGGTGACACCCATCATGTTCCGGGCACGGACGCGCTTCACGCTCAGCTCCGCATGTCGATTGCCTGACACGCTGTGAGGTGCAATCCCCGTGCCAATGCCGCGTCCGCACGCTGCGGGTGCTACAACCCGAATCGCTCCATCCTGGCCTCGAGCGTCCTGGTCGTCAGGCCGAGCAGCTTCGCCGCCTTCGGCGTGCTACCGCCTGCGCGCTCAAGCGCCTGCCGGATCAGGTCGAGCTCCGTCTCCTCGAGGTCGATACCCGCCTCGGGCAGCACGAAGCACCGCGACCCGGCGTCCACGATCCCCACGCCCGCACGCACCTCGGCTGGGAGGTCGTCCGCCTCGATGACGTCGCCGTGTGAGAGGATCGTGATCCGCTCGATGGTGTTCTCAAGCTCACGCACGTTCCCGGGCCACTGATACGCCACCATCGCCTCCATCGCCTGCGATGAGATCGTGCGGGTTCCCGCGCCGAACTTGTCCATGAAGTGTGCAACGAGAGCCGGTATGTCGGCCGGGCGCTTGCGCAACGGGGGGATCGTGAGCGGCACGACGTTCAACCGATAGAAGAGGTCTTCGCGAAACGTACCGTCGGCGATGAGTTGCTGGAGGTCGCGGTTCGTCGCCGCCACCACGCGGACGTCGACCTCGAGGCTTCGTGTCCCGCCGAGCCGCTCGAACGTGCGCTCCTGCAGCACCCGCAGCAGTTTGACCTGAACCGCCGCGGAGATATCACCGATCTCATCCAGGAAGAGCGTGCCGCCGTTGGCCATCTCGAAGCGCCCCGGCTTCGCCGTCATTGCGCCGGTAAACGCGCCCTTCTCGTAACCGAACAGTTCGCTCTCCAGAAGGGTCTCAGGCAGTGCGCCGGCACTGATGGAGATGAACGGCTTCGACGCGCGCGGCGACAGCCGGTGCAGCGCGCGTGCTACCAACTCCTTGCCGGTGCCCGACTCGCCGTAGACCATCACGGTGGCGGCGGTGGGCGCGACCTTCTCAACAGTGGTCAATAGCTCCAGCATCGTCGGGTCCACTGCGACGATTCCCTCGACATCCCAGTCCCGCTCCAACTCCTCGCGCAGTCGATCGACCTCGGCGGCGAGGGCCTCCACCCTGAGCGCCTTCTCGATGCCGAGCTTCAGCTCCTCGAGATCGAACGGCTTGGTCAGGTACTCGTTGGCCCCTGCCTTCATCGCCTCAACGGCGGTCTGCACGTTGCCATGCGCCGTGAGCATGATCACCGGGAACCGATGGCCCTTGGCGCGCAAGCGGCGCAGCACCTCCATACCGTCTGGCGCAGGCATCTTGTGATCGAGAATGACCACTTCAGGCTCGTGCTCGGCGATCGCCGTAAGCGCCTCCTTGCCGTCCGAGGCTTCGAATACCTCATATCCCTCGGCCTCAAGCGCCTGGCTGAGCACCCAGCGCATGTTCTTCTCGTCATCCGCGATGAGTACGCGACCCTTCATCGAGCAACCCCTCTTCCCTGTGCGGGCAGTACGACGGTGAATGTCGTTCCCCGTCCCGGCACGCTGTGGACTTCTATCCTGCCTCCGTGCTGGTCGATGATGCGGTGGACGATCGTGAGTCCGAGTCCGGTGCCATCGTCGCGCGTCGAGAAGAACGGGTCGAACACCTTCTCAGCGATCTCAGGAGCCATCCCGGGACCGGTGTCCTCCACTGCTATGGAGACGTACTCGCGATCGCCCCACACCCGCACGTGTATGGTACCGCCGGTCTCCCCCATCGCCTGGACCGCGTTGGAGACCAGGTTCACCAGCACCTGTTTGAGCTGGTCGGCATCGGCGAAGACGGTGAGCCCCTCCTGCGCATACTCGATCACGATCTCGACCTGTGCCTGCCCGGCGAATCGGCTCGTGAACAGCACCACGTCGTCGAGCACCGACTTCACACCGGTGGGCCGCAGTGTGGGCGATGAGGGCCGACCGAAGTCGAGGAGCGCCTTGATGACCCGGTCAAGACGATCGATCTCCTGCCGGATGACCCGCATGACCTCCTTCATCCGAGCAGGATCGCCACCCGGCTCCTCGACCAGCTGCACGGACGCCTTGATGATGCCGAGCGGATTCCGGACCTCGTGCGCAACGCCAGCGGTGAGCTCGCCCATCGCCGCCAGACGGTCCGCGCGGATGAGTTGGTCCGTGAGGGCCTTCACCTCCGAGACATCCTCGATGCTCACCACGGCGCCGAGCACACGCCCACCATCGTCACGCATGCGCGCGATGGAGACACGCGCCTGGATCGTCTTGCCGGCCCGGGTCTGAAGACTCATCTCGTTCACACGGCGCTGCGCCACGCCGCGCAGGACCTGCTGGAGCGCCTCTTCCAGCCCGCCGTCTTCACGGAGCAGCACGCCGAGCCGTTTCGGCACCATCTCCGCCTCACTCATGCCGAACGCACGCTCCGCCGCGGTGTTGACCGTGGCGACCGATCCATCGGGGCCCACGGTGATCACACCTGAGGTGATCGACTGGAGTATCGCCTGCGTGTACTGCTGTATGGTGACCAGCTGGATCGCGCGCTCTTCAAGCGTGTGGTAGGCGTACTCGAGTTCGACGCTGACAGTCCTCAAGTCGCGCGCCTTGCGTTCCTCGAGGTCGCGCAGCCACCCGAAGAGGAAGCCGACGGCGATGAACATCACGATCTCGTACAGGTTGTCCACATTCGGGCCGACCAGACCGCCCATTGCGTTCTGTGCGTGCGGCGCGAACACAAGAGAGGTCGCAACCGCCGCGATCAGACCGCCACGCCAGCCGAAGACGAACCCGGCGTAGATGATCGGGATGTAGTACAGCTTGCGGTACAGCAGGTGCATCGCCATCGTCTCCGGCGATGTGGTCGTGAACAGGTGGAGTGCCGTGATCGCCGCGAGCAGGAACACGATCAGCACTACGTCGTTGCGTGATGATTCCGCTCGCTCGACGCCCTCGCTCGATCCCGGCCGACCAGACGCGGTCATATGCGCTTCCTCGCCCACGAAGGCTCGATACCCAGCTCTTCCCGGTACTTGGCCACGGTGCGTCGCGCTACGCTGACACCCTGCTCACCCAGCGCCTCGGCGAGGCGCTGGTCCGAGAGCGGCCGGGCCGGGTCCTCTGCCTCCACCAGCTCGCGAAGGCGCTTGCGCACCGTCGTCGACGCCACATCCATCCCGGTGGACGTGCGGTAACCGCCGGAGAAGAAGTGCTTCAGCTCGAACAGGCCGTACGGCGTGGCCATGTACTTGCCGGTCACGCCGCGGCTGACCGTGGACAGGTGCACGCCGAGCTCCACCGCGACATCCTCCAGCCGAAGCGGGCGCAGGTCGCCCTTGCCGTCCTCGAAGAAGTCGCGCTGCACCTCGAGAATGATCTCGGCGATCCGGCTCACGGTGTCTCGTCGACGGTCGACGTTGCGCATGAAGCTCTCGGCCTGACGGATCTTGTCCTTCAGATAGCGACGCGTCTCATCATCGGCGGTCGACCCGGACCGCAGCATCGACCGGTAGCGGGCGTTCACCCGCAGTCCGGGTACGGCCTCGCTGTTGGGCATCACGAGCCACTCGTCATCGAACCGGCGGAGCGTGACGTCGGGCACCACATATGCGGGCGCGGATCCGGGCGAGAACGCACCGGCAGGCCGTGGGTTGAGCATACGCAGCGACTCCACGGCTTCACGCACGGACTGCTCGTCGGTTCTCAGCGCGCCCGCGATCTTCTTGAAGCGGCTGGCGGCGATGTCGTCCAGATGAGCGTCGATCATGCCGAGCACGAGCGGCGTGTCGATCCCCACGACTTCCGCCTGTATCCGCAGCGCCTCGACCACGCTGCGTGCGCCGACACCTGGTGGATCCAGCTGCTGCACCGCCGCAAGCGCTTCGGGCACGATGGCAACCGGCACGTCCGCGATGGCCGCGATCTCGTCCTCATTACCAACGAAGAACCCATCTGCGTCGAGCGAGCCGATGATCGCCCGGGCGGCGAGCGCTACCGGTGCTGACAGATCAAGCATCGCGAGCTGCTCGAGCAAGTGATCGGTGAACGACGTCACGCCGCCCACGAACTCCTCGGCGTTGATCTCCTCCACGCCCGGGTCCCGGGGCGCGGCGCTATCCATGTGCTCGAGTTCCTCGTACTGGTCGAGCCACTCGTCCCAGGCACGCTCTTCATCGGCGCCCACCTCGGACTCCGTGCTCTCGGCGTGCTCGTAGTCGTCTTCCTCGACCTCCAGCACGGGATTCTCGAGGATCTCGGCCTCGATCAGCGCTTGCAGCTCGACAACGGGCATCGCAAGCATATTCAACCCCTGGTAGACCTGGGGCGAGAGTGTGACCTTCTGCCTGAGTTCCGGTCGTTGAACGAGGTCCATGGGGCCTCCGAAAGTCGCCGCACTAGCAAACAGCGTACCATGCACATTATGCGCCGGTCGCGTCGCCGCCTAACACATCCGGGTCGACCAACGGCATCTCCGCGGGCACCCGGGTGCTCGCCTGTGAGAGCAGCACGGCCGCCACGACGAGCACGCCTCCGAGGAGCTGCAACACGCTCAGATGCTCGCCGAAGATGAACCAGGCCACGACACCCGCGATGACCGGCTCCACGGTCGACGTGACCGACGCCTGCGTCGCCTCGATCATGGTCAGCGCCGTGAGGAACGCGCCGAACGGGATGAGCGTGCTGACCACGGCGAGGGCAAGAACCGCGATCGCGGCGCGCCAGTCCGACAACAGCGCGATCACCTCGCCAGGGCCGCCGAGCACGATCAGCCAGAACACCGAGGCGAACCCGAGTCCGTACGTGAGCAGCGTCCAGGGCGCGAACTTGCCCGATGCGTACTTCCCCATCAGGGAGTACCCCGCGAAGAAGACCGCCGAAGCGAGGCCCCAGAAGAGACCTTCACGCGGCACCACCAGTCCGCCGGGCCCGAGCGCGCCGACCATCAGCGCACAGCCGGCGACACTGAGCGTCACCGCGCTCGGCAGCGCAAAGGTGAACCGCTCGCCGAGCAGCGTCACGGAGAAAACGAGCACGATGACCGGCGCAAGGTACTCGAGCAGGATCGCCGTGGCAACGCCGGTGAGCGAGATCGTCTTGAAGTACGCGAAGTGGACCATCGCCAGGCCGAGTATGCCGAAGACCGCCAGGAACGGGATGTCCCGTCTGCGCACCTTCAAGAGCTCTCGGCGGCGCACAGCGAGATACACGAGAGCGATCGCAGCGGAGACCACCGCCCTCGCCGCCGAGAGTACGACCGGGTCGACCTCGATGCCGAGCGGTGGAAACGGCCAGCCAGCCGTGTCCGGCCCGGCCGCGGAGAACAGCCACTTCGCCAGCAGCCCACCGCCGGCCCAGCAGAAGGCGGCGAGCAGCACAAGTCCGTAGCCTTCAGCGCGCCGCGTCGCGGTGTCGCGTGACGATGCGGTCACAGCAGACCGCTCCGCTCCTGCTCGGCGGTCTTCCGCTGCTGATATTCGTCGAACGGCTCGAGGTGTGCGATCGCATCCACGACCGCGGGGAACCCCTCCACAACGGCCTTCTCCACACGCTCGGCGATCGCGTGCCCCGCCGCGACCGGGATCCCCGGGTCGACCTGGACGTGCATGTCCACGTAGACTTCGCTCTCGCTGCCCCGTGTGCGGACATCGTGGCAACCGAGGACGCCCTCAAGCGAGCACGCAAGCGCGCTCACCTCGGCGGGGTCGAGCCGCGCGGTGTCGGCAAGCGAGCCACCCGCCGACGCCAACACCCGGAACGCCGTGACGACGATGAAACCCGCCACCAGGAGCGCGAGTATCGGGTCGGCGACCGGAACGCCGAGCCTGACCGCCACCAGACCGCCGATGACACCGAGCGTCACCAGCACGTCGCTTGCGGTGTGGCTCGCGTCGGCCCGCAGGATCTCGCTCCCCAGGCGCTCGCCGGCCCGACGCTCAGCGGTCGTGACGACCAGGTTCACGACGAGCGTGAGCAGCATCACCACGAAGCTCACCGCGTCCACGGCGGGGCCGCTCCCCGGGTCCTGGAGCCGCGCGACGGCCGATGACCCCACTCGCCACGCCGCGAACAGCAGAAGCGCGCCGATGGCGGCGGAGGCGAACGTCTCGTACTTGCCGTGGCCGTACGGATGGCTCTTGTCGGCCGGCCGGGCAGCGAGGCCCAGGCCGATCAGGCCGATGATGTTTGACGTCCCGTCGAACAGTGAGTGGAATCCATCGGCGGTCACGGAGATGGAGTCGATCAGCATGCCGTAGCCGAGCTTCGCCGCGGCGACCGCGACGTTGAGCGCAAGCACCCACCACAAGACACGCCGGACCGCGCGAGTGCGGTCAGCGCTGTGCGCGTGTGGCTTGGAGTAGCCCATCGTGCTCCTGACTTGCCGAATATACCCCCCAGGGGTATAGTGACGCCGAACATTCACTCGATTCTACGCCTGCCCCGCGTTCGCGCAAGGAGCGTGATGATGAACACCACGACACGTATCGCGAGTATTCCGACGGAAGAAGAACGCCGCAAGATCGTCAACCGCCTCAAGCGGCTCGAGGGCCAGATCCGCGGGCTCCAAACGATGATCGAGTCGGGCAAAGACTGTGATGCCGTGCTCACGCAGATCATGGCCGCGAAGTCGGCGCTCAATCAGGTCGGCCTGCATATCATCGGCCACTCGATGAAGACGTGTCTGGTGGACGAGGCCGTGACCGATCGCGATGAGCTGATCGACGAAGCGATCAAGGTCTTCCTCAAGTACTCGAGCTGCGTGCAGTAGCGGCCGGATGGCCGATCGGGAGGCGCCTCAGAGCGCGCAGGCCGCGTCGATGAGTTGCGCCACCGAGCGGTCGAGGTCCCCGATCTCCCCCGTGCTGACGCCGTCGTCCTCGTTCCAGATCGAAACGGGTCGCACGGCGCTCACCCACACCACATCACCATCCGCATAGATGTGCATCTTGCAGACGTCGTAGAACCCTCCGGGCATCGACACATCCAGGATGACCAGCGGCTGGATCTTGAATCCCTTCGCTGCGAGCGCAGCCTGCAAGTCGTGGCGCCGGACGACGTCGAAGCCGTGCGAGCGCACTGCGCGCTCGACGGCCTCGACCATCTGGGGGAACGTCCTGCGACCTTCCCTTCGGTATGTCAGATCCATGACCACCACCATGCCGGACGGGCCACACGGGCCCTGTGCCTATCCTCAGCCAAAGCCCCCGCGGGGCACACAACCGGCGCTCGTACTCACGGGCCGCGCGGCGAATCCGCCGCCGACACCGGCTTCAACCCTCGTGGAGCCACATTCAGGACACACTCTGTCGGACTCCCGAAGCAGCCGCATCAGGAACCGGTCGAACTCGTGGCCACACTCCTTGCAGTGCAGTTCATACGTCGGCATGACTCTCCTAGACCAGCCCGAACTCCCGGCCGAGGGCATCGGCGCCACGTGCCCCGACGACCTGCGTCACCAGGTTACCACCTTCGAACTTCGCGATGGTGGGAATGCTCATGATGCCGTAGCGCATCGCCACGTCGCGCGCCTCGTCGACGTTGACCTTCACGAAGTCGACGGACTCACCGACGCGCCCGGCGAGCTTCTCGAGCTCCGGTGCCACCATGCGGCACGGCCCACACCATGGCGCCCAGAAGTCGACGATGACGGGCTTTCCGGCCTCCAGGACCTCGGCCTTGAACTGTGCTTCACTGATCTCACGGACTGCGTTGCTCAAGGGGATCTCCTCCTCTTGGGTTACATCTCACAATGGATGGTATACCCCGTGGGGTATCTGTGTCAATGGCCTGTGGCGGTTCGTATCCACTTCTACTATCGTCTGTATCGACACAAGGAGGATCGGTGATCACCTGGCTCGCTCTTCTCGCAGGCACTCTGGTCTTTGGCGCCTGTATCGTGGGAGCTATGGTTCTCTCTCGGCCGTATTCCGCACTGATGGTACTACTGGGTATCGGCGGATTGGTGGCTTCGCTTTACACGCTCGGCACCATAGCGCAGATCTACTCAACGCCTGTTGCGATCGGCTCCGCGATACTGTTCGTGGTGGTCGGGATAGTGGGCGGCTACGCGGTGGCGGCCACGGGTCTGCCCCATCTCGCCTCTCTCAGACCCCGTCGGCCGAACACGCCCCAATCGGGCGCCGCGCAGACAGGCATCGTGTTGCTGGGGTGCGCCGAACCACCGCGGTACGACCCCCGCGCTGTTGCGCACCAGCAGAACCTGCTAGCCGAGACCGCCTCGATCGAGTTGCCGCTGAGTGCGGTACCCTTCGTGTTCCTCACCGAGAAGACCCGCTACCGCGCTGTGGGCGGCGTCGCCCCGGGGGCGGCCATCGCGACCGCGCTCGCCGACAAGGTCTCCGGACTCTGGCCAGCGTCTTACCGGCCGGCCGTTACCATCGCATCCTGCCAGTACCCGGGGGATCTGCAGGACGCGGTCGCGGCTCAGGCCCGGGCTGGCGTGCGGCGTGTCGCGATCGTCGTCCTGGGCCCTCCCGAGTCAGCCGCCGGCGAACACGCGCTGGCCGCTGCAACGTGCGGCCTCGATCGAGAGGTAGGCCCCGGGGTCTGTGTCGCCCCGCCGATATGGAACGATCGCTCGATGGTGCGTCGCCTGGCCGACCGGATACTGGCCTGTGCGGGTGACACACCACCGGAAAGCATCGGTGTCGCGTTGGTGTGTCCGGGCTCACCTGAGACCTGGGAGCGCCGGTACGCGGCAGCCGAGGAGACTGAGAACTACTTCATCCAACGAGTGCGCATGCTGCTCGTGGAGGCGGGGTTCGCCGACCCGCATGTGAAGGTGGCGCGCCTCGAGTGGCAGTCACCGGATGTGACGGAGACCGTCCGGCATCTAGCCGTGCTAGGGTGCCAGCGCATCATCGTCGTACCGGCCACCACGGTGCTGCCCACGCTCGAAACGCTGCTGGATCTTGAGCGCGCGGTCTCGTACGCGCGGGTCCCGGGAACGGTCACCACGATCACGCTCGGGGCATGGGGCGACGACGACGTCCTGGTCGCCGCCGTGGGAGCCGCGGCGACCGCGGCGCTCGAAGACCGCTAGGAGCGCTCAGGCGCGCTCGGTGGCCATGCTGCGCCGCGAGATCTTGCAGCGCTCCTGGTTGAACGCCTGCCGACGCCTGATCTGCGGGATGCTGCGCATGTACCGGAATGCGAGCGCCAGACCACCCCGGTCCGCCTCGGCATGCGTTTCGAGTGCGTCGATGCTGCGACGAAGGTCCTCGGCCGTGCTGCCACGGAACACCGTGTAGCCCTTGCCCACGCCGCGCAGCACGTGCGCGTCGGAACCGCCGACAGCCGCCACCCCGAGACCGCCGGTGAACATCTTGGCGGCAACCCGGTTGGCCCAGATGAGGTACGGCACGGAGTTGTAGACCTCAAGCGCGTGGAACGCGAGGTCGCGCGCCGCGTCGGCAAGCCGGCTGCGGCCGAAGGGCCCAAACACGCCGCGTGCCGAGAAGGGATGCGGGATGATCGCGATGCCGCCCTGATCGGTGATGCGCCGCACGGTCTCCAGCGGGGTGAGACCTGCGGGGATCTCCTCGGTGAGGAAGAGGCCGAGCACGTGGCCCTCGGTGGTGGACATCTCCTCACCCACGACGACCTCGATGCCGTAAACGTCCTCGAGCTCCTTCGCGAAGAGCGCACCCTCGATGGTGTTGTGATCGGTGATCGCGATGACCTTGAGATCGGTCTTGGTGGCCACGTACTCCATGATCTCGGGGATGGTGGCGAGTCCGTCGCTATGCGTGGAATGGATGTGGAGATCGGCCTTGCTCCAGACGTCTGCGCTCACACTGTCCCCGAATCTGTTGGTGGTCCGCCCGCCAGGTACAGCAAGCACCGTACCGTACAGGTCATTCATCGGCAGCATGTGATGGATGCTACACCCGCAATCGGTGGACGGCACGACTCACCGCGCGCCCGCCCACTCGCCCAGCCGTGCGACACCCTCGTGCAGCCGCTCCATCGATGTCGCGTAACTGAACCTGAGGAACCCTTCGCCGCCGGGGCCGAAGTCCCTGCCGGGGGCCACCGCGACACCCGCTTCCTCGAGCAGGCGGGACGCAAGATGGACCGAGTCGCCGTCCCAGTGTGCCGCCTCGGCGAACACGTAGAAGGCGCCGAGAGGCTCGGTGGCGACGGTGAGGCCGACAGAACGGAGGGCCGGGACGAGGTACCGGCGGCGCTCGTCGTAGACCGTGCGCATCCTTGCCACGTCGTCTTGCGCGCGCAGGAGCGCAGCCGTACCGGCCACCTGCACGAAGTTGCTGGCGCACAGGAAGAAGTTCTGCTGGATCTTCTCGGCCGGGCGCACGAACTGCGGAGGCGCGATCATGTAGCCGAGGCGCCACCCGGTCATCGCGTACGCCTTCGAGAAGCCATTGAGCACGAACGCGCGATCGGTGAACTCCAGCGCGCTGTGGGCGCGCCCCTCGAACTGCAGCCCGTGGTAGATCTCGTCGCTGGCCAACCAGATGCCATGCTCCTCGGCGAGACGCGCGAGATGCTCGAGGTCGTCCGGGCTAAGCACGCCGCCGGTGGGATTGGACGGCGAGTTGCACATGATCGCCTTGGTGCGAGGCGTGATCGCACGCTCGACGTCATCGATGCGGTACCTGAAGCCGTCTTCAGCACGCACACGCACCGGCACCGGCACCCCGCCGAGGAAGTTCACGTAGTTGGGATACGCCGGGTAGCACGGATCGGGCATGATGACCTCGTCGCCCGGGTCCAGCAGCGAGCCGAAGAGCAGCAGCATCGCCGGCGAGGTCCCCTGGGTGACGATCACCGAGCCCGGGTCGACACCCACGCCGTAGTCCTCACGCGCACGGTAGGCGACGGCGTCGCGAAGATCCGGCAGGCCGAGGGAGGGCGTGTAGCCGGTCTCACCCGCATCCATGGCGGCCTCGGCGGCCTTGACGATCACCTCGGGCGTCGTGAAGTCGGGATCGCCAATCTCCAGGTGCACGATGTCACGACCTGTCGCTTCGAGCTCGCGTGCGCGGGCGACCACGTCCATCACGATGAACGGGTGGATCGACTCCGCGCGCTTCGAGACATCGGACATGTCAGTCTCCTTCGATCCGGGCGGCGTACAAACGGGCGATGTGGACCGAGCGGGCCTCGAGCCTGCGCAGGTCGGCGAAACCGATGTCGCGAGTGGCAACGATCTCGTGCGGCGGCTCCGGGTCGAACCGCAGGCCGAGCTCGGCGGCACGAACGTACAGGTCGGTGCCGGGGAGCACGTGGAGCGTGGACGTCTGGAGCTTGCCGGGATCGAGCGAGAGACAGAAAGAGACGCCCTTCAGGAAGTCCTCGGCGGTGTCTCCCGGGAGGCCCGCGATGAGGTCGGTCTCCACCAGGATGCCCTGACGCTTGAGCGCGGCCACGCCGGCCGCGAAGCGATCGGCGTCGAACGCGCGCCGGCACGTGGCGAGGGCGTCCGCCCCGATGCTCTGCGGCCCGGTCTCCACGGAGACCACGCCAGCGCGCCGCAGCAGCGAGGCCGCCTCGTCGTCGACACGCTCGATGTCGACCTCAACGGTGTGGAGCACCAGCCCGCGGGCGGCGTAGGGTGCCAGCGTGTCGGAAAGCCACCGCAGGCGATCGGGTGTGAGGTTGAACACCGAGTCGATGAACGAGAACTGCCGCACGCCCCGCTCGCCCGCCAGGAAGGCGATCTCCGCCTCGACGCGCTCACGGCTGAACGAGCGGATCCGCCCGTAGCCTTTGCCCTCGAAGCAGTAGGCGCAGTCGTGCGGACATCCGCGGAACGTCTCGACGTAGGCGCTCCCCTCGCGGGGTTCAAGCACGCCGGCGAGGTAGGGCGACGGGATCGCGTCCAGGTCGGCGATGAGTGCGCGATCGGGCGCCGCAACGGGCGCGCCTGTGGCATCACGCGCGGTCACCCCGTCGGCGCGGGAGAAGGGCTTGCCGCGCCGCGCCAGGTCGACCACGTCGGCGAAGGCCGCCTCCCCCTCGCCGCGCACCACCGCGTCCACCTCGGGATGCGCACGCAACACCTCGGCGGCGATCGGACCCACTTCCGGCCCGCCGAGGACGATGCGCACGTCCGGCAGGGCCTGCTTCACGATGCGGCAGATGTCGTATACGGCACGCGCGCTCCAGCAGAACACGGATGCCGCGAGCACGTCGGGCTCAAGCGCGATGATGCGGTACGCCACCCACCACGGGTCGTCATCGGTGGTGAGGTCGAGCGTCTGGAAGCCGACCCGCCCCTTGAGCCGGTCATCGGCCTGCGCGTACGCCCGGAGGTAGCCGAGCGCGAGCGACTGGTACCCGGGCGAGTTGAGCGCGAGGAGTGCGACTTTGAGCGGAGCGGTCATCAGGCGCCACCCGCCCCGGACGTGGACTGGATCGGACCGCCGTCGGGCTCGCCGTGCAGGCGATGGGTCTCCGGCAGGGGCAACGCGCCATCCGTGGACACCCAGACGCGGTTCACCATCCCGGTGTCGCACGCCGCCGCGATCACCGTGGCCGCCTGAGATGGCAGCAGGCCGGCCGCCTCGAGACGCACCGCGTGGAAGCCGCGCTGCGCGCAGGCGGCCACGATCGCGGGCAGGTCGCCGAGGGTGTGCACGCACACCGGCACCACCGCGGTGACGGCGACCGTGACGCCTGTCGCCGACGCGGCCTCCAGGTATGCAGTCACTCCAAGGCGCGACGCGGCCCCACGCCCCGGGCGCCCCACAAGGGCGTCGTGCGTGGCGTTCTCGGCGCCCAGCACGCGCACCCACAGGTGCCGAACACCGGCGTGCAGCACGCCGGCGGCATTGCCGTGAGCGGCGAGCGCGGAACCGTCGGTCTCAAGCGCGATGCGCGAGAAGCCCGCACGCCTGCACGCGGCCACAAGAGCAGGCAGCTCGGGGTGGGCGAACGGCTCAGGACCGACGAGCGCAACGCCTCCAGCGGTCACCGTCGACCCCGGATCGGCCGGGGCGCCCGGAGCGGTGCGCACCGCCGTCAACCGCGCCTCCACCTCGGCGATAGGCGCGTACGACGCTTCAGGCACCAGACCGCACCGCACGCATCCGCAGGGGGCGCCGTCCCCGATCGATATGGGATGGAAATCGATCATGACTCATCTCCCCGGAGGGCCGGATAGCCGATATCGCGCGTGCGTTGGGGGTTCGCATCGGGATGGGCCGTCATCCACGCTGCTCCCTCATGTCGAAGCCCCCGATGGGGTCCGGTCCGCGGAGGACCTCGCGGGCCACCCGCAGCGACCCGCGTGCGTCAGCGACGACCCGCCACCTCACGAGCGCGATCGTGCCCTGCGTGAGCTCGATGGCCGTGAGCTTCGTGGGGTACACACATGAACCGGCGTTGAAGTACGGCCGCTCTCCATCTCGCGGGAACTTGAACCGGTGTGTGTGGCCACAGATGAGCGCCCTCTGATTTCGCTCGATCCACTTCGTGTAATGACGTTCGATCTTGTGGCGCTTGTACGCGTTCTTAGCGGGACTGGCCGGGTTCCTGCCACCCACCGCGTGGACGTGTCGCCAGAAGTACCGCAGTCCCAGCATCGTCGGCCACCAGGCCTGGTCGTTGGCGAAGTCGCCCTGGTGCCCGTGGAGCACCACGATCTCCTGGCCGGTGATCTCGTGTCGCAGGACGACCGCCTCGCAGGGCTCGATGCCCGGCAGGAAGTCGTGCGTGGTGCCCGCGTATTCGTCGCGGTAGACGTGCAGGTTGTCCCTCACATACCCGGGATCCCGCAGGAAGTTGTTGTGGTTCCCCCAGATGAGGATGAACCTGTCATCGAGGTTGAACCGCTTGAGCGCGTCGAACGAATCGTAGTGCGCGTCTTTGATGTGCTTGAAGTGAGGATGCTCCCACAGCTCGTCGCCGTCCCCCACCTCCACGTATGTGAATCCGTTGCTGTAGTAGTGGTTGAGGGCGTGCACATACGAGTTCTCATTACGGGTGAACTCGTCGGCCAGACTGCCGATGCCCCTGTGGCAGTCGCTGATGAACACGAAGCTGGATTCGTCAGTGAACGGGACGATCCTCGCGTTCTCGTATGCCTCGGTGAGTCGCTTCTGCGTGCGCATCCGGCCTCGACCAATCCCCTCGCATGCCTAGATGACAATCCTAGCGCACACAGGGCGGGCCGAGGGACACCGTTTATGGGGATGGCCGGGCGCGCTGGATCCGCGCCGCTACGCCGGGGTCAGCACACGGCTATTCGGGAGTGACGATCCACTCGCCGTCTTCCGTCCACGCCCGGCTGCCATCCTTCGCGAACACCTCGTAGAGTATGGGACCAGCCATCGCGAGCGTCGGGGTTCGCTCGATGGCGCCGGTGAAGGTGAACGTGACAGGTGGCGATGCGCCGACCTCGAAATCGTCACTCCCCGCCTTCTTGAACACGAACTCAACCGTATCGCCATCGTGCGTGAACGACCCGGTGATCCTCGTCTTCTCATCGAAGGTCAGCGTGGCCTCGCTGTCGCTGTAGATCTCGATGACCACCGAGTAGACCTGCCCGATCGTGCTAGCGATCCCCGGCTCGAACGCGGCCCGAGCCTCCTTGTCGCCCAGGAGCATCGTGTACTTTGTGAACTCGACGGTGCCGGTCCACTTCCCGTACAGGGACTGCTCTTCTTGCTCGGGCTCAGCCGCCGCTACCGGCACCCCTGAACCGTCCTGAGGCGGTGTGCTTGCGGGAGCCTGTTGGGCGGGGGTCTCCTCTTGGTCATCACCGGTGGGGATCCCGATCATGGTGAGGAACCCGCACCCCATCAGAGCCGGAACGAGAAGCAGGATCAGCACCACACACGCGGCTCGCGCACGCATCATGGACCCCCCAATCGGATGTGCGCCTCCAAGCGGATTCTATGCTCGTGGGATGTGCACCGGAATACCGTTCCCCGAATAGGCAGGGCGTGTCTGCCTGGCGCCCGATTCCCCCGGGCGGCATACAACAGGGCCCCTCCCCGTTTCCGGGAAGAGGCCCTGGTCATATCTGGTGTCCGAGGCGAGAGTTGAACTCGCACGCCCTTGCGGGCACTAGGCCCTCAACCTAGCGCGTCTGCCATTCCGCCACTCGGACAGAGCTGCTGCCCTCGGGCAGCGAACGAGAGTATAGCAAGACGTTCAGAGCCTGCCTAGACCGTTTCTGCCGCGGCGCTCACGCTCTGCACCCCTAGCCCCTCGGGGATCGGGAACGGACTGGCGAAGTGGCACGCGGCACTGTGATCCGGGCCCACCTCACGCAGCTCAGGCTCTTCGATACGGCAGCGCTCCTGCGCGATAGGGCAGCGGGTGTGGAACCTGCATCCGCTCGGCGGATCGATCGGACTGGGCACGTCACCTTCGAGGATGATCCTCCTGCGCGAACGCTGCTTGTCGGGATCGGGCACCGGCACCGCCGAGAGCAGCGACTGCGTGTACGGGTGATGGGGCTGATCGTACAACCCCTGCCACCCACCGGTCTCAACGATCTTGCCGAGGTACATCACAGCGACGCGGTCGGAGATGTGACGTACCACCGACAGGTCGTGGGCGATGAAGACGTACGTGAGCCCGAACTGGTCCTGCAGTTCGTCCAGCAAGTTGATCACCTGCGCCTGGATCGACACGTCGAGCGCCGAGACCGGCTCGTCGCAGATGACCAGCCGGGGCTGCAGCGCGAGCGACCGGGCGATACCGATGCGCTGGCGCTGACCGCCGGAGAACTCGTGCGGGTATCGGTTGATGTGCTCGGGGTTCAGGCCGACGACTTCCAGCAGCTCCTTCGCGCGCGTGCGCCGCTCCTGCATCGTTCCGATCCGGTGGACAGACAGCGGCTCAGTGACTATCTCGCCGATGGTCATACGCGGGTTGAGCGACGCATACGGGTCCTGGAAGATGAACTGCACGTCGCGCCGGAACGCCTGCAGGCCCTTGCCCCGCAGCGCACGTACATCCTGGCCGTCGAACTCGATCGTGCCCGCGGTCGGCTCGATCAGTCGGATCAGGCAGCGGCCCGTGGTGGACTTGCCACAGCCCGACTCGCCGACGAGACCGAGCGTCTCACCGCTGCGGACCGTGAATGATACGCCGTCGACCGCGTGGACCTTCTTACTGAGCCTCGAGGCGATGAGCCCCTGCTCGACCGGGAAGTGCTTGACGAGACCCTCCACACGCAGCAAGTCTCCCATCACTCCACCCCCCCGGTCACCGGCACGGCCTCGCCGCGAACGAAACCATCCTCACCGGCGAAGTGACATGCCGCCATATGGCCCGACGTGATATCGCGCAACTCAGGACTCTCCTTGACGCAGCGATCCTGCGCGTACGGGCAGCGCGGGTGGAATGCGCACCCCGATGGCACATCGATCAGGCTTGGCGGCTGACCCTCGATGGGAAGCAGCGTCCCCTTCTCGTCTATGTCGTGCCTCGGGAGACTGTCGAGCAGACCCCAGGTGTACGGATGGCGCGGCTGGTAGAACACGTCGTGCGCGGAACCGTACTCCACCTGCTTGCCGGCATACATCACCATCACGTCGTCGGCCATGTCGGCCACCACGCCAAGGTCGTGGGTGATCATGATGATCGCCGTGCCCTTGCGCTGTTGAAGCTCGATCATAAGCTCGAGGATCTGCGCCTGGATGGTCACGTCGAGAGCGGTCGTGGGTTCGTCGGCGATAAGGATGTCCGGGTCGCACGCCAGCGCCATCGCGATCATGGCCCGCTGCCGCATACCGCCTGAGAACTGGTGCGGATAGTCGCGTGCACGGTCAGCGGGGTTCGGGATACCGACGAGTTCCAGCATCTCGACGGCGCGTGCGGCCGCCTCCTTGCGGGTCATACCCTTGTGGATCCGCAGGGCCTCACCTATCTGGAAACCGACCCTGAACACCGGGTTCAGCGAGGTCATCGGGTCCTGGAAGATCATCGCGATCCGGTCGCCGCGCATCTCGCGCACGGTGCTGTCGTCCATCTTGAGGACGTCATCGCCCCGAAGGATGATCGAGCCCTCGATGATCTTGCCGGGCGGGTCGGGTATCAGCCGCATGAGCGACAACGCGGTCACCGACTTGCCAGAGCCGGATTCGCCCACGATCGCGAGCGTGTGTCCCTCTTCCACGCTGAACGACACGCCATCAACGGCCCTGACGACACCGTCACGGGTGGTGAAGTGCGTCTTGAGGTTCGTGACTTCGAGTAGGGCCATGTCTTAGTCCTTCATCTTCACGTCGAGCGCGTCGCGCATGCCGTCGCCCATGAGCACGAACGACAGTACGGTCGTCAGGATGGCGAATCCGGGCCAGATCGTGAGCCACGGAGCGACACTCATCAGCGCTTTGGCCTCGGAGAGCATCCCTCCCCAGGACGGCGTCGGC
>Ga0265295_1004705_pt1 | contig 18122 bp, 15 predicted proteins | sample Munlansysbiofilm_FD_192503 | JGI IMG/M metagenome (GOLD analysis project Ga0265295, IMG submission 192503) | Leachate microbial communities from a municipal landfill in Southern Ontario, Canada - Methane capture system biofilm | ecosystem: Engineered > Solid waste > Landfill > Unclassified ...
GGTAAGAAATTGACCGTGCGCAGCTCAAAAGCACCTGGCTTTGGCCCGAAAGGAATCCATCGCTATGTGCTGCCTTACACAGTGTTTCTCAAGCTCAAGGACATCGGTGGCAACGTACTACTACCCGCCTACGATGAAGAGTTCCGAGAAGTTGCCATGAGCACCGAACAAGGCACAGCGTATCAGCTTTTAGCTGGCACGCTCACCGCTGAATTACGTCGTGCATTAGCGAAACGTGACACAACCTTACTCGGTGTTGTTTTGAATGTGCTGCTGGCTTGGCCAGATTGCGCATTTAGAACTGAGGTGGTGAAAAACCCGCGCACACGCTACACCTTGGCCTTCATACCGGCAGTGTTCGGTGATGAGGATCTGATGCCCAAAGAGCAGGAGCTGCTGGACATTTGTCTGGAGCAAAAAGCACTTGGACGTAAGGTACTCGCCTACTCAACCTATACCGGCACACGTGATACGACAGCACGGCTAAAAACCATACTGGAGCAACACGGATTAAAGGTAGCGACCTTGCGCAGTACTGTGGATACAGGCAAGCGTGAGGACTGGATTGCTGAGCAGGTAGATCGTGGTGTGGATGTGCTCATTACCAACCCTGAGTTGGTAAAGACGGGGCTCGATCTGCTGGACTTCCCTACCATTGTGTTTATGCAAACCGGTTACAACATTTACACACTGCAACAAGCTGCTCGACGTTCTTGGCGAATAGGTCAAACCGAGCCAGTGCGCGTCATTTTTCTAGGCTATAGCAACAGCTCTCAAATCTCGTGTTTGGAGTTGATGGCCAAGAAGATTGCGGTTTCACAGAGTACATCAGGCGATATACCAGAGTCAGGACTCGACTCTTTAAACTCGGATGGTGACTCAGTGGAAATGGCACTGGCAAGGCAGCTTATTTCAAGTAATTGACCCAATACCACAGCATCGCAAGGAGCTGTTTAGGAGCCCCACAATGGAGCATTTCACGTACACCGCTGAATTTACTCACCCGCTATGCCCGTACTGCAGCAGTCGAGTCCCCTGCGATCAAGACGACCCAACTGTGCCCTGGATCGGCACTTGTAAAAGCAGTCATACCGCTATTTACGAGCTGGATGACGAGGACGATAACCTTTAAACCTGATAGGCCGCACTCACGGCCTTTTTAATGCCATCTGCACCAAAACCCAGCTTGTCCAAAAAACCTGTGCATAACTCTGTTAAGAAGTCGCTGTAGTAAGCATGCTGCCATGTGCTGGGTTGGCTGGTTGTTTTTCAACCTCTAGCCTAAATTTAATGATGAAAGGCAACGCCTTCTCATCAATCTGATTGTTGTCAACCACAAAAATTCCAACTGCAAGGTCGGCACAACCCAAAAGGCGTTTGATTTCTCCACACAAAAATGAAATGATTATTATTCTTAACTGAGCTCTGAGGATATATCATGCCTAGAAATCACATAAACAGGCTATGTATTGACAACAGCAAGTACATTGGAGATGGCCAAGCCATGTCTCTCGATCCTGTAGGCTGCATTATACAAGATGAAAAAACTGGACTAATAACTATTGACAGAGAACGAGAAATTTTATTATCTGAACAGCAGATTGATGACATCATAGCGGCCGATCCTGCTGGAGCCTTCCATAGATGCGACACTTTCACATTCTAAGCACGTGAACTATGAGAAATATCACTAAAAAGACTTAAAGGATATTAATCATTAATTGTACATATCCAAAAAATACGGAATATAAACAAACTCCAGATAATTATACAGAATCAAACACAGCTTCTAACAATCCTGAAGCCCGAGCAAACTATATACACATAGATTAAATCGCAACATCTTATTTAATAATCGTCGCCATACACTTCAGAAAAAGCTCTCTGCTTTTTTTATCTTCATCTGTTATTTCCTCTCGCTTCTGTGATGGCTTTCTAACAGAAAGATCGCCTTTGACGTTTCTATCTTTAGTTATAACCGCATCTAGCTCGAGTCTATATTCTTTACCATCATTCGGCAGTAGAGCTGCACAAATTTTAATGGTTTGTGTATTACCAGCAAAAGTTGGTTCTGATGTAACGAAAAGTAACAACAACAAGTTAATATAAATATACTTATTCATAACATTACGCCTGCTAGTGGTTTCTGCCCTCTTAGATCAGTTTTTTTATTTTTAGTTCAAAATACCAGAGCTTCTCTGGGTATTGCACAAGCCAAAGTGTACTTTTAGTACTTTCCTGTTTAGCCTAGTAGAGGTCTCAGCTAGAAGCAGACAGATTAACGCAGTGCTGATAGCCACTGGCAATACCAAAGCAGTTTATCCAGCCGCGTAAATATTGGCTGACCTTAAACAGCTGGTATTTCATTGACACACCCCAGTTACGATTCGTGAGTTTCCGCACTTGTTGCTTAAACCTCAGCCGCGTTTTCGGGTGCCAATGAATGCGGTTCGCCTTGAACGTAAAGCCCAAGAACTGGCTTTCATTGGTTTTAACCACACGACTTTTGTCAGTGTTGACCACTAACTTTAAACGGTTTTGCAAGTACTGACTGATACTGCGCAACACGCGTTCTCCAGCTCGCTGACTCTTCACTACAATCGTGAAATCGTCCGCGTAGCGGGCAAACTTATGGCCGCGATTTTCAAGTTCTTTATCCAAAGAGTCGAGCATGATATTCGTCAGTAACGGCGATAATGGCCCGCCTTGCGGCACACCCACTCGGCTCTCACCTTTGAACTGGTTATCGATAAACCCAGCTCAAAGGCGACGTTTAATCAATTTAAGTATGGAAAGTATAAGGTCTGACTTATCAGACTCCAGTCGCTCGCTTCAGTTGCTAGCGCTGGAATAACCTCACCTTCACAGTCACGGCAACCCAAAAGGTCAACGGAAGAAATGGCTTGCAAGGGAATAGGGTTCAAGGGTAATGGAGCTACCCAAAAAAGGTTTTTACAAGCGCAAGGGATGCACAAAAGGCCAAAAGGAGCACAGCGCCAGACCAGCAAGCCGAGAAATGATGCTCAGTTCAGGTGTAAGTTAAACCACCGCACCAAACACAATTGGCCTCGCCTATAAGGACAATTGCGCGGTATTAAATCGCTCTCCATCGACTGTATCAAGAGTGGTTACTCTGATCTAGATCAGTTATTTGAGCATGCGCGCAGGTCTTTTTTCGACAGCCATTTACTCTTTATAACAGGTCAAATCAGCATCCAAAATGCTTGTCAACTGCTGGAAAACACCAGTTGGTCTACCTGTCTTTGCTCAGAACCGGAGCTTAAAGACTCGTTTGCGGATTTTACGAGCAGAGATAGAGCGACTAATTGCGACTTTCTGACTCAGTCAAGATATACGCTGCTCTGCGTTATTATCTTTCTTCTTGTTTGAATCTAGAGATCGCAACCTTGCCTCATTCGCAGCGTGTTCGCCATTGTTGTCGGCTTGGCCTGTTGGCCATGCTGTTGCTGCTGGTCGGACCGTTACTGGGACAAGGATTAAGTTTACGTAACGAGCATGCATGCAGCGATGAGCATGAGAAGACACTAAGTGTCAGTCATGAACAGGGCTGGGCGAAGTGTGGTTATTGCACTCTGCTGTTGAGCTCTCCCGCTGTTCCTAGCAGTCTTCCGCTAGTGCAGACTGGTTCTGTCGTACCCATTCAAAGTGTGTTGCTGGTACCACTGATAGCGAATAGTAGCACTGTATTCATTGGCGCGTTGACCCGCGCCCCTCCCTCTTTTCTAGTGCTTTGACGACCTTCAGTTGTCATTTTATTAGCTACCGCGAGTTCGTCGTGTCTCGTCGCCCTTTTGATAGGTGCGCAAATCTTGCGGTGCTCTTTACTTATGCCTAGAGAAATATCCCATGTCCCATATTCATGTTGATTATCGTGTCTGCGCTGCATTACTGGTTTTATTAAGCCCACTTGCGCTGGCCGTAGAAGCGGCCAACTCTGACTTACACGCTGACCATGCCACATCGGTGCCAGCACTACAGCTTGAATCTAGCCTTATTAAAGCAGAGCAGATACCTCTCGGTGCCAGCTCAGTTTCGCAGCAAACTTTACGTAATCTGAGCTCCGCAACCAGTGATACAGCGTCGCTACTGCGTGGAGTGCCGGGAGTTAGTCTCAACGGTACCGGCGGCATTTCTAGTCTGCCAGCTATCCGTGGTTTAGCGGATGATCGCCTGCGCATCAAGGTCGACGGTATGGATCTAGTGTCTTCCTGCCCTAACCACATGAACCCAGCTTTATCCTACGTTGACTCGAGCAACCTAAATAAACTGCAGGTTTTTTCTGGTATCACCCCCGTTAGTGTCGGTGGCGATAGCATCGGCGGCACTATCATAGCTGAGAGCGCCAAGCCCGAGTTCTCTGCACCAGGAGAGGCGAGCATCAACAAGGGTGAGGTAGGCGCCTTCATGCGCAGCAACAACGATGCGCGTGGCGGTAATTTCTCTGCGACTCATGCCAACGACGTATTTAATATTCGTTATGCTGGCAGCTACAGCAAGGCTAACAACTACATGGCGGGCGGCAAGTTTAAAACCAACACCAGCACGGGCCAGCCCAACAAAGACTCGCCATTGGACGAGGTGGCTTCCACCGCCTACGAAACAGCAAACCACGATTTGAGCATGGCGCTCAAGCTGGGAGAGGATCTATTAGAATTCAAACTGGGTTATCAGAGCGTACCGCAGGAACTGTTTCCCAATCAACGTATGGATATGACTGATAATACACAGGAACGCATCAACCTGCGTTACCTGAGCCAGTTCGACTGGGGTGATTTGGAGACTCAGGTCTATCACGAAAAAGTTGAGCACAAAATGAATTTTGGTCCCGACAAGCGTTTCTGGTATGGCAGTGCTTCAGGAGCCGGCAGCGCCTGTAGCCCGCTTGGCTCAACCTGTGCCGCCGGTATGCCGATGGACAGTGAAGGCAAGACCATAGGTGCCAGCGTCAAGGCCAGCATCGACCTGACCGATCGCGACCTGCTGCGGGTCGGTGGTGAATACCAACGCTATCGTCTCAATGATTATTGGCCTGCATCGGGTGGTGGCATGTGGCCGAACACCTTTGAGAACATAAAAGACGGTGAGCGCGATCGTATCGGTCTGTTCGGAGAGTGGGAAGCGCAGCTCAACCCGAACTGGCTCACCCTCGTGGGCGTGCGTTACGAACATGTGGCCAGCGATGCTGGCAAGGTGCACGGTTACGGTCACTCGGGAGGTCAGCAACTCGTTGAAGCCGCTACTTTCAATGCCAGTGACCGCAGCCAGAACGACAACAACTGGGACCTGACGGTCCTTGCGCATTACACTCATGACGCCAATCTTGATATCGAGTTCGGCGTGGCGCGCAAGGTACGCTCGCCTAACCTGTATGAGCGTTACAGTTGGTCAACTTGGGCTATGGCCGCAACCATGAACAACTTTGTCGGTGACGGCAATGGTTATGTCGGTGACGTCGATCTCAAGCCGGAAGCTGCACATATTGCCTCAGTGACCTTCGATTGGCATAGTGCTGACCGCGAGCATGAACTAAAAATCACGCCGTTCTATACGCGGATCAATGATTACATCGATGCTGTGAGCTTGCCGGGTAAAACGATCACTTCAAATAAGTTCAACGTGCTGCAGTACGCCAATCAGTCAGCACGCATTTACGGTGTGGACATTGCTGGGCGCATGCCGCTGGCCAGCAATGAGTTGGGTCAGTGGGGTCTCAACGGAGTGGTTAACTACAGCAACGGCAAGAACCGCGATAGTGGCGATGAGCTGTACAACAGCATGCCGCTCAATACCACTCTGAGCCTGACTCAGCAACTAAATAGCTGGAGTAACAGTCTAGAGATGATAAGCGTGCAATCAAAAAATCATGGTTCCGATGTACGCAATGAAATCCAAACGGCTGGCTACACTCTGTTCAACTTACGCTTCAGCCACAGCTGGGACTCAGTACGTCTGGACTTCGGAGTGGAGAACTTAGCTGACAAGTTCTACTACCTGCCTACCGGCGGTGCTTACACTGCTCAAGGCCGAACCATGTCGATGAATGGTATTGAATGGGGCGTCGCGGTGCCTGGAATGGGCCGATCCTTCTATACAGGCGTCAATGTAGCCTTCTGATTTTAAGCCAACGTCATAGGTCGCTTGGCGTGCTCTGACTAGAGCTACATAAAGCCACTATTTTGAAATGTTCGAATAGTGGCTTTTTCTATTACTCGCACATGCATACTCAACTGCCAGCTGTAGCGACCAAATAAAATTGATCTGAGCAAGAAATCAATATCAATAAGAGTCGTAGAGCAATCATAAGCGAAGCCGCTAAAGCAACAGAACTGTACTGCACAAAGCCCTCAAAACGTCTGTGTAGAACATATTTTCAACTTTAATTACTACTGTCACTCCAAAGACCCAACGTGATTAACTCACTAACTATATCGTCTTAGACCAACACACTTGGCCACTTACCGCCGCTTTCTAAAATACCAATAATGGACTGCCTAGGCTGATCGTAACTGTACAACCCCCAGTACTGCTTAGGAATGCGCAGATCTCCTTTTGGCCCAGTATCAACAACTTGAACAAAAGCATAAAGCCGCCCTTGTGAGGCCGTTAAAATGCACTTACACAAAGAGTCTCTTTCATCAAACACCAAGTTATTAACATTAACTTTCATCGCATTATCGAACCTTACCTACAGCCACATCATGCACCTCTTGAAAAAGCGTTGACACATTCTGTTCGCTAAGCTGAGGCCTATAAGAAGAGCTATAGGTGACATAAACCATAGAACCTGTGCGTTTTTTTCAAGCTCAATCACGACACGATTTGGCGGGTTTAGATCACCGTAGTCCTTACCCATTTTGTAGAAGCTACTAGGCGAAGCCTCCCAAATAGACTCTTGGTCAGCCAACGCAGTAGCCTTCCAAGAATCCGATCCTCTACCAGAGCTTTTTAAGGTCATAATCTTGGAATCTAAACCTTCAAAGCCGTAATAACGCCTCAATAGGGCGGCTGCTGTATCAACATCCACAGGTACGAAAACTTCATACTTACGATCTTCTCTAACAATTCTACCGCCGGTCAGCAATGAAGTTAACTCACTACTGACATCACTGACCGTTTGATTCATCTCTGACAACTCTTGTGTCGAGCAGCCGCCTAATAAAGCCGCTGAACATACAGCCAGCACTGCGCGGGTACGTTTCATGCTTCTGCTCCTTTCATAAAATTGACGACATTTTCGATCAAGCGACATTGAAACAAATTTATATCCAGCCCCCTGCAAGCAAAGTGATCCAGTAGAAATCGCTTTGTTTGCAACCAACTGAACAATCACAAAAAATAAGTGAGCGACAAAAACACGCACTCAAATGATAATGATTGTCATTAGTATAAAGTCGCCGTTATAATGAGTTCTACATAGCCAGCCAAGGGCAACCTGAGCCAGCCACTTATTTGCCATTAATAAGGAGTGCTTATGCGCAAGTTGTTCTTTATCACCTCATGTATTGCAGGAGCCACAGCCGCTCATGCCATTGAAAACCCAACCCCCTCAGAACTTAACCCCATGGTTGTTACTGCCACGCGTGACGAGATGTCTATAGCCAATGCTCCGGCTGCCATGACTGTTATTAGCGCCGAAGACATTAAACAGCGTGGCGCAACCAATATTCTTGAAGCCTTACGCGGCACGCCCGGTATTAGCCTGAATGGGCGCCAAGTAGGCGGGCGTAAAACAATCAGCATTCGCGGCGCAGAAGACCGTCACACCTTGGTTTTGATCGATGGTCGACGTATCTCCTCAACAGACGACACTGTTGGTCATTCTGACTACCAGTATGGCTGGGTAGGCATGGATCAAATTGAGCGAATCGAAGTCGTTCGTGGACCTATGTCAGCTTTATATGGATCAGAAGCTATTGGTGGTGTAATTAACATCATCACAAAAAAAGCCAGTAAACAGTGGCACGGAGCAGCAACCGCACGTGGCGAGCTGGGCGATGGTAGAGGCGGCAATGGTCATCAAATGTCCGCCAATATATCAGGCCCGATCAGCGATTCTTTATCCCTAGCTTTGAGCATAGAAGATTTGCGTCGCTCACCGACACCCTCATCTAAAGACAAGAAGGTCTCAGAGCTGGAGGGGCATGACCGTCAAACGGGCAATCTTTCCTTAAGTTTTACCCCTATTGAAGGACAGAATCTAAATTTACAAATGCTACGCAGCGACGAACAACGTAGGAGAAATGAGCGTTATGCGTACGGCAAGCGGCCTTATTATTTAGATAATTACGACTTAGATCGCAAGCAAGACTCACTTGCGTGGAATGCTGACTGGGGAGCTTTAGAATCACAACTGCGCTTTACCCGTTCAGAGTTTGAAGTTAGCAACAATCGGACGTCAGGCGTTTCTCCAACACGCCCGCAGAAACTAACCGATGATGTATGGGATTTAAGCACCTCGTTTGCGTTAGGCGAGCGCCATACAGTAGCTTTAGGTGGAGAATATCGTGACGAGAAGCTCGAAAACGCAGGCTTAATTAGCGGCTCTGACACCATGTCACACAAAGCCATTTTTGTACAAGACCAAGTCGCACTAGCAGAAGACTGGTCTTTAACGCTGGGCGCACGTCTGGATGACCATGAAATGTTTGGTCATGAATCAAGCCCAAGAGCTTGGTTGGTTTGGAGAGCCAGTCCTGAACTAACACTAAAAACGGGTTACGGCGAGGCATTCAGAGCACCAACATTAAAACAAATCTCACCGAATTATATTGGCGCTGAAGGCCCGCATACATTTCTCGGCAATGCTGATGTAAAACCAGAAACAAGCCGGTCATTTGAATTTGGAATGGATTGGCGACCCGAACATGGTGTGTACACAGCAAATCTATTTCGCAACGAAATTGATGATCTCATTTATTACAACCCTTTACGCAAAGAGCCCGGAATTCCGCCACGCACCATTTACCAATACGACAATATTTCTAAGGCTCGCATTGATGGCGTTGAGCTAACCGCGCACAGGGAATTAGGCTGGGGCTTAGCCTTGCTAGGTAACGTGAACTGGCTGGACGCCCGCAATGCACGCACCGATGAAAAACTTGACGGACGCCCAGAATACAGCGCTTCAGCCTCTCTTGATTGGCGACACCAATTATGGAGCGCACTGCTTGAATGGGATTACACTGGGCGCCAGTATTTACAGGGCGATACCGGTCAGCAGCGAGCCCCAAGCTATAATATGTTTAATGCCAGTGTTGGTTATCAACTGCATGACAATTTGCTACTGCGCGCCGGTATTCAGAATATTGCTGACTTATCTTTGGAGAAGAAATCTGAACTCTTTGGCTATGTTGAACAGCGCCGCACTGGCTGGCTAGCGCTAGAGGCAAGCTTCTAATGAATAGTTTATTTGCTTGCCACAGAACATTGCTAATGCTCATAGCTGTAGCGTTTGCAGGATACTGCGTGCAGTCTCAAGCATCGGACTCCATTGAACCAACATACAGACTCTTATTTATTGCCGCAGCACCGGTACAGGCAGGGAAATTTGAGCATTTAAAACCCATTGCTGCTGCATCAGGTTTCAAGCTCGATTACTTAATGATGGATGCAGATCAAGCACCATTAAGCCGCGAACAAATCAACACCTATGACTTGCTAGTTATCGATGCCCCATATGGCGCATCAATAACGGCTATACAGCAACACGCTGAGCCTTTGCTTAAGACACTAGACATACCATGGCTCTGGATTCGACGCGACGGCACGCAAGTAAAAAACCTACCCAGCACGCTTATTACACCGCTGGATGCGTATTACAGCAACGGCGGAGCCGCAAACTTCGCTGGTTTTTTCTGCATCTTGCAAACGCATTTTACGAACGATGAGAATGGCGCCTGCGCAGCACCTGTCATTCATCCTCAAGCGGGCATTTATCACCCTAACGCTGACGGGCAAATTTTTGCCTCGCTTGATGCGTTTCTAGCTTGGCGAAAGATGCCACCTGAAACAGAAAAAGCACGTATCGCATTGATTTTCCATAAAGCCTATATGGATTCAGGCTTAACAGGTTTTATTGATGGTGCTATTGCACAAATTGAACAAGCAGGAGCTTTGGCAATACCTCTGTACACCACGGCTATGGGCAATGGTGAGATAACCAAAATGTTAAGCGTGGATGGAAGTCTGCATGCAGATGTCTTAATCAATATGCAAATTATGCTTAATGCTGTCGGGCGTAAAGCAGAGCTCGAAAAACTTGGTATTCCAGTATTACAGGCGATGCCCTACAGACAAGGACAAGAAGCCGACTGGGAAGCTAATCCGCAAGGCTTAGAGGCGCAAGACATTCCATTTTATCTTGCGCAGCCTGAGTATGCGGGTCTGATTGATCCCCTCTTCGCCGCCGCCACCAATAAACAAGACGGAGACATTGTACCGATTCAAAGGCAGCTTAAAGCCGTTGTCGATAAAGCCATGCGCTTAGCGCGTTTACAGCGCATGGATCACAAGCAAGTGCGCACTGCTATCTTGTATTACAACTACCCGTCAGGAGAAACCAACCTCGGCGCATCCTTTATGAATGTTCCGCAAAGTCTTGAGCACTTATTAAGCGCGTACGCTGAGCGAGGCTACAACGTTGAACAACGCAACGAACAGCAGCTGATTACCGAGCTTACCGGTCTACTCCAACCCTATTACAGAAAAGGCAGCCTCAGCCAACTCATCACGCAAGACAGAGCCGCAAAATTACCTTTGCACGACTATCAAAAGTGGTTTACTAGCCTGCCAGAACAGGTTCGCCAACCGATTATTGAACGCTGGGGCGAGCCACAACAAGCGGGTCTATTTATAACTGAAAACGACCAAGCGTTTTTTGCAATTCCGCGCTTACAACTGGGTAATCAAGTACTACTGCCCCAGCCTCCACGCAGCGAATGGTTCAGTGATCAGGAAAAATTGCTCTATCACGACACTCAGCTCCCCCCTTCACACAGCTACCTCGCCACCTACTTATGGCTACGTACCCATTTTTCCGCAGACGCTTTAGTGCACTTTGGCACACATGGCTCCAGCGAGTGGCAGCCAGGCAAAGAGCGCGGCTTAGATGTACTGGACGCGCCTTATCTTGTGCTGGGGGATCTCCCCGTCCTCTACCCTTATATCATTGATAACATCGGCGAAGCCTTACAAACTAAACGTCGGGGTCGCGCCGTAACGATCAGTCATAACACGCCATCATTTGGCCCTGCAGGGCTGCACGGACAACTCAACGAACTGCACGAGCTGCTACACGTATGGCTAGGCATGACTGAAGGGGAGGTGCGCAACGCAACAGCCAAGCAAATCCGGACGCTCAGCGAAGTATTGAAACTGGATAAAGATATTGCTTCAGCTGGTATCCGCGACACCGAAGACTTTAAGCGCCTCGTTGATCAGCTACACGTACAGCTGCATGATTTAGCACTCGAAAATCAGCCTTTAGGGTTGGTGCGCTTTGGCGTACCAGCAGAATCTGATTTGCGTTTGCTGACAGTGCAGCAAATGCTCGGACAACCCCTATTAACAGCACTGCAACCGGATGACCCAGAAGATTTAGTCGCAGTCGATTATAGCGCGCTGAAAAAAACACCCGTTTGGGACATTCTTGATCAGCACGTACGCCAAGATAAAGAATGGCAAGGCGACAAAGAGATCGGTTCGCTGCTAGAACAAGGGCGCGAATACTGGCGCAACTTGAGCGGGAATGAAGAATACATGGGCTTTTTTGCGGCGCTGCAAGGGCGACATATCCCTACAGCTTATGGCGGAGACCCCATTCGAAACCCGAGCTCACTGCCAAGCGGTAAAAATCTGTACGGGTTTGATCCCTCACGTATCCCAACGAAAGAAGCCTGGGAAGCAGGCCAAATCGCTGCTGAAAGGCTCATTGAGCAACACCATGAGATTCATGGAGTCTACCCCCAAAAGCTGGCTTTCAGTTTGTGGTCAGTCGAAACCATGCGTCACTACGGCCTACTTGAAGCGCAGATATTTGCAGCAATGGGCTTTAAACCACAATGGGACGCGGGTGGGCGCGTTATAGGTGTTGAACCGATAGCTGCAGAACAGTTAAAACGCCCACGCATTGATGCAGTGATTTCTGTGACCGGCTTGTATCGCGATCAATTTCCACAAGTGATGCAGCTCCTCGCTCAAGCGGCAGCTCAAGCCAGTGATTTAGATGAGCCCGATAATGCCATTGCTAACAACAGTAAGGCTGTTGAGCAAAAGCTAATAGCCCAAGGCATTAACCAACAACAGGCACATCGTGCTGCCCGCACCCGAATTTTCTCATCAGAGTCAGGCGCATACAGCACCGGCCTAGAGAGCGCGACCTTAGCCAGTAACAGTTTTGGTGAAACTGAGGATGGGCAAGATCGAAGCGCTGGTGAAGAGAAACTTGCCAACTTGTATTTAGAGCGCATGCAATTTGCATATGGTCCAGATGATAGTTTGTGGGGCGAAAAATTACCGACAAACCTCTATGCCGAGCAATTGCGCGGTACTCAAGGAGCCGTCTTGTCACGCTCCTCCAACCTATACGGCATGCTAACCACCGATGATCCATTTCAATACCTTGGAGGATTAGGCCTTGCTATACGTCATTTAGATGGCAAGTCACCACAGCTCTACATCAGTAACTTACGGGATGCCGATAATCCACGCAGCGAAACAGCAGCTGGGTTTTTAGCACGAGACTTACGCGCACGTTACTTTCACCCCGGCTGGATTAAAGCAGTCCAAAAAGAAGGCTACAGCGGCACATTAGAAGTATTGGGCAGTGCTAATAACCTCTGGGGATGGCAAGTGACAGCGCCGGAAACAGTTCGCGATGATCAATGGCAAGCGTTTAAATCTATCTATGTGGATGACTCTCTTGACCTTGATATCAACCAATGGTTTGAAAACAACAACCCTCAAGCACAAGCACAATTGATTGAGCGTTTACTCGAAGCGGCTCGTAAGGAGTATTGGGACGCCGATGAGCAAACCATCCAAGAACTTGCGCAACGCTGGCAAGCATTAGCTGAGCGTTATGACGTTGTCAGCGATAACCAGCACTTCAATGAATATATCACTCAAGCAGGCGGGTTTGGGTTATCAGCCGCGGGTTTTAACGAGCCTACTGACGCCACCAAAGACACAGCACCGCCACCATCTGAGCAACCGGCACAACAGGTGCAAGGCCAGCGGCTGGAAAAACAACAAGCCACTGCAAGCCCTTTTGATTGGGTTCCAGCCCTTGCCCTAACCTTGATCACGCTTGCCCTACTGGCTGGTATTGGCAGACAACGTCGCTCTATTTAACCCTGTTAGGAACCAAGGAGTTCTTATGCAATATTTAATCGAAACAACGTTATATGGTGCCAGCCAGCTATTTATGCTGCCTGTTCTACTTACCGTGATTTTAATGTTTCTGTATGCGTTTCAAGCTTTAGGCCAGTTCTTTTGGCAGGCACGTCAACGCAAGCAAAACGATCAAAGGGGGTTTGACCTGCTCAATAGTTGGCGTTTAAAACCTCAAATGTCAGGAGTTGAATTGGAAACACTGGCCTTCAAACGTCTTGAGACCTTACGTATTGTCACTCGAGTAACCCCTATGCTCGGTTTAGTCGCCACGATGATCCCAATGGGACCGGCTCTGAAAGCGCTATCTGGGGGACAGTTAGAGCAGGTCAGCGACAATTTAACTGTAGCCTTCTCTGCCGTCATTCTCTCGCTGTTAGCAGCCTCTCTGACCTACTGGATCGTCAACGTCAAACGTCGATGGTATGCCGAGGAAATCGTACAAATTGAACATGAGCAGCTTGCAAATATGCCACCACATAAAGCAACTGCCGAAACGTCAACAACACACCACCTTGCAATGGAGACCGCGTAATGAGTTTACGCTTACTCGAAGAAGCAGATGCCGATGACCCTATTCTATCTGTGGTCAATTTGATTGATGTTTTTCTAGTCATCATTGCCGCGCTATTGTTGGCAGTCGCTAACAACCCTGTGAATCCCTTTGCTACGGATGATGATGTGACGGTGATTAAAAACCCAGGCAAACCCAATATGGAAATCATCGTTAAGAAAGGTAAAGAGTTGGAGCATTACAAATCCAGCGGCGAAGTCGGTCAAGGGGAAGGAGCGAAGGCCGGCGTGGCCTATCGCATGAAAGATGGCTCAATGTTGTATGTCCCAGAATAAAGGCATTCGTTATGAAAAATGAATCGAAGATTTATCCTTTTACAAGTTCAGAAAGGCATCCCCACATCACGAAGCATTATTTAAACAGCCGAGATTTGTTGGGTAATAACCGGGAGGTCATCATCCTTCACGAAGGCTCTGAATATACGCTTAGGCTGACACGCCAAAATAAACTGCTGTTAGTCAAATAATTCACGCTGCAGGACCACTTAACAGCGTTTTCATAATGTTTTATGCCTGAAAATATCGTTGATGCTTAATTTCAAGCGCTTTGGAGAATCTAAAATGCAACTAATACGCTTTTTATCAGCAAAAAAAACACAAGCTTTTGCGGGGAAAAGTTTCCGCACACTTGCAATTATTTGTGTAGTTGTCAGTCTGGTAGCGATTACTTTTTTCCGAAAAACAATTGAGATGAACAATATTGCTGCATTGATTATTTTAGCTGTTGCATTTGGGCTGCCAGGCTTTGTGTTGGCAGGCGCAGCAGCCAGCAGAACAGAAAACCAGCGGATTGAGGCATCGCGCTCATCAAAATACCTAAGCCCATAGATCATTGTTTAATTTTTAACACTTGCACAAGAGTCACGCTGCAAATCGATTTCTATCAAATCAGTTTGTTACAACACCCGAGTCAGTTTGTCCGTAAGAATTGCGGCCTACAAAACACTCGGGAGCAAAACCTTGAAACTTTTGAGCATGTTTAAAAAAAACAAGCCAAGCACATCTTTAATAACACCACTACCAAAGCATGCAGCTGATTATATAGAACCTCAATCCTCTAAGGAGTTACTCTCCACAGACCGCCGTCAAATATTACTTGATCAGATATGGGAACAAACGTCAGTTTCACGTGAAGCCTACCTAACACTTTATTTAGCGCCTATTGAGCGATACGCCGAATTAGTTCAAGAGTTACCAGCAAGTGAAACACATCACCACTCTTATAAAGGGGGCATGCTCGATCACGGCCTTGAAATTATGCTCTACGCTTTGAAACTGCGTCAAAAGTACTTACTCCCCATTGGTGCTCCACCTGAAGATCACGCTAGGTACTCAGACCTCTGGACTGCTGGAGTGGCTTACGGGGCGCTATTACATGATATGGGCAAGGTTATTGCTGACGTTCGAGTTGAAATGCTAGACGGTAAAATCTGGCGTCCTTGGCATGGTATTTTGAACCAACCCTATCGCATCGGGTATGTCAAAGATCGTGACTTCAAGCTGCATAGCTCGGCAGCAGCAATTATGTGCATATCGATTTTAGGATCCGAGGTTATGGACTGGCTTTCAACTCACTTATCTCTTTGGGGCAGTTTACTGTACTTGCTCTCAGGCAATTACTCTGATGCGGGGGTGCTGGGAGAGATTGTTTCTAAGGCCGACCGGGCCTCTACCGCATTGAATATTGGGGCAAATCCCGAGAAAGCATTACAAGCGCTTCCTACGTCATTACAAGCACATTTAATCCGTGGTTTGAGGCAACTGCTCAAGGAAGAAGAACACCGCATTAAACTGAATATGAAAGGCGCTGCCGGTTGGTTAACACAAGAGGGATTGTGGTTAGTCAGCAAAGTTATCGCAGACAAACTACGCTCATTCTTACTGTCTCAGGGTGTTGAAAAAGTCCCAACCAAGAATTCATCTTTATTTGATGAGCTGCAGTCACACCGGCTGATCGAGCCCAACGCTGAAGGTAATGCGATTTGGAAAGCCAAAGTCACTGATGGCGACTGGGTACAAGAGTTTACGTTTTTAAGAGTCAAACCATCACTGATCTGGGGTAGCGAAGAATACCCTAATCTGTTTGCAGGCAGCGTAACATTTGATGATCAACTTGGAGCAATAAGCGATATTCAAGCATCTATTACTTCACCTGTAATAACCGCAACAAAAACTCCTATGCAAACGACGCCTGCCACCCATTCCTCGACGGTGTTACCCGCTATAGAAGATGATATTTATGATGTCCTATCCTTGTTTGACGAACCTAATCTGATCACTTCTACCCGAGAACAAAGCGTTGATAACAACGACTCACTCACTCCATTAGAGTTAAGCGAGCAGCCTTCGCCACCAGCAACATCGCTGCAACTAAAATCACCTTGGATAAGTACAGAGCAAGCATCAAAAACATCACTTCAAGTCACTTTTACAGGCAACACCACAGCAGTTGAACTTGGAACAGCTTTTTTTGAATGGCTCAAGAGTGGCATTCAGTCTCATATTTTGTATATCAACGACTCTAAAGCCCTTATCCATATTGTCGATGGCAAAACACTTCTTGTCAGTCCGGGAATATTCCAACGCTTTACATTGCAATTTCCAGAGCTGGAGAAACTGAATCCAGAACAAGGTCAGGCATGGCGCTGGGTGCAAAAGTCTTTTGAGAAATTAAAACTACATCACAAAACCGTGACAAACCTCAACATCTGGTCAATTAGCGTGCAGGGTCCACGTGTAAAGGGAAAGCACATCAAAGGCTATCTACTCCCTACTGAGCTATTATTCAATGTCCCGCCCGTGGATAACCCGTTCGTTTCAATAGAAACGAACGGGCAGATATCCCACGAAAGGACATGACATGGTTTACCAAGACTTACTGGAGAGTTACTTTTTTTACCGCCGATTACGCCCAAGATCGGAGCAAAGTTATCGCGGAGCAATCCAAAAAATGCAAAAAAAACTATTGGAGCTTGAGGGCATTTACACTCCTAACGAAGTGAATATCAAACTACTCATAACTTGGAGAAATCATGAGTTAGATAATGGTTTATCGCCCATCAGCTGGAACAGTTATTGCCGTCATTTAAAAGCTATTTTTAACCATGGTATTGAACAAGGATTTGTTTCTTGGTCTGAAAATTACTTTTCAAAGATGCTCCTTACCGAGCCGAAGAAGCGCAAAAAGACTTTAGCTGATGAACAAATCTGCGCAATTATTGATTTGTTTAATATATTGCAAACACAAGAATCTAGCGGTGATTTATCGGGAAGAATCCACCCTGTTTGGTTCTGGCGTACGGTCTTTGAAACCTTTTATTACACTGGAATGCGGCGTAACCAGCTTTTGCACTTAACCGTTGAAGACATTAACCTGACTCAAGGCGTTATTTATCTTGAGCTTGATGGATCAAAAACACATAGCGAGAATACAGTCCCGATTTGTAGCGCTCTTAATCCGTGGCTACAGCTCATAATTAAACGAGCCAACTCAAGACATTTTAGATACGACGATCAGTTATTTAATGTCACCCGCTTTGGAGAAGGGCGACGTTATAAATACGATTACATGAACGATTCAAATATTTCTAATTGTTATCGTCAACTGTCTGCTCGCTTAGAATTCATGGTGTCACCGCACCGATTCAGGCATACATTAGGCACAAAACTGATGCGTCAAGGAGCCAGTGCGAATCTGCATTTGGTTAAAGCACTTTTAGGCCACTCAGATCTGCGGACAACGCTTGAATACGTTGAGCCCAACCTAGATGATATTCGTAATATGCTGGACGCTTTGCCCAATCAAGGAAGGGTTTTTAAGTATTTTTAGAAGGTGAAAAAATAAACGCCCTCCCTAATTACTTGACGCAATCAGAGAGGGCGTTTATCTTACCTGAAAAGGGTTAGGTGATAGCGACCTATCCGTTGTTATTTTCTTAATGGTTGACGCCATAAAGAAAAGTATTTCAGGTATTTCCGAGAAGCAAACCACATGGGATTCGCTTCTTTAATATGGTGCCGGCACCAAGAGTCGAACTCGGGACCTACTGATTACAAGTCAGTTGCTCTACCAACTGAGCTATACCGGCAATGGCGGCCATTATATAGATTACGAACAGCTTGTAAACCTTTTCTGCAAA
>Ga0265295_1004706_pt1 | contig 18121 bp, 17 predicted proteins | sample Munlansysbiofilm_FD_192503 | JGI IMG/M metagenome (GOLD analysis project Ga0265295, IMG submission 192503) | Leachate microbial communities from a municipal landfill in Southern Ontario, Canada - Methane capture system biofilm | ecosystem: Engineered > Solid waste > Landfill > Unclassified ...
CCTATGCCGCGCCACTGCGAAAAGCCTTTCCCGATGGCGCATTCACCCTGCTGGGGTTGTGCATGGCGGGCCTGACCGCCTGGGAAATCGCCCGGCAGATGGATCAGGCGGGCGCGGGGCCGCGCGGGGTGATCTCTCTGAACACCCGCCGCCGGTTGTTGGAAGATGACCGCGGACAGGCGCTCGATTTACCGGACGAGATTCCCGACGACGCCATCACCATCGGTCTGGACACCATGGCCGGGTATGAAGGACCGGACGCCTCGGACCCTGACCCCGACTACCGCGCCCGGCTGGCGGCGCTGATCCGGGTACAGCTTGATCTGTGGGGACGCTACCGGCCCGAACCCGGCCCCTGGACGATGCTATGCCTGCGCCCCGAGGAACCCGCCCTGGCCGATTATCTGCCTTTCGAGACCCGGCCCCTGGGCTGGGAAACCCTGGCGCAGGGCGGCGCGCGCGAAATCTATGTCCCCGGCAATCATTTCACCATGCTTTCCCCGCCGCATGCCGCGCATCTGGCCGGCATGATCCGCACCCATCTCCGGGGGCCGGCGGCGCTGCGCACCCTTCCGCTTACGCCGATTCAACGCTGGTTCGTAGCCCTGCCGATGGAACGGGGGCATTTCTTCCAATCCGTCGCCTTGCGCATGACCAAACGCCGCCCGGCGGGGCACTATCAGCAAATCCTCGTCCGGCTGGCCGAATCCCATGACATGCTGCGCGCCTTTTGCCCGGATGACGGCCAAGACGCCGCGCCCGCGACCTTGTCCCTGGCCGGGATGAACGAGGCGCGGTTCTGTTTCGGTCTGCACATCGCCAAAGCGCAGGATCTGGAAAAAACCCAACAGCGCATCGCCTCCGCGCAAAGGATCGACCGCCCGCCCCTGGCCTGGTGCCTGCTGGGGCAAGGCGACGGCGACGAGCCGGACCGTCTGGTGTTCATGATCCATCATTTGAGTATCGACGGCGTGTCCTGGCGGATTCTGCTCGCCGATTTCGCCGCCGCGCTGGACGCGCTGGACCGGGGCCAGCCCATCACCCTGCCCAGCCTGGCCTTGCGCGGCGACAATACCAGCGCAGCCTGGGCCGAACGCCTCATTGCCCACGCGACCGGCCCCGACCTTGCCCGCGAGGCGGCCTTCTGGGCCGCACAGCCCCGCACGCCGCCCCTGGTTCCCGAAGAACGCCGCGTCACGCCCCGCCTGAAACGGGACATGAAGATATATGAAGCCGTCCTGCCGCCCAGGATCAGCGCCGCGCTGCAATCCCAAAGCCACACCCGCTTCGCAGCCGGGGGAGACGAGGTGCTGCTGGCCGCCTTTCTGGACAGCCTGCGCGCCGGCACGGGCCGCCGGGAATGCACGATGCGGATGGAAGGCCATGGCCGCGAGGAATTGTTCCCCGATGTCTCGCCCCTGGCGCTGGTGGGGTGGTTCACCAGCCTCTACCCCTTGCCGCTGACAGGCGCGGAGGATTTCGCCGCCACCGTCGCCGCCGTCCGCGACCGCAAAGCCGCCTTGCCCGAACAGGGAATCGGCTATGGCCTTCTGCGCTATCTGGACAAAAGGACAGATCTGGACCGCGCGGCGGATCTGACCTTCAACTTCCTGGGCGACGCCGCCCTGCCCATGGCGGAAACAGCGCCATTCCGGCTGGACCGCCTGGGGTCACCTTGCGATGTCGGCGACGATTTCCCCGAGGAAACGCCTTTGTCTCTGACCGCTTACATCCAGGACGGAAAACTGCATCTGGCCCTGGCCGGCCATCCGCAAGAATGGAACGATGGCGATCTGGAACGGCTGCTGGACGGTATGACGCGGTGTCTGGAGACCGCCTTTGACCGCTGACGGCGTCATAGCGCAAGAACCCGCTTTGATCCTGGCGCATGGCCTGCTGGATCAGCTTTCGCAGACGGCGGAGCAGGACATTCCGCCGCTGTTGGCCCCCGTCCAGGCGGACGCCATCCGCCGGAACGTCCGCAGCGAGGATCGCCGCCGCCGGTTGCTGGTCCGGCTGCTGCTGGCCGCCGCGCTGTCGCGTCTGGAAGGATGGTCCCCGGCATCGACCCTGGCCCGGCTGACCTGGGACGACAAGGGACGCCCCATCCTGCCCGGCAGCGGCTGGGCGATCAGCTTCAGCCATAGCGGCGATGCCGGGCTGTGCCTGCTGGGACGGCAAGAGATCAGCGGACAGGTGGGAATCGATGTCGAGACGATCCGGGACCTGACGATCGCCGACGTCGCCTTGGCTTTCTGCGACGAGGAACGGCGGGCGATCGAATCCTCGGCAGACCGGCAAACCCATCTGTTCCGGATTTGGTGCCGCAAGGAAGCGGCGCTCAAAACGCTGGGCACAGGATTGATGACCGAACCCGCCCAGGTGAATGTGCTGGCCCCCATTCCCTTGCCCGCCATGCCCGGGATGGGGCTACGCGATCTGGACCCGGCCGCGATCGGCCTGCCCCCTGATCGCTACGGCGTTGCCCTGGCGGCGGAACATGGCCGCATACTCGATCGTCTCGTCTTCCTGCCCTTGGCCGCCCTGCACCAAAAATTCGATGGGCGTTGACGCGTCCCGGAAAAAGTCCCGCCAGCCGGTCCTACTCCCTTGGAACGCGTCAACGCCGCACCCAGCGTTCCGGCCAACGATGCGCGGATCTCCCATGGGGGCAAGAGATCCGGCCATTGTCCGGATACGCCGATTGCATCATCCGGGCAGGAGAGCCGCCACCTTGTCAGCAGGCAGGATCCACGGTCTCAGAGGCTCGCTCAAGACAGTGCTCGGATCGTCCTCGAGGAAATCAATCCGATTTTTTCCGATGACATCCAGATATTCATCGTGAGAATTCCAGGAATACACATATTTCTCCATATATTCCTGAAGAGTCTCCCTGCGGGAATTTTTGAGGAAATACTGCATATGATCGACGTCTTCTTTATAAAGACCGACACAATTGGTGGGCCATGCGCCGAAACGCCAGGGAACCACCGCGCTGACTCCGGCCCCTGGGAACATGACCAGATTGGGATAGCGGCGGCAGGCTTCCGTATCGATGATGTGATCGGCGATCAGGATCGTGTTTTTCCCCGCCCGCGATATCCAGATATCGTGATAGCCGGACCCCAGAACGATTCCGTTGCCGTGAATGTCGGCGAAAGGAACGTGAAGCACGGAAATGTCCGGCATGATCGCCTGTAGCAGCGCGACCTTGCGCGCGGAACCGAAGGGATCTTCCATGACGATGTTCTTAGGGTAAGGGCCCATCCCTTCGACGAGACCCTGCTTTTTCAAATCCCCCCAGATGCCGGATGTGCAGGTGATGAAGGGAAGATTGAGCGCGCCAGCCATCAGGCGCATGGCCAAGGACAGGTTGGATTCGTCTTCCCACTTTATTTTTCTCGGCAGTCCCTTCTCTAGCGCTTCCTTGGCGATGACGCTGAGGCCGGGCCGTTCGTGCCCGGCGAAAGGAGAGATGACCGAATCGACCAGACCTTCCGCCACCAGCATGCTGCCGCCAAGGGTTATGCTTGGTCCGACCAGGGTCAAATCATTCACATTGAGGATGCCGGCGCGATGCTGGCGCAATATTTCCTTGAAAAATATCGGCGTTTCCCTGGATAGAGGGAATCCGCCCATAGCAATGATCGACCGATCATGGACGTATTTATTCACGGCATCGGAGAGAGAAGAGAGTTTGTTAATCATATGAATTCCCCTAATTTTCTGGAATTTAGTTTTTCTTAATAATTTTTGTCCATCCCGTGTAATCACCTGTGATGTCGAGTTTGTTTCGTATGATGTCGATCTCTTCTTCTGTCGGAATGTCCGTCCATTTAAAATTCTTCGCGACCTTTATATCGAATCCCGTTTTCTTCTTTATTTCTTCGATAGAGGTGAATGGGTAGGCTTCGGAAATTTCAAGTTCATAGCTGTCGGGATTGGGCCTCAGCACGGCAAGGTCGGTGTAGATCGCGCCATTCCCGCCGCCGGCAAAGCCCCATTCCTCCCAGCGGGAACGCCCGCCTTCGCAGAATCCGGGGGTGGTGCGGTAATCCAGCTTGTCGACGATGCGGTCCTCGCGATGATTCATGATGACGACGAACGTCTTTGATCCGATCGCAAGGTCATGCGCGCCACCGCTGCCGGAAATCCGCGCAGCCGGGCGCAAATAATCGTCCCCTCTGAGCGTCGTGTTGAGATTGCCGTATTTGTCGGCCTGGGCCGCGCCCAGATAGGTCAGCTCCACTTTTCCCTTCTGGCACAACCACCCCAATGTTCCGACGACATCGGTATGGCACTCGGCATTTGCCTGGATGCAGGTGACATCAACACCCCAAGGCAACCCGCCGACCACCGTCGCGCCGATCGTGCCGCCTTCGTAGATGATAGTGATATCCGGCGCATAGAGACGTTGGGCCAGCTGCGCAGGCAGCAGGCTCAGCCCAACACCGACGAATACGTTCATGTCATCCGCGCAATACCGTGCCGACGCACAGCACGCGAACTCCATTGGCGTATATTTTTTCAGTAAATCTTTATGGTTTCCGTTATCAGACATCTATGTCCCCCTTATAATTACAATATCCACCGATAATTCTATTTATTAGAAAAATAAATATCGGCAGACTTCGTGTTTTATTCCACGAATAGGCACAATTATCCAATAAAGTTGGGGGCATTATTCGGCAGAAGATTGCAGCCGCCTCCTGTCCCCGAATCCTTTATTTCAAGGATCGGTAGCAAAAGGCATGCCATGACCGGCTGGATGAGAGGCGAAGGCGACGTTTCTTCAGGCCGCGCGCTCTGGTACGATCAGGAAATAGGGGGCGTGCGGGATATCCCCGCCTTTGCAGGGAAAACGGGGGCCATCCGCCATGTCGGTACCGGCCCCCTTATCGAGGGCAACATCGGCAAAAGCGTTGCCGTCAGCCCGCACAGGCGAAAGACATGCGATCTCCCGCCACTCAGCGGTGGGTAATAAATTTTAATATGTAACTATTTTACTCGATCAAAATTACTCAGTTCACGCCGAAACAGGAAATGCGTCGCCGTCGCTCGCGGCGTCGATCCCCAACCCGCCGCCATCGCCGCCCGGCCAGCGCCAAGATCAAAACGTGGAATAGCGGGCCTCTCAACGGCAGCCGAGCCGGCGATTACCAGCAGATCGACCACACAAGCACGCATGCCGCCGCGATTGGCATGACGGTTGCTTTGCTCCTGGTTCCAGTTCTGGGGACGGCATTCATAATTTTTTCCAAAAACATGCGATGCCGAAAGAGCGTGGAAAAACAAAGGAGGGCAACATGCATGCAATCTTAGGTGGTCTTACAAATTTTTTTACCGCATTAATGAGGAAATACCTTCCGGAATCATTCGTTTTTGCGATCGGTTTTACGATATTGACCTTTGTTCTTGGCGTGCTCTTGCAAGGAACATCGCCCCTTACATTGACTCAATCCTGGGGGAAGGGGTTTTGGTCGATCCTTCCTTTCACCGCCCAGATGGCGACCTTGCTGCTTACCGGATACTGCCTGGCCAAAGCGCCCTTCATCGACAAGGGCGTTGAATATGTCGCCCAGTTTGTCAAGACCCCACGCATGGCGGTCGTCATCGCGACCGTGATCGCCGGCGTGGGCAGTTACCTGAACTGGGGCTTCGGCTTGATCGTCGGAGCAATGGTCGCACGCAAATTAGCGCTATCGATCAAGGGCGTTCACTACCCGTTGCTGATGGCGTCCGCCTTTTCCGGTTTTTGCTTTTATGGGGTCGGCTTTACCGGAACCATTCCCATCACCATCGCCACAAAGGGCCATTTCCTGGAAAGCCAGATGGGGATCGTGCCGTTAAGCGAGACGATCTTTTCTAACTTCATCTTGCTGATGTCGCTGTTCCTGATGGTCACCCTGCCCTTCCTGAACGCGATGCTTCATCCCAAAACCGGCATCATCGAGTTGAAGCCCGATTCGGTTCCGGCCGCGGCGGCCGTGATTCAGACCCCCGCCCATGAACGGACGATCGCGGAAAAGATCAACAACAGCCGCATCCTCAACCTCATCATCGTTCTGCTCGGCTTTACCTATATCGGCTATTATTTCAATGGCGGCGGGAAGCTCGACATCAACACGGTCAACATGATCATGCTGATCCTGGGCCTGCTGTTCCTGGGAAGCCCGGCCAAATATGTCTCCGCGATCACCGAAGGCAGCAAGGCGATCGGCGGGATCATCCTCCAATACCCGTTCTATGCCGGCATCATGGCCATGATGGCCGGGTCCGGCCTGGTCGGCACGATCGCGCACTGGTTCGTGAACATCTCGGATGTCCACACGCTGCCCCTGTTCGGCCTTCTGTCCTCTTATGTCATCAACTTCTTCGCGCCTTCTGCAGGCGGACATTGGGTGATCCAGGGCCCCTTCATGGTCGAGGCCGCGAAAGCTCTCGGCGCCGACATGGGGAAGATGGCCATGGCCGTCGGTTGGGGCAATGCATGGAACGACATGGTTCAGCCTTTCTGGCTGCTGCCGACATTGGCGATTTCCGGCCTCAAGCTCAGTGACGTGATGGGATTTTGCGTCGTCGAGATGCTCTATGTCGGCATCGTCCTGTGCGTCAGCATATTGGCTTGGGGATACATGTGAAGAATCACCAAGATCCATAAGTAAAGACCAAAACTAAAAAGTAAATAACCTCATTTTTAGGCGGTTTGATTTCACGTCAGCGACGTGATGGATACACTTGTCTAAATTTTAAAGAAAAACACCTTCTATATTGTGGATGTACTTTGTCTTTAGAGAAGTAGATGGTGTTTTTCTTGATTCTTTAAAGGGGATAAAAATGAAACTTGATAGCCTTTACACGGAAATGCTGGATTCCGGCATTCTCAAAGTGACCATCAATTGCCCCGCGACCCTCAACGCCCTCAACATGCAGGTCCTCGAGGATCTGGAAGAGGTCTTTAGGACCTTCAACCGGGATCGCGGCGTGCGCGTGATCATCCTGACCGGAGCCGGAGAGAAAGCCTTCATCGCCGGTGCCGATATCGAGCAGATGAGCGACATGGGGCCGCTGGAATTCCGGGAATATATCCATCACCTGTCCGGTCTCGCCACCCTGATGGACGAGTGCGAAAAGCCGCTGATCGGCGCCGTGAAGGGGTTCACTTTCGGCGGCGGAAACATCGTCGCAATGCATTGCGACCTTATTTTCGCGTCCGACGACAGCTCGTTCGGCCAGCAGGAAATCAATCTTGGCATCATGGGCGGCCTGCCGCGCCTCGCCTATCTGGTCGGCCTGCGCCGCGCCTTCGACATCGTCGTAACCGGCCGCATCCTGAATGCGAAGGAAGCCGAAGAGATCGGGCTGATCAACAAATGCATGCCCCGTGAAGAACTCGATTCCTTCGTGCTGAAATATTGCCAAAAACTCGTCGCCAAACCCGCCGTGGCCATGACCCTTATCAAGGCGTCCAAGCGCATGTGCGAAAAGACGGCGATCGATATGTCTCTGAAATATGAAGACGAATTGATGAGCCTGTGCTTCGCCTCGACTGACGCCCGCGAAGGGCTGAAGGCCTTCGTCGAGAAGCGCAAGCCCGTATACACGGGGCGATAAGCAGCCACCATCAAGGGAGTCATGAAAATGTTCACAAGCGAAAAAGTGCGATGCGTTCTCGAGGCCGGCGTTGCTTTGGTCACCATCGACAACCCCCCGATGAACGCCCTCAACAAACAGGTCATGGATGATATCCGCGCCTGCTTCAACGCGCTGCGCGAAGAGCCCACGCTGCGCGCCGTGGTGGTAACCGGCGAAGGGCGGGCGTTCGTCGCCGGGGCCGATATCACCGAATTCACCTCTTGGACCCCCGATCTGGCCGAGGATTTCACCGAAAAGGGGCAGCGGATCTTCACTCAGATCGAAAACTTCCCCACGCCGGTAATCGCGGCGGTCAATGGCTTCGCCTTCGGCGGCGGCCTCGAACTGGCCCTGGCCTGCGACATCCGCATCGCCTCGGAAAAAGCGAAGATGGGGCTGCCGGAACTGACGCTGGGCATCATTCCCGGTTACGGCGGCACCCAGCGCTTGAGCCGCACCATCGGCATGGGCAAAGCGAAGAAAATGATCTTCTCGGCCGAGCCGGTCGATGCCGCCGAGGCCCTGGCCTGCGGTCTGGTGGAAATCGTCGCCCCAGCCGACGGCCTGCTCGCCGCGGCGATGGATCTTGCCAAAAAAATCGCCGCCGTGGCGCCGATCGCGGCCCGCAATGCCAAGAAGGCCGTCAACAGCGGACGCAATCTTTCGATTGAACAAGGGTTGGCGATCGAACTCACCCTCGCCAAGGAATGCTTCCGCACCCAAGACAAGATCGAAGGCGTTGACGCTTTCGTCAATAAAAGAAAAGCACAATTCAAGAATATTTGAATGAATAGGAGGACAAAATGACTTTATTGAAAGTTGGCGTTGCCGGCTCTGGAATGATGGGCGCTGAAATCGCTCTTTGTTTCGCCCAGGCTGGTTTCCAAGTGGTGATGAGCGACGTCACCGCCGAGGTGGCGTCCAAGGGCAAAGCGCGCCAGGCGGCGGTTCTTGACAAGTCGATCGCCAAAGGCAAGCTCGCAGCCGATCAGAAGGAGCCGATCCTGGCGCGCGTAACGGCGGTCGGCGGCGTCGGCGAGATGGCGGATTGCGATCTGATCATCGAGGCCATCCTGGAAGACGCCGCCGCCAAGGGCGCGCTGTTCGCCGAGCTCGACGCCATCTGCAAAGCGGAGACCGTCTTCGCCAGCAACACGTCGAGCCTGCCCATCACCCAGCTGGCGAGCACCGTCAGCGCCGCGCGGGCCAAGCGTTTCCTCGGCATGCATTTCTTCTCGCCGGCATCCGTCATGCGCCTGGTCGAAGTCATCCCCGGCTATCTGTGCGATGCCGAAGCCGTCGACTTCGCCAAAAGCGCCGTCAAGGAGATCGGCAAGACCCCGGTCGTCATCAAGGATGTCGCCGGTTTCGCCGTGAACAGGCTGCTCAACATCTTCTTCATCGAGGCGATCCGCCTGCTTGAAGAGGGGGTGGCCACGCCTGAGGACATCGACACCGCCTGCAAGCTCGGGCTGGGGCATCCCGTCGGACCGTTCGAGCTTTTGGACCTGACCACGCTCGATCTGAATTTGAGAATCCACAGCGTGCTGTTCAACGAATATGGCGATCGCTTCCGTCCGCGTCCGCTGCTGCGGAAGATGGTGACCGCCGGCCTCTACGGACGCAAATCCGGTCAAGGGTTCTACAAATATTCCAAGTAGTGGCCCCTGCGGCCGGATAAGGAGTACAGGATATGAGTTTAAGAGACGTCGTCATTGTTGACGTTCTAAGAACGGCTTTCGGCAGTTGGCAGGGAACGCTGACCAATCTTGAAGCGGATCAGCTGGCAGCCCCGCTCCTGCTCGAACTGGTCAAACGCAACAACATCGACCCGGGCAGCGTCGATCTCTGCATCATGGGGAATGTCGACAACCATTCCAACGCGCCCAATCTGGGACGCCTGGCCCTGCTTCGGGCCAAGTTCCCGCATCATGTGCCGGGCTATACGGTCGAACATCAATGCGCGTCCGGCCTGCTGGCGATCAATGTCGGCTATATGCACATCGCCACCGGCACGGCCGACATCATCCTGGCCGGCGGCGCGGAAAACATGAGCAATCTGCCCTATTGGATCGAAAACGCCCGCCAGGGATTCCGGCTTGATGACGGCCGCACAAAGATCCATTGCGAATTCATGGAAACGGCGCGCCGGGTGTGCGGACCGGACCTGTATGACACGGGCATCAATATGGGCATCACCGCCGAAAATCTGGCGGATATGTACAAGATCAGCCGCCAGGAGCAGGACGAATACGCCCTGCGCAGCCAGACTCTGTCCGTAGCCGCCCAGAAATCCGGACGGCTGAAGGCCGAGATCCTGCCGCTCGACGTCACCACCCGGAAGGGGCCGGTCAGCTTCGATACCGACGAATACCCCAAAGCGGACGCCACCATCGAAAGGCTCGCCGCACTCAAGCCGGCCTTCAAGAAGAACGGAACCGTCACCGCCGGTAACGCATCCGGTATGAATGACGGTGCCGCCATGGTGCTGATGATGTCCCGCGAGAAAGCCAAGGAACTCGGCCTCAGGCCGATCGCCTCGGTCGGCAAGCACTGCAATGTCGGCGCCGATCCGGCCATCATGGGGATCACCCCCGCTTACGCCATCCGGAAGATCTTCAAGATGGCGGGCACCTCCTTCGAGGATTACGGCCTCTATGAAGTGAACGAGGCTTTCGCCGCGCAGACCCTGGCGGTCTGCAAGGAACTCGAACTGGGTGAAAAACAGATGGAGCGGCTGAACGTCAATGGCGGAGCGATCGCCTTTGGTCACCCTCTGGCGGCGTCAGGCCCCCGGCTGGTGACCACGCTGCTGCACGAAATGCAGTTGCGGGGTGTCAAGAAAGGAATCGCTTCGCTTTGTTGCGGTGGCGGCACTGGTATCGCCACCGAATTCATCCTCGAAGATTAGAGGTAAAACGACCTGTATAAGTACGGAACTCCCCTACGACGACATCAGCGAATATTTTTGCTCTAGGTATATATACTCCAACTTGGCGGCGGCACATAGCCGCCGCCCTTCTTAAGGTAAAATTCTACAACGATGTCCCGAAAGGACACGGACAGCCTGGAACCCCTTTTCCGAACGGAGTATGATAGTATGCGGGTTTTTCTAAGGGCGAGAACACGGGGATACTGAATCAGGCATAGAAAATACTGACGTGGTTCGTCTTCAAGAAATGCGATGAGTGAAACTCAATCTTGATAAAGATTGAAAAATCCGGGGGGATCGCATGAAAGTCCAAGAACACACAAAAAGAAGCACAACGTCACAAGCCTATAAATATAAAAAAACAATAAAAAATTTAGAGTATGAGATAAAAAGACAAAATTTTATCATAAAGTCTGTACATGAGACGACCATAGGTTTAATGAACCATCGCCGCAGCGATGATCTGTTAAAAGACATATTAAAAAGGGCTGCCCAGGTAGCCAGAACACCCCACGGATACATATATCTGATCGACGAACAGAACGAGACGCTGGAAATGAAAATCGGCGTTGGCATGTATGAATCGTCGCGCGTCTATCATCTTCGCAAAGGGGAAGGGTTCGGGGGAAGAATTTGGGCGGCCGGAAAGCCCATGGCCCTTACGGATTACGAAGCCTGGCCCCACAGGCTGCCGGGAGATCAGTGGAATTCAACCCACGCCATCATCGGCACCCCGCTCAAATCGAATCATCAAGTTGTCGGCGTTATCGTTTTAAGCAATTCGGACCCTGACCGACCTTTTTCCGCCGAAGTGCTGGTCGAGCTTGGAAAGTTCGCCGAACTTGCCTCGGTCGTGTTCCAAAATACCCGCCTATATGAGAGCCTCGAAAGGGAGTTGGCCGAACGAAGACGGGCTGAGGCCGAACTTTACCTGTCGACCGAGCGGCTGAGAGCGATCATCGAAAGCGCCAAAGATTACATCTACGTAAAAGATCTGGCCCTGCGTTACAAAGACGTCAATCCGGCCATGCTCGATCTTTTCAATAAACCGATCCATGAAATAATTGGAAAGACCGATTACGACCTGTTCGATGCGGAAACCGCCACCCTCTTGGAAGATTTGGATCGTCAGTTCCTGGATGGAATAAATACCGACGATACGGAGCTTCATCTTTCTATCAATGATAGAAAAATTATTCTTAGCAGAATACGCGTTCCATTACGGGAAAAGAATGGAACGATCATTGGCATTTGCGGCATAGTCCGCGACATCACGGAACGGAAACGGGCCGAAGAAGAAATTTCTCAGGCCCGTGTGGCGGTGGATAAAGCGCAAAGGATGGCGTCCTTGGGGGCGATGGCCGCCGGCATCGCCCATGAGATCAACCAGCCCCTCAACTCGATAAAAGTCAATGCCAGCGGGTTGCTCTATCTCTATTCCAAAGGAGAAATCCACGAATTCAACGAAATAATGGCGGACGTCCGCGATATCTGTGACAACACAGATCGTATCTGTGAAATAATTAGTCACATGCGCCTTTTTATACAGAATAGAAACCGCCAAGAGATAACCCCTCTAAAACCGTGCAACATCGTCAAAGCCGTAAAACTTGCAAAAAATATTATAAGCATACAAATAAATTATTATGGAATAAGCGTAGTTGATAAAATTAAGCTGCCAGAACTTTATGTAAACGCCACCATGACGGGGCTTGAAGGAATAATCGTCAATATTCTCCTGAATTCTATCGAAGCTTTAAAAACAACAGATAGAAATGATAAGAAAATTACAATAAAACTTTCTGTTAAGTCTAGATTTTCCTGCCTAGAAATAGAAGACAATGGCCCGGGAATTAATGACGAAGATAAGGCAAATATATTCAGCCCATTCTTCACAACAAAGAATAACGATGAAAATATGGGACTTGGATTAACTATTATTGATACTTTTGTGCGAGGCTTCGATGGTAAAATATATATATCGAATGGAAGTGAAAACGGAACAAAGATAACTGTGGAACTTCCACTATGCCGTGATCTTGTCGGACAAGGGAGTGTGCGAAATTAATATTCTTGTTGTCGATGACGAACCCAATAGTCGGAATTCGGTCGCGAAATTCCTTCACCGGCTAGGACATAACGTGACCGAGTGTTCCAGTGGAGAGGACGCCCTGTCCGTTTTTTTCAGAGGCGATTTCTCCCTCGTGCTGACCGACATCAAGATGGGCGGCGTGTCGGGAATCGATGTGGTGAAGATGATTTCCTCATCCCCGCTCGGCTGGAAAACCGATTGTGTGGTGTTTACCGGCTATGGCGACATGGAATCCGCGATCGCGGCTCTCAGGGCCAGCGCATATGACTATCTGCTGAAACCCGTCAGCGCGGACGAGCTGGCTATCCTGGTCGAACGGGTCAAGGAACACCAAGCCCTGCTGCGGGAAAACCGCTATCTGAACGAGCATCTGCAGGAAGAAGTCGCCAATGCCACTCGGGAAAAGGAGATCGAGCTTAACCGTCTGCGCAAGGTAATGGCCAGGACCGCCGCCCTTTCCCTTGTCGGCTTCTTTTCTAAGCCGATGAAAGATATCGCGGCAATGGCCCAGAAATACCATCAGGATCGGGCTATTCCCGTGCTGATCGAGGGTGAAACCGGAACCGGCAAGGAAATCGTCGCGCGCCTGATCCATTACGGCCATTTGGAATCGAATAGTCTGGCCGCGCCTTTCGTTGATATCAACTGCGCGGCCTTCACACCGACCCTGTTCGAGAGCGAGTTTTTCGGCTACGAACCGGGATCCTTTACCGGCGGATTGGCCAAAGGCCAGAAAGGAAAGCTGGAAGTCGCCACTGGCGGAACCATCTTTCTCGATGAAATCGCCGAGATCCCCTATGAATTACAAGGAAAGCTTCTAAGGGTTATCCAGGAAAAAGAATATTACCGTGTCGGTGGACTGAAGAAATACAAGACGGATGTCCGGATTATTTGCGCCACCAACATGGATCTGAAGGATATGGTGGACAAGGGAACGTTCCGGCGTGATCTCTATTTCCGTCTCCGCGTGGGACATGTGCTTATCCCGCCGCTTCGCGAGCGGCAGGATGACATCGTGCCGCTGGCAACGATGTTCCTGCAGCATTTCTCGCAGGAGAAAAAGAAAAGTTTCGTCTCGATCAGCCCTGCAGCGGCTGCCGCTTTGAAGGATTACTTCTGGCCCGGAAACATCCGCGAACTGCGCAATGTCATCGAATGGGTCACCTTCATGTATGACGAAAAGGAAGTGGAGCTTTGGCACCTGCCGATGCGGGCCGACGAGGCCGACGCGGCTGCCCCGCCTGCATCCACCGACGATGAAAGCAACGTGTTGCGTATCGTTCTTTCGGAAACGGGCTATTCGCTGGACCGGATCAAGGACGACGTCATCAACAAGGTCTTGGAGATCACCAACGGGAACAAATCCGCCGCCGCCCGCTATCTCGGCATCACACGCAAGACCTTGGGCCTGCATACGGGGGCAAAATCGAACAAATAGGGTTGGCGACGAAAGTCCCCGGCGACCGCAGGCCCTGTGGAGATGCGCCCTGCCCGGCTTATAGCCTCAGCCTGACACGCAGGCCAAAGCTGTGATCCCGGGCGTCGCTGGCAAAACTGCCGCCATAGCCTGCCGTGACGCTAAGGCCGTTGTCGTTGCCAATCATTTCGGCCGAGAAGCCAAGCTCAAGCGCGTTGCGCGACATATCGGCGCCCCGCGTGGTAAAGCGGCTGTTTGGGGCCGATGCGAAGGCCACGTCCATCTTAGCCGACCTGTCCGAAAGACTATGCGCCCAGCCCAAACTGACAGCCGGCAGAACGCGGGCACCATACAGGACCGTGTCGAACTCGACCGCCGTACCCAGGCGGGAGACGACGCTGTTGCGCGTCATATCATCATAGTGCAGGCTGGCGATGCCGGCCCCGGTCTCGCTATAGCCGTTCTGCCAGTAGCGCTGCGCGGTAATGCCGGCGACAGGCCGCAACGTAGCCTTCTTCCGTCACGCCGACCCCCTTACTCGCCTGCAGGCTGCCGCCAAGGCTGTAGCCATCGTAATCGCCATGAGCCGTCTTGCCGGCTGTGCCGATCACGATGCGGCGGTCTATTTCGCTATCGTGGCAGCCGCCGATCGCCGTGCCGTCGAAACGGATGCCATTTTGCATCTCGTAGCGACCATATAGGCCTAGGAAACCGGCTTGGCCCTTGGCATTGCCGCCATTGCCGTCGATGTCTATCCGACTGCCGAGATAGCCGGCGACGACACCGCCCGTCAGACGTTTTTCGATAAGCGGGAAATCGATACCGCCAATCACGCCGGCATGCTGGGTGTCAGTACCGGCTATACTCTGTTTGCTGTCGGTCGAGCCGAAACGGCCGATACCGTTCATCCACAATCCGCGTGGGATGGACCGACCGTCGGCAGTCAGCCCGATAGGCTGCGCAGAATAGGGCGAGACGGCATCCGCGGCGCCGCCGGGGCATTCCTGGCGGGCGGGCGCACCGAATAAAGGCGATGGACCGGCGATCGAGCCCAGATCGCCGGGCTGTTTTCCATCTCGCGGAATCAGCCGGATCAGCGCAGGGTAAAACGAACCGGCACGATCAGTTCGACCCTGTCGTCGGGCGCGCTGTCCGGGGCGGGCAAGGGCTGGGCCCGATCCAGCACCTCCAACGCTTCGCTGTCCAATTCGCGATGCCCCGATTTTTGGCGAATGGCTTTGTGCAACAGCATGCCTCGGCAGTTCATGGCGATCTGCACATAAACCACCCCCTCATAGCGCCGCCCCCGGGCGATATCCGGGTAACGCAGATGCCGTTGCAGACGGCTCAGCAGTTCGTCGCGCCAATCGGTCCGGCCCACCGCGTTCGACAACCGCGACAGCCCCGGCGACAGAGCGGTGGTCTTTTCGCCCTCCGGCGCGTTCGACGATGCGGGCATCGAAGTGGTCTGCGCCGCCATTTTCGCCAAGGACGGATCGGGTTGGGCGGCGGCCTGGGTTGGTTCGGACTGCGGAACCGACGGCTTTGGCGGCGTCGGGCGGGGCAAAGCCGCCTCGGAATTGGCGACTACCCGTTCCTTGATCTGGTTTTTCTTTGGTTGCGGCTTGGCCGCAGCCTGAGGACGCGCCTGAACCTGCCGGGGACCGGGCGTCAGTTCAATCTCCTTGACGGGGGCCGAGGCCGAAGTCCCCAATTCCACCATCATCATGGCGGTTTGCGGCGGCGGGGAAAACGGCGCGACAGGCGGCGTCAACATCGCCCAAAGACCGACGCCGTGCGACGTCAGCACGATGGCCAGGCACAAGACCCATCCCCAAAGGCAGCGCCCCCTCAACGCTATTGTCCCCCTGCGCCATCGCGGACCAGCAAGACCACCTTGAAATAGCCTTCTTCCTTCAGCCGGGCCATGACGTCCATCAGATCCCCATAAGAGATCGCCCGGTCCGCCAGCAAATGCAGGCGCGTTTCGTGATCCGAACGCGTCGCGGCCAGCACGGCCGGGCCAAGCTGTTCGAGCGAGACCACCGACTCCCCGACCGAAACCGACAAATCGGTGTGCACGGTGATGGTGACAGGGTCAGGGGCCATCGGCTCCGGCGTCGCCGCCAGCGACGGCAGGTTGACCGGGATTTGAATCGTCGCCAGGGGTGCTGCGACCATGAAGATGATCAGCAATACCAAGATGACGTCGATGAACGGCGTCACGTTGATATCGTTGAAATCGCCGTCCAGGCTGTCCTCTTCCTCATCGATCCGGTTGGCGCTCACGCCTCTTACTCCGCCGCCTTGGCCGTAAAGCGGTTGACCTGGCTTTCGGCGTCCCAGGCGGCCAGTCGGCGGATTTCCACCGCTGCATCACCCAGTTGTACTTTGACCGACGCGCTGAAGCGCCGCAGCAGGTTATAGGCGATGACCGCGGGAATGGCGGCGGCCAGTCCGGTGCCCGTCGCCAGCAAAGCCTCGGCGATGCCGGGGGCGACCACCGCCAGATTGGCCGTCTGCGACTGGGCGATGCCGACGAAACTGTTCATGATGCCCCAGACGGTGCCGAACAGCCCGACAAAGGGCGCGATGGCGCCGATGGTCGCCAGAACCCCGGTCCCCCGGTCAAGCGCCCGCCCGGCGGCGATGCGGTGGCGATCCAGCCGGGCGGCGATCTGCGCCTCGGTTGACCAGTGCGCCCCCCCGCGATTCTGTCTGACCGCCGTCTTGGCCGAATGGGCCATCGCCAGCACCCAACGGTCAATGCGTGGCGTCTGGGCGCAGACGCTTTCCAGCGATCCGGCGACACTCAGATGCCGCAGCGACGCCCCCACCCGGCGACGCCAGACCATGATTTCGACGATCTTGGCCAGCCACACCGTCCAGGTGATCACCGATGCCAGGAACAAACAGAGGTGGCCCCGTCTATTCGGACAGGTTGGCGGCTAAAATAAGCTAATCCCGGGTGTGATTACGCCGCCATTTTGCCAGTGGTGCCGATGGACGCCGGTGCCGGGGTTAACCCCGGCACCGGCGTCAGCCCGTTTTTATAATACGCCTCGTCGGGTGTCCGTCCAGCCAGCGCCGAGTGGGGGCGCTGGATGTTGTAGCGGCCGATCCACTTCGTCAGCCCCGTCCGCAGCTTGGATCCGGTCTCGAAGGCATGGAGATAGACGCATTCATACTTCATCGACCGCCACAGCCGCTCGATCAAGACGTTGTCCATCCATCGTCCCCGGCCGTCCATGCTGATCCTGATGCCCCGGTCCTTCAGAACCTCGGTAAAGCGCGGACTGGTATATTGGCTGCCCTGATCGGTGTTGAATATCTCCGGCGTGCCATAGCGGGCCAGGGCCTCCTCCAGCGCCTCGATGCAGAAGTCGGTGTCCATGGTGTTTGACAGCCGCCAGGCCAGGACCTTGCGTGTCGCCCAGTCCATGATCGCCGTCAGATACAGGAAGCCCTTGCGCATCGGGATATAGGTAATGTCCGAGCACCAGACCTGATTCGGCCGGTCGATCGTCAGCCCCTTCAGCAGGTAGCGGTATGTCCGATGCTGCGGGTGCGGCTCGCTAGTCTTGGGCTTCTGATAGATCGGCGACAAGCCCGTCTTCTCCATCAGCCTGCCAATCCGCTTGCGGCCAACGGCATGGCCCAGGCGCCGCAGATGACGCGCCATCTGGCGAGCCCCGTAATAGGGCGTCTCCAGGAACTGCTCGTCGATCAGCCGCATAAGCGTCAGATTGAGCGGGCTTTCCGGTGTCGGTCGGGAATAGACGCCCGATCGGTTCAGCGACAGCAACTCGCACTGCCGCACGATCGACAGGCGCGGGCGACGCGGCCTTTCGGCTAACAAAAGCACATTAAGTGCTTTTGTTTTCACGCCTCAAGCATTTCCCGCCTCTGATCAAGCCCAAGCGAACAGAGGCATCCCGTAAAAAATCCCGTTCCACCAACAGCTGGCCGATTTTCCGGGGCCACCTCTGCCTTTCCCCCGGAATCGGAAAAGCCCTCTGCATTTCTGCAGGGGGCTTTTTGTATT
>Ga0265295_1004707_pt1 | contig 18120 bp, 23 predicted proteins | sample Munlansysbiofilm_FD_192503 | JGI IMG/M metagenome (GOLD analysis project Ga0265295, IMG submission 192503) | Leachate microbial communities from a municipal landfill in Southern Ontario, Canada - Methane capture system biofilm | ecosystem: Engineered > Solid waste > Landfill > Unclassified ...
GGTGGTGGAATCCCGCAGTTGAGGGCCAGGCAACTGACCGGGCATACCGTATCGGGCAGAAGAAGAATGTCTCGGTCCACCTGCTCATCAGTGCCGGAACAGTTGAAGAACGGATTGACATGCTGATAGAAGAGAAACGAAAACTTGCCGGGAGTATCATCGGGTCAGGGGAAGACTGGATTACCTCGCTCTCAACCGACGATCTTCGTGACCTCATGAGTCTTCGCGGAGAACTGATTGGAGGTGAGTCATGAGTTATGGATATTATCCAAAGAGCAGTCCTCGTGCAGTAAAGGACGGGATAAAGGTCACCAGCAAACGGGGCGCCATCGGTGAGCAGTGGTGGTCAAAACGGTTTTTAGATGCCTTAAAACGGATGGGTATGGACAGCCGCCTGGCCAGAGGGCGAAGCTATGCCAGAAAGGGACAGGTGATGCGGCTTTCAGTAACTGACGGGATTGTGGAGGCAGCAGTCCAGGGTTCATCATCCAGGCCGTATCTGGTTTCCATCCGGATGAACCAGTGGGATAAAAAAGGGTGGAATAATGTTACTTCTGCAATTGCTGAGCAGGCGCTGTATTCTGCCCAGATGCTGGCCGGGGAGATGCCCCATGAGATAGAAGAGGCTATAGAAAAAGCCGGCCTCGTTCTGTTTCCAAAGAATGGCCATGACCTGAAAACCACCTGCTCATGCCCCGATTCTGCCAATCCCTGCAAACATATTGCAGCGGTGTACTACATTCTGGCTGAACAGTTTGACCAGGATCCGTTTTTGATCTTTGCGATGCGGGGAAAGGGGAAAGAGGATCTGCTTGATGCTCTCCGGCAGGAACGGGGAGTAGGGGATGAAGAGGAGAGCCAGAATGAACCCGAAGATCCCGGGGTATTCATCCCTGAACTGACTGCTTCGGGCTTTTATTCACTGAGAAGGTCTCTTGATGATAGTGCGGTCAATCTGACCAGGCAGGCAGAGGTAAAGGGGGGTCTTATCAGGTCGCTTGGGCCCTCTCCCTGCAAGATTGGGAAGCATGATGTGGCAGAGATCATTGCCCGGGCGTATGAGATTGCCCCGCAGTATGTCTCACGGCTGGTGCATGGGGAGGAAAATGATGGAATGAATGAATGACCCCTCTCATTCTGCCAATTTTGCTTGGTTTACGTGCACATGAAGAGTCTGATTACTGGTCATCTTTATGGTATAAATCCAGAAAAATTATTGTTTCGCAACTTTCTCTCCAGCAATATGAAAGCCGGAATGGTGGAATATAAATTTCTCTGGTATTCTTTCGATTAAATCGCATTGGCTTTCCGATATTTGGATCTGATACAATTCGTGCAATTTGTTTCTTGATACGCTCTTTCAATCTGACATCCTGGATTTTTGAAATTGTCTTTTTGAACTCGGGGTCATATGAAACCGTTACCCTAATTCTAAATCAGAAAGAAACTCACCTGCATCCTGACTGATGAACTCCCCTTTTTTATACTTTAAAAGAGATTCTTCTGTTCGATGAGCAAATTCAATATCTTCAGTGAGAAAGTTCTCCAGATCTGAAACGGGGCGGATAACAAAGGTGTTATTTTCTTTCACAAGGATAAAATCCGTCCCCTCTTTTATCCCTTTACGCATGAAAGCAGGAATGACAATCTGCCCTTTTGAACTCATTCGGGCTAGAGCGATTTCCATATGTAAGATGTGTCTTACATAATATCAATACCTTGTGTGTGAATTGTGGTATTTGAATAGGGGTTTGGTGTCGGTTTCTCCCTATAATCTCCTCATTTTGCTTTGATAGGAAGGTTATTTCATACATTGTTCCCCGATCAGGAAAACGTTTTCACCTCCCAGACATAATATTCGTTCATGGTGTAAACCAGGAGGTCATCGTATGAACACCCGTATGTGGATACCATTCATTCTTGTATTGCTTATTATTGCAATCCCGGTTTTCGGCGAGGATGTAACAAAAATTTATGGCAGCGTCCCGAAAAATGGAATAAATCAGGTAACTCTTGACAACTCATTAAACGACAAAGAAGCAGTTATCGTCTTCAAGGAATTAAACTGGCCGATTCCGTTTGCCGTATATCTCGCGCCCCATAATACTGGAATTTTGAAACTCCCCTCTGAATCATACCAGGTCTATTATACCCTTGGATATGGCTGGAACGTCGCTGAAAAGAGATTCAATACACAGCATGAGTATTACATGCTCGCTGGAGTCGTGAATGCCGGAGAGGCTGGCACCATCCATGAAGAAAAAACACGACCCCAGACTACGGTTGTCGGAAGTTATGTTGATGAATTTAATATCACTCGTCAGGTTACCGCTGAGTCAGATCCTGCAGAATGGAAATGGGCGGAGAGCACCATACCGTTGTACCCGGTACCAGGCTCGCCTGATACGGTGATTCCGATTGGTGCATCAGAATTTCCTCTCTCATGATAATGACAATCTCCTTTTTTGCATTTTTTTGTTGGGGCAGATCCAAAAATGTTATGGAACCTGGGGTTTAATCTTTCAAAATATTGTAAAGGGTGAATGAATGATGATAACAAAGATTAGTTATGCAATCTGCCTGTTTTTCATGATGAGTGTATGTATTGTCTGTGCAAGTGTGAGTATCGATGAGGCAAATCTTTCTGTGCATGAAGATTTAATCACAAATAATCCTGAAAATTCAAATACTTCTCTTAATTATGCAGATCCCTACTTCTGGATTTCACCCCCCCTACTGACAAAAAGGTAGATGTTTTTTATGTATACCCGACGGTTAGCAACAATGCGAGCGGGTCAATGGATGTAACAGATACCGGTGAACGGGCACTGGCACAAGGCATTTTTGATGCACAGGCTAGCGTATTTGAACTATATGCCAATGTATTCGCTCCATATTATCGGCAGATGTCAACTGGTGTTACTGCAGGGCCGGACATGCTTGCAACCGATACAGAGGAGTTTAAACGCGGTGCAGCAGATGTGCAGGATGCGTTTGATTATTACATCACCTATCTTAATGAAGGTCGTCCTTTCATCATTGCAGGTCACAGCCAGGGTACAATGGCCTTAATCGAACTGATTAAAAACCGGTTTGGAAACGACGACGGACTTCGGGTTCGTCTGGTTGCTGCGTACTTAATCGGATACACCGTTACTGATGATGACCTGGAAAAAGCAGGACTTTCAGCAGCACAAACTTCTGATGATGTGGGTGTCGTGGTCACCTACAACACCCAGTCGGTCACATCCAAAGGTGGCCCGATGCTTATGGCCGGAGCACATTGTATCAACCCCTTGAGCTGGAAAACAGATAATGCGTACGCACCCGCCTCTGAAAACCGTGGTGCACGGTTTTATAACGATAGCACCGGTGAATTTCTCCGTGAAGAGCCCTATTACTGTGATGCACAGATAAATCTGACTTCAGGCGCCCTGACAACAACCATACCTGAGGGTGAAGACCTCGACATTGGTCCGTATTCTGAAGGAGTCTACCATCGCTATGACTATGCATTCTGGTACAGGAACCTTGAGCAGAATGTAGCTGACCGTATTGATTCATATTTTAATCCGCATGATGCCGAATCTGATAATGAATCACCCTTGTAATTTTTTAAAGCACCACTGCAGGTGACACATATGGATATGATAACTCCACACTCACTTACCCAGGCAGAAAAAGACGGAATTTCATATTAAATTACCGTTTCTCTCTCAAAACAACCTGAAATTATTGCCGCACTTTTATTTGGATCATTTACAGAGGGTCAGTTTCGGGATATTGACATAGGTCTTGTGCTGGACAGATCCTTTCATCCCCCGAGGTACTATGAACAGCGGCTTGAGCGGGAACTTTCTGGTGTCGTTCATTTTCCTGTCGATATCAGAGCACTTAACACGGCTCCTGTCAGGTTTGTGTACCAGGTCTTAAAGAAGCAGAATGTTATACTCTGCACAAATCTGAATGCTTTTTCATCATTTGAATCAGAAATACTCAGAGAATATTTTGATTATGCCTATTATCTGAACCGATACAGGAGGGAAGTGATTGGCATTGTTTGACAAGGAAGTGGTGAGCACATTATGTTCAGAACTCAATTCAGCAATGGATACCCTTGATGATATTGTCTCATCAGAAGAAGAAGAATTTCTGTCAAATCGGCATATCAAGGGCAGTGCGAAATATCCTCTTTTAGTCTCAATTGAAGTCTGGGATATTCTGATCACAGACAGGGACGATATTGCTGAATATGCGAAGAATATCCTGGCTGCTTTGAATAATTCAGGCTAATTTTATAATTGCCTGTCTTACTGTTCGAAAAAAAATTAGATATAGGGGTTGCGGAGACCCTTTCCAACACCAAAGGTAACCCGGTGTTCAAGCTCCTTCTGGTTCTTGGTGATCTTCTCGGTTGCAAGCTTCGTGACGAGTTCAAGACCTGGCTTGACGCTCTCAATTGGCTTGGTCTCAAAGACACCGGCAGCAACTGCCTTGTTCCAGATGTTTTCTCCATTGTTGTTCCGGATAAATACAGTGGACCATCCGTCAGGGGTTCCGACTGAACCGGTGGAGATATCAGCAAGGTTTGCCACGTAGTCAAGACATACATGACAGCCTGGCTGTTCGTACTTGTGAGTGAGTTTGAGCGGAATCTGGGAGACTGCACCACGGTTGGTGTATGCCCAGTACTTCCCCTTTCCGATATCGGTCTTCTTGAGTGAGTTCAGATCAACATTGCAGTGGTCCTGCACTATCTGGGTCATTCCCTGGTAGGGGAAGTTCTCCATGCAGAAAATACCCATTGCAAGAGCGATCTTATCACAAACATCACGAAGCCCGATTGGGTAGAGTTGTGCTTTTCGAAGAGCCTGGATCTGACAGGGAGTTCCGACAATACCAACCTTGTCAAGACCATACTTGCGTACAGACTCTTTCAGGACAGACATGTTCGGACAGATACTGTATCTGGTTCCCCGTGAAGAGAGGATCTCTTCAGCACTGGTTGCCACAATTGGCTTTGGCTGCCACGGCTTATCTCCCTGGCCTGCGACGATTGCACCGTCAATGATGCCCTCTTCAAGAGCATAGATGAACATTGAGGTAACAATCCCGCCATCCTGGGAGCATCTCAGAACTTCTGAGCTGGTGCTGCGGGCAGCAACTGCAGTTTTGTATTTGCCAAGAAAATCCATGATTAGTTCCCTCCTGGGTTCATGGCACCATTAATGGCATCGATGATAGTCTCGTACTGGTTCACAACATCGAAGCTGAAGAATGCACGTGGACATGCTGCATAGCAGGCACCACACTTGATACACATATCACGATCGACGTTTGGTTTTCCTTCTTCCATGGTGATTGCATAGACCGGACAGGATGCAGCACAGGTACCACATCCCATACACAGACCCTGGTTTATAACAAGAGTCATGATGTCACAGCCACAGCCTTCACTTGAAGGTGCATCGCTTCCCTCTTTGGCAAGAGCCATGAGCGGTGCAAGGTATGCTTTTGCAAGTGCCTGTTGTTCTGCATTCCCTTTCAGGAGCAGGTATGCCATGACACAGACATTTCTGATCTGCTGCGGGCATGGTGCACAGCCGGGGATGTAAACATCGACATCGATGACGTCACCGATGGGGACAAATCCCTCATGCTGTGGCTGGTTCCACTGACCACCACGGCAGAACCGGGTGATGTTACCATATGCAGCGCAGCCACCGAGAGCGACAACAACTGCTGCCTTCTCACGGGTTTCCTTAATCTCTTCAACTGAACATTCATCCTGCAGACAGACTGACCCCTCTACCAATGCAACATCCATCTTTGGGATGTGGCGTGCATCGGCAAGAGTTAAACAATACACGAGGTCAGCATAATTGTCAAGGATGGTGAATAACCCCTCGTAATTATCGGCGAGGGAGACAAGACATCCTGTACACCCACTCATGTGTACATGTCCGACTGTTATTTTGTTAGCCACAGGCCTTTCCTCCTTCTTATATTCTTCTTTCGCAATCGGTTCAGATATCGGAGCTCTAGGTGCCTGCGTTTTCAGTGCAGGTTCCTTTTTCTCCTTTTTCCCGAAGATCAATGATAGTAGTCCCATGATTTAACCCAATCATTTTCAGCACGAGCTGTACTGTCCTTGGGATCGCTTCTGTTACTTCTTCGGAGATTCCGATCTCATATTCTGGTTCAGAAACCCACTTTGGCTGACACCCGATGATATCAATCTTCACCCGGGTTTTCAGCTGGTGAATAGGTTCGGTTAGATCCCAGGAATGAGCATCCCGGTATTTTCCCGGTGGCAGGTCATCAGGACTGATGATCGCTATTTCACCCGGTTTTCCTCCGAAGTCAGCAATATCTATGATGAAGAGCCGTTTAACCGGTTCATCCGATTGCGCAAGAAGGGTAAAGAGGAAATGCGGGCCACCAAGGCCGGCATCTATTACCTTTACGTTCTCGGGCAGGTCGAGTTTCTGGAGTTCCTCGACTACGGCCGGTCCGAACCCATCATCCGCAAAGAGCGGGTTTCCGCACCCGCAGATTACGATCTCCTGGAACAGCATGCGCAGGGCACTCTCACTGGACGAGCTTCTGGGTGACAATCTTCTTGCTCTCGTCAACTACCAGCATATGGGTAGCGCAGGAAACACAGGGGTCATATGCACGCATAATGACCTCGGCAAGCTGCCATGGTGCTCCTTCGAGAGCCCGACTGCAGGTTGGGAAGTTCCAGGTGGTTGGCACAAGAAGGGTATACTCCTGAACCTTTCCGTCCTTGACACGTGCAAGGTGAACATCACAGCCACGTGGAGCTTCGTTGGCGTTCCATCCAAGGCTTCCGTCACCCTGTGGGATCTCGTCAGCAAGGACTGATCCATTGCAGTCAAGTGCTTCAACTGCTTCGAGCATGGTGTACAGACAGTCTGGATATTCCATCTGCCTGGCGATCTGCAGACCCATTGCACCCTTCCGGTCATAGTTCTTGAACTGGACCAGACGGGCACGTGGACCTACTTCTACCGGGCATCCATCGTAGAGTGGAACTGAATTGCAGGCCTGCATCTGTGGCCAGGTCTTGGTTCCTACCTTGGTGGTTCCGCCGACCGGGTAGTTTGCGTCTTCAAGACTGACTTCCATATCTCCCTGGTACCAGTTGTATGGTGAGACATCAGTCCACCGGTCTGGATCCCACTTGGGTTCAAAGTCAAGGCTTGAGCTGTCAAATACCGGGTCTACTGCCATGTATCCCTGGTCGTGCCATCCGAACTTCTCCGGAATCTCGACTTCGGTTTTGCCGACAGTAACGGTGCCACGGTTTTCCCAGTTCTTCAGGACTGCAATCATGAAGTCCATCTGGGCGATGGCAAGGGTAACTCCTTCCTTGGCAAGGTCGATAATTTTCTGCTTTGCCTGTGGAGCAATATTATAATACATACCGCCGACCCGGGGGTTGCTTGGGTGTACGGCTTCTCCACCGGCGATTTCACCAACGGTCTGCCCTATCTCACGGAGCCGCTGGATCCGCTTTGCAACGGTTCTGACTGGTTCTTCCGGAGTGAACGGGTTGATTTTGGTGTCTGTTCCTGGGAGATACATATCGGGTAAGGTCAGAATATTGTGGAGTGCGTGGCTGTGCAGCCTGTTTGCGCACTGAAGGACAGTTCTGAGCAGATATGCATCCTGCGGAATTTCGCAGCCTATTGATGCCTCCATGGCACCGACACCTGCGAGGGTGTGGGCGATTGGGCAGATACCACAAACACGGGATGAGATCTTGGGTGCCTGGTGCATGGACTTACCTACGCACAGCTTCTCAATACCTCTAACCGGAGTGATACTTAGCCAATCTCCACGCTCTATAATTCCCGCATCGTTGACTTTAAGGACAAGTTTTGAATGTCCTTCATGTCGTGTGGTTGGGGAAACTTCTACTACTTTGGACAAGAGAATCGCCTTTGATATTTGTTTGTTCGCAATGCTGTACAACTCATATCAAGAGCCCTCAGGAGATCTGAGGGAATGACCGTACCATTGTACGACAAGTGGAATTTGGCTATAAGATATATCTAATTTACCATTTGATTGATGATCACCGGATGATTCTCGTGATCTGCATGCAAAATAATTGTACTATAGTATAATTTTTCATAATGAGTAATATTGTCATATGTGATTCCTCCTCTCTCATTGCTACATAAATGCCAGATTCTCTTTTTTTAATGTCTAATTCTCTATTTAATTCTGTATTTGGTTAATATTTTGTACACTATCAAATAATTTCCAATGAGAATATTAGTGCTACTGCACCAAACGGAAAATTATACACGCCCCGTTTCAAGGTAACTGCGTTTTTCAAAATTTCGCGGATATTCAGGGGGATTCTCAAAAAAGAGAGGCGTATATTGCTTCGCGCTTGCGACGTCGTTTGGTTAAACGTAAATAAATTGATATATTCAAAAAAAAAGACTCATACTGGTGCTATTGTCCATGCATGGGGGTACCTGTCTGTTCCCGTCCACTGCCTGCCAGACGACTCTCTGTGACATCAGGCACTACCTCGAAGATGCAGAACGGATCTTCAAAAGAAAAGAACGACTTGATCAGGATCGACGGGACTTTTATGCACGATCCATGGTGCTTTTTGCTCTCAGTAACCGCCTCTTTGATCTCACCCGGGAAGTCAGTGTAGCCAGGGGATACATCACCGATGAGGAGCAGATTAAAAACAAAGTGTATTTTAAACGTCTGCATGATCACGGCGTTATCTCATGGGATATGCGTCAGCAGATGATTGCTCTTGTAAATTTTCGAAACCAGGTGTCGCATCATTTTTACGAAGTCACCCGGGATGATATCCAGGATATATTTGAGATGATCCCGGTCTGCAGGGAATTTATCGATATCATGGAGCAGGAACTCTCCCGAAGTGATGCCCAAAAAAAGAAGGTCGCTATTGTGGCCGGAGCGGCTCTTGTGCTCCTGATTGTATTGCTGCTGTGGTATTTTAGTTAAAATTCACATTATCCCCATTGATTTCGTCTGCCAGTTCTGCAATGGTTGCCTGTCTTTCTGCAAACGCGTCATGCTGGTGGATACTTTCTTCATTATCCTGTGCGATTGTCACTACCGAATCACCGGGAAGGTCTCCGAATTCGGCATGGATCCTTCGTGCCATCTCTCTGACACAATCTTCAACAAAACGGGGGTTTTTGTGAGCTGAAAGGACAACATGTCCCTCGTCACCCCGTTTGAGAAGTTCAAATATCGGGGTGCTCATGGAGTTCTTGAGGATCAGAATGATCTTTTCAAGTTCCACATGGCTTTCATCATCAGTCTCGATTGAGAGAAATCCCCTGCCACGCTGGTTATGCGTGGCCATGGGAACTTCTTTGAAGAATGCTTCAATCTGTTCTTTTCCAATCCCCAGGTTTTCCATGACTTCACGTGCCCGCTCCTGCATGATATTTTGTGCACAGGGGCATGCCGTCATCCCGGTCACTTCGGCACCGATACTCTTTCGGACAATAGGCTCTTTAAAGGTTCGCTGGGCTATCGCACTTGCAAAGACCTTTACGACCTCCTGGCAGACAGTTCCGGTCACTGGCGTCTCGCCCGCTATCATGAACTCTGATCGCATCTGCACCTCTGTCCGTTCTGCATACTCATGCTTATCAAGCAGCCTCCTGGCAACCCGGCTGCAGAGCTGCTCTATCTCCTTGACACTCCCCTCAATTGCAGACTGCAGAACTTCATCAATGACTTCAAAGTTTCTGGAGAGATTTGCTCCTTTCAGACTGCCCGGAAGATCTACGAAGATGTCAAAGTTTGATATAAATATGACTGGCCGTTTTCCTGACCTGGTGACTTCGACCAGTTTTTTTACATTCTTTACGCCTACCCTTGTCAGGTTAATCCTGACATCAGGAAGAGTGGACTGCACATCAGGCAGTTCACGGGAAAAAGCCTTTTCAGATGTTTTTAACGGAGACATTACGCCCTCGGAGAAAAATATTGGTTGGTTCCCATAAGTGGGATCGGGAGACTACTAAAACCTTTCAGTGTGGGGTGTCCGCTTTGTGATTATTTCAGCTACTGATGTTTCATCAGGTTACGCAGGGTATCGTCTGCCGACGTGAGTTCTTCCCTGCTTATCCTGATGGCCTGATTATCTGCCTTACTAGTGACGCAGAGGCCCTGCCCGGTGCACCGCCCGATTACCTGCAGGGGATGGTCCATGGCGGGTACCCCCCGGCACCTGATTAAAAATCTCCCATATGTTTCAGAGAAAAGCCAGGTCAGGATGTCTCCCTCGCATATCACCTCTGCATCCGGAGCAAGAGATGTCAAAGCACCCAGAAGGCCTCCCTGCGAGATGTCTGTCACCAGAAGGCCTCCAAGTCGCACCTGTGTCCTGACAGCCTCAAGAATGTCCGGGTCTGCCATGGGGGGTGCCTCTCCTCCGCACCCGCATACAGCGTCCAGGATAGACCCGCCGAAATGTGGTCCGGCCTCCCCGAGAAGCACCAGCAGGTCACCCTCGGCAGGAGCAAAGCTGGGTATTACCGGTCCTTTTCCGGCCATTCCAAGTGAGGGGGTTGGGAGGATTCGGGTGCCAAACTCTTCACTTTCATTATAAAGGGACACATTTCCTCCGACTACCGGGATTTTCATGGTCGTTGCCATCAGGGAAAGTCCCTTCATTGATTCTTCAAGTTGCCAGTATACTTCCGGATTTTCAGGTGATGCAAAGTTTAAGCAGTCGACGATACAGAGTGGCATCCCCCCCATGCAGGCGAGGTTTGCTGCATTCTCATAGACCGCATTTGCAGATCCTGCATAGGGGTCAATGGCAATCTGCCGGGGATTACATCCACATGAGAGAGTGAGGGTCTGGTCTTCAAGCCTGAGGACTGCTGCATCCCTGCCGGTGGAAATTGTCCTGATCTGCACATCATGATCATACTGTTCAGATATCCACGCCCTGCTAGCGACCTCAGGGTGGGCCAGCACTTTCAGGCAGAGAGTTTTGATGTCATCCGCCGGCTTCGTATAGGGTCGTTTTGCGGAGGACGGTTTTGACGGCCACATACATTTTGGCGCTCCCTCGGTGAGGAGATCAATGGGGATATCACAGACGGTATCGCCATGGAATGTGACGACATATTTTTGTTCAGCAATAACCCTGCCAACATCGCTCCATTTCAGGCTGTACTTTTCTGCAATCTCCCCCATGATCTGGACATGCTCTGGTGCAACCTCAAGGAGCATCCGTTCCTGGGATTCAGAGACCATGATTTCGGTAGCATTCATCCCGCCCTCTCGCTGGTGAACCTTTTCAGCAAAGATATGGCCACCAAAAGTGCTGCACATCTCACTCGATGCTCCGGCAAGACCTGCTGCACCAAGGTCTCTGCAGGCGACGACATGCCCGGTTGCTGCCATCTCAAGGATCGCCTCAATAAGCAGTTTCTCAGTGAATGGATCGCCTATCTGCACACTTGGCCGCTCTTCTGCTTCTGCGTTTTCACCAAGATCTCTGGATGCGAATGACGCGCCGCCGATTCCATCCCTCCCGGTTGAAGAGCCTACAAGAACCAGGTGATTGCCGGGTTTTTTCACCCGTGCGGTCAGGTATTTTTCCGGGTGGACAATACCTACACATACTACATTCACCAGCGGATTTCCATCATAGGAACTGTCAAAGACGGTCTCTCCCCTGACAACCGGAACCCCTATGCAGTTTCCATACCCGCTTATCCCTGCCACAACATGTTCCATGAGATACTGGTTCTTTTCCTTGTCAATAGTCCCGAAGTAGAGGGGATCCATCAGGGCTATGGGTCTCGCCCCCATTGAGATCACATCCCGGACAATGCCTCCGACACCGGTTGCAGCCCCGTCATGCGGGTCTACATAACTTGGGTGATTGTGACTTTCCATCCCTATTGCAAGTGCCAGTGTATCAGAAAACCGGACAATGGCCGCATCATCGCCAGGGCCTAAAAGGACATCATCCCCGGTAGTGGGGAGCATCTTCAGAAGTCTGCGTGTTGAGCGGTAACTGCAGTGTTCACTCCAGAGGTTTTCAAAACAGGCAATTTCAAGTTCTGTGGGCGTACGTCCCAAGGCTTCCTGAATGCAGCAGAGATCATCCGGTGAGAGCATATGAGGGTACTTGTATGCCCTCATCATGCAAAACCCTCTCTCAGAAAAGCAAGGGACATTTAATTGCGGTTCAGAAAGAAATTATAACCATGGTCGAACCATACGAGGCCCTTCTGAATAAGGCATATGAGGAGGTGACAGAACCGTCTGAGGATGGAGAGCGCTGGTCATATCCCGAACCAAGATCAATAGTTGAGGGAAAGACCACCATTCTTGAAAATTTTGCAGATATCATAAGTTCACTCCGGCGCGATCCTGAACACCTGATGAAGTTCTTTCTTGGAGAACTGGGAACTGCAGGAAAGATAGACGGGTCACGTGCAATTTTCAATGGAAAATTCGAAGATTCGCTTTTTTCCCCGATGATCCGCAGCTATGTTGATGACTACGTGATATGCTCTGAGTGTGGCAAGCCTGATACCCGGCTCTTTAAGGATGATCGGGTGCTGCTGCTCAAGTGTGAAGCCTGCGGTAGTCACCGTCCGGTCAGAAAACGAAAGTCTAAAGTTGACTCTGGAACATCCGGACTAGAACAGGGCAATATCATCGAAGTCACAATAGAGTCTATCTCGCGGCGTGGAGACGGTGTTGCAAAGATTGGAAAATATATCGTCTATGTTGCCGGTGGACGTCCTGGTCAGAAGGTAAAAGTGAAAATAGCGAAGATATCCGGGTCTATTATCTTTACAGAAAAACCCTGAATCTATTTTTTTGCCGCTTGTTCAAGCGAGGATAAAAGTTCATCGCATTGGCCTGCAAGGCGTCTGCATGCATCCAGTACCGGTTTTACCGGGTCAACCTTATTATGGGTCGTGACAGTCAGGACCGGGTCTGAAAACTGAAATTCAATGACATAGTTTGCGACATCCACCGTTGGATCTGCAAGGATCTCTGTCTTCAGTGCATTCATGAATGTATGTCCCTGGCCGGCAAGAGAAATTCTGACCAGATCCTCACCAAGTTCGAGAACCGTTATATTCATTTGTACCGTGTTGGAGTTCAGATTACATAAAGGTAGAGCGCACAAATGCATTTAGAGTCTGAATACTTCTCCATCGTGGCCCTGGAATGGTGCATCAAACGAGACGATATGGCTCATGTGGACAACCCGAAAATCTTTGGCATTGAGTTCTTTTGCAAGGGCCACGGCCTCTTCGTAGTTAAGGTGCTTATCAACTTTTTTAAAGGAATTTAAAAAGAGTCCGTCTATCAAAAGCAGATCTGCTCCTTCGAGAAGTGCTCTTGTTTCAGCCGGAATATGTTCATTCGTGTCAGAGGTATAGGCGATTTTCGTCCTGCCATCTGATATGATAACCCCGGTAGTATAGACATTCGGGTGAGTAACCCTGACGAGCGTTATCTCAAGGCCACAGGTTAAAAATGGAGTATAAACCTCGACTGGCCATGTTTCACGGAGAAGAAAATGAAAGACCTGACTGCATGCTGCGAGGACCTCTGGGGCACCATACACCGGAGGGATCTTTTGAACCCGGTAAAAGTCCCCAAACCCCATAAAATGGTCATAATGGGCATGTGTCCAGATGACTGCATCGATATGAGGAGAACATGCATGAAGAAGCTGCCTGCGCAGGTCCGGGGTGGTGTCCACAATCAGGTGGAAATCCCCATTTTTGATAAGAAGTGAGGTCCGAAGTCTCTCAATCCCTGACTCCCGGGCATAGGTGCAGTTTTTACAGGTGCAACCCACGTGCGGGGTTCCTACTGCATCCCCGGTTCCAAGAAGAGTTACTTCCATCAGGCCCAGTTCCTGGCTCTATGCTCATCCCGTGTTTTGATAAGGTTTTCACCTTTCGCGATATCCTCGGTTGAAAGCTCATACCTTCCATCGGTAAGCCCGGAAAGTATCGCCTCCCGAACCAGCATCTTCAGATCGGCTCCCGAGAACCCTGCAGTCTTCTGTGCAACTTCGGCGATGTCAACTTCGGTCTTTGAATCAGCAAGCAGCCGGCGGAGGATGAGTTCGCGTGTTGCAAGGTCAGGCAGATCAAAAGGAATGACTTCATCAAAGCGGCGCCAGGCTGCTTCGTCAAGCAGCTGGGGGTGGTTGGTCGCCCCGATGAGGAGAACTTTATTTCTGATAAGGCTTATCCGGTCAATATTTTTGAGGAGAGCATTGACTGCACGTTTCATGGCGCCATGGTCGTCCCCGATACGGCTCTTTGCGAGGAAATCAAATTCGTCGATAAAGAGAATGCAGGGAGATAACAGGCGTGCCGCGTCAAAAATCCGGTCAATATTCTTTGATGTTTCTCCCAGGTACTGGGAAGTGACCATCGAAAGCCTGACTTCAAGGATAGGCATGTGCAAAACCTGGGTAAGTGCAAAGGCAAGAGATGTCTTTCCAGTACCTGGTGGTCCGATAAAGAGGAGTTTTCCAACCTCGTAAACCCGCCTGCTTTTGAGAAACTCCAGGTGTTCAAGTGCAACCTTGAGTTTGATAATCCGGCTGAGGTGGTCTGGAGAACAGATGATATCTTCAATGGTTTGTTCTACTTCCTCCGGAGCACTGATGATAATGAGATCAAGACCAGACCTGAGCTTATCATCATCTGCCAGCATCCGGGAGACCCGTCGGTCAAGGTACACTCTGCTGTCCTCAAACCTGGGGGTTGTGTCCCTGACCTCTTCGTAGGAGATGCCAATTGAGGGATCCTGCTTATGTGCATACCAGGCGAGTGCCGGGTTTTTCCCGATCCTGGGTTTACCCCCGTTTTTTATAAACCATGTAAGCCCTGCAGGGAGAGAGGTTATCCGAAGCCGGTGCCCGAATTCCTCGTACACGGTGAGGGGGTGTTTATCAAGCCTCGTATGTGCGTCAGGAATACCAAGCACTCGCTGGAGAGCACTTTCTGCAACAACAACCGGAGAACGCTCTCCGTCCATTGAATGGATACCATATACCTCACGGGCAACTGGTGTTAAATCGTTTACATTCAGCTGGGCATGCTGATTGTATATTTCGGCGGTCAGAAGCAGTTCAATCAGGTCCAGGATCTCCTCATCACGGGTCATTTCGATAATCCTTACTCTTGGTTTTCATCACTGAAGAATCGCTATCATGCGGTGGTGACAATACACCCGTCGCTGGTAATGATCATGGTATGTTCTGCTTGCGAGACAAATGAGCCGGAAACGTCACAAAGAATCGGGTATGACCTGAGTATTCTGTCATGAATGAGGCGGGCGAGAGCCAGGTCAGCGGTCTTCACATGAAGGTGTCTGCGGGCAAATGGCATCCCGTTTCGCTCTTCTATCTCCTTTAAGATCTTGCGTGCAGCCGGCAGCCTGACTGGCCGCTGGACAAGCTGGCCAAAAATCTCCTCTCTTCTCCCATCATGGACAAACCCGGTTCCTGTCGTTGCAAATGGTTCAATAGCAAGAACCATCCCTTCTTCAAGGACTGCTCCTCCGGCTGACGGGATATTTGGAACGTTTGGTCCTTTGTGCAGGCAGTACTGGTCAAGTCCGTGGCCGGTCAGGTTTGCAACCGGCAAAAATCCCCTGCTCTTGATCTCCTGATATACAATGCTTCCAAGAGTTCCAATGGCCACCCCTGGTTTTACTGCTGCGATGGCCGCGTCCCGCGCAGCAATAGAGGCTTCGCAGAGGATCGGCTGATCTCCGAGATCCACTGTGCAGGCAGTGTCGGCAATATATCCGTCAAGATGCACCCCTATGTCGAGTTTTATCATGTCCCCCTGAGCAAATGTCCGGGTGTCATCCGGAGAGGGGGTGTCATGGGCGGCTGCTTCATTGAGTGAGATATTCACCGGAAATGCAACTCCGAACCCTTCGCTTTGAATCATGTCTTCGACAAATGTTGCAATTTCGAGCAGGGGAACATCAATTTTTATTCGCTCTGCCCCGGCAGTAAGAATCTTTTTTGCAGCCGATCCGGCCTGCATATACCGGTCAAAAATATCTTCATTCACAAGACCATCTCCATAGAATAATTAGTAATTCGCGAAAACCCATGATTTTCTACAACTCCCAGGTTTTCAATCCGCACCCCACCGATATCGCGATAATAGAGGCCCGGCTCTAAGGTGATGACATTCCCTGCGGTAAGTTCTCCGCCCATCCCTGAAAGGGAGGGCTGCTCATGGATCTCAAGGCCCACCCCGTGACCAAGGCTGTGGATAAACCCTTCTGTATCTGACTGGTACCCAAGTTCTGCAAAGAAATCCCTCACTGCCTGAAAGCACTCGGCTCCGGTCTTTCCTGCACAAACCATCCCTTCACTCAGAAGCACAGCGTCTTTCACTGTCTGGTGCAGTTCCATAACCTTCCCTGATGGCTGTCCTCTGCTGACGGTTCTGGTCATATCTGCATAGTATCCTGTTTTATTATCGCAGGGAAAAACGTCAATCACGATAGGTTCATGCGCCATGAGTTCCCCGCTTCCGGTGCAGTGGGGCATTGCAGTTTCTGGTCCACAGGCAACTATTGTATCCTGCGCCGTGCAGTCATGGGCAAGCAGTACCTTGTTCATTTCATACCTGGCCCGGTCAGAGGTGAGAGGAGCATCATCATGCCAGAGTATGCCTGAGCGGATCTCTGCATCTCTGATCAGGCTGATTGCTGTATCCATTGCAGCTTCTGCCGCCCTCTGAGCCCGGGTGATCCACGCTATCTCTTCCGGCGTCTTGATAGCGCGGTGAGTCGACAGTTTCGCTGCAGCGTCTACTATCACTGTGTTATATGGTTCAAGTGCCCGCGCAAGAGCAACCGGGAAATCAGGAGGGACAAGATAAGGCCCTTCGCATTGCCGGAATATCATTTCAGCCTGGATCTTCCAGGGATTCTTATCAGACTTAAAAATTTCAAGATATCCTGCCTGTTGCCTGGTAAGTATCTGCACCGGTGACTCTTTTGCCGCCCGTTCAGCTTCCATCTGGGGAACGATCATGAGGGGAGGCTTTTGTACCCTTTTCAGTATTGTGACCGGATCATGGGTTACAAACCGGCTCATATGCCGCATTGCTGCATTTTCCGATGATGCATGCAGGCAGTATACAGCTGCGCCGGCACCCAGGATCAGGTCATCCAGGCTATCCATCCTATACAGGTTTTGAGTAAGACCACAAGTACTTTTACGCGAAACGTGATGTATGAATAATGGATGATGCTTCCAAAGAGCAGTTCAGGTGGAGATTCTGGCACCTTGCGGTGATCCTGAATGGTGTGATCCTGTTTTTCGCACTGACGCCGATTGCATTCTATCTGTTTCCTGAAGCCTTTCGGGTTCCGGGCGCAATAGTCAGTTTAATTCTGGCTGTTACTCTGACGGTTATTTTTAAAAAGAACTATCATAAGACGAAAGCATGGCTGAATGACCATGCGTGAGGGTATAAGAACATGCGGGGGCTGTGATGCTTGAAAAAATCCAGGAAGATATCAGCCTCGCGTCCCGTCATATTGAAGTTCTCCGTGCCGTATCCGGCCACCAGCCGATTGGGATAATAAAATTATCAGAGCTTCTGACCGTGCCCCAGCACCGGATCAGATACTCACTCCGTGTTCTTGAGGGCAGCGGATACATTCGCGCTTCAAGTGCAGGGGCTATGGCAACGCCCAAGGCAAAAGAGATGTTTTTTCGCCTGAATGAAGATATTGATGGAATTATCTGCATTTTAAACAGGATGAAGCAGCCCTGATCAGGGGTCGTGAGTCATCATTACCTTTATCTGGGACAATGTCATACGTATTAAAGCACATCTGAGCCGCCATAACTCAGTTGGTAGAGTGACTGGCTGTTAACCAGTTTGTCACAGGTTCGAGTCCTGTTGGCGGCGTCTCATTTTTGGGCCTGTAGCTTAGCGGTGAGAGCGCCCGGCTCATAACCGGGCGGTCATGCGTTCGAATCGCATCAGGCCCATGCTTGTCTTTTTTATGTACGGGACTTCATGTTAACTCAAT
>Ga0265295_1004709_pt1 | contig 18116 bp, 17 predicted proteins | sample Munlansysbiofilm_FD_192503 | JGI IMG/M metagenome (GOLD analysis project Ga0265295, IMG submission 192503) | Leachate microbial communities from a municipal landfill in Southern Ontario, Canada - Methane capture system biofilm | ecosystem: Engineered > Solid waste > Landfill > Unclassified ...
AAGGTGGTTGTTTTGGATCAGCAGGGTAAACTGTTGCACAATGAAACGATTTTTCCACATCCGCCACAGCGCGAAGCAAAACAGGCCATTCAAAAGATAAAAAGTCTTGTAAACGCCCATCAGGTTGATGTGATTGCGATTGGCAATGGCACGGCAGGGCGCGAAACCGAAGACCTGATGCGCAGCGTACGTTTTGACCGCGATCTGATGGCGGTGATGGTAAACGAGAGCGGCGCTTCCATATACTCCGCTTCAAAAATTGCGCGCGACGAATTCCCGGATTACGACATCACCGTGCGCGGGGCAGTGAGCATTGGCCGCCGCCTGATGGATCCGCTGGCTGAGTTGGTAAAAATTGATCCAAAATCTATCGGCGTAGGCCAATACCAACACGATGTGAATCAAAAAGCATTGCAGGAAAGTCTTAGGCTGACGGTAGAAAGCTGCGTGAATGGCGTTGGCGTTGAGTTAAATACGGCCAGCGAACAACTGCTTTCGTATGTGAGCGGACTCGGGCCGCAACTGGCTTCGTCTATCATACGCTACCGCAACGAAAATGGTGCTTTTACAGGACGTAAACAGTTGCTAAAAGTACCACGACTGGGACAAAAAGCCTTTGAGCAAAGCGCCGGTTTCCTGCGAATCAGAAAAGCGAAAAATCCTTTGGACAGCAGCGGTGTGCATCCGGAAAGCTATTATATCGTTGAAAAAATGGCGCAAAGCTTAAAGCAACCTATTGATGCGCTCATTGGCAATAAACAACTGCTGCAAAACATTGACCCAAAAGCTTTTACCAATGAACAGGCCGGCATTGAAACCCTTACCGATATTTTGGCTGAATTGGAAAAGCCCGGGCGCGATCCACGGGCAAACTTCGAGGCTTTTAGTTTTGATAAAGACATCCGAAATATCAGCGACCTGAAAGCCGATATGACGCTCACCGGAATCGTTACCAACATCACTGCTTTCGGAGTATTTGTGGATGTTGGTGTGCATCAGGACGGGCTGGTACATATTAGCGAAATGGCCAACCGCTTTATCAGCGACCCCAATGAAGTGGTCAAACTCAATCAAAAAGTGAAGGTAAAAGTATTGGACATTGATGTGGACAGAAAACGTATCACGCTGAGTATGAAAGCGGCATTATAATATAATTTAAACAGCTTTTAAACGTTATTGAAACATGAATCGAAAGTTGATTTTTCAAATGCTGATTTTTGCCGGACTGCTGCTCCTAATGGCACTTCCTGCTAAATCTCAAATTATTAAAGGTGAGATCATTGCAGGTTTTAACTTGAGCCAGGTTGATGGCGATGAAGTTTATGGCTACAAAAAGGGCGGCCTACAGCTGGGGCTGGGAGCGATGATTCCAATTGCAGATAAATGGGATATCTCGATCGAGACATTATACAATGAAAAAGGAGCCATCGAAAAAGCGCAATACCCAATGCAGGCTGATTCCACGACAGGCGAATACAAACTCTACCTCAACTACCTCGAAGTGCCTGTGCTGATACACTTTACCGATAAAGAGTTTATCACTGTAGGCGCCGGCTTTTCGTGGGGAAGGTTGGTGAGCGCCAAAGAGTTTGAACATGGCCGACAAACCATTACCAATGCAGTAAACGGCGTTTACGACCCCAACGATTTTAATGTACTGATCGATTTACGTATGCGATTATACAAACAGTTGAAAATCAATTTCAGGTATCAATATTCCTTGGCAAAAATAAGGGAGCGCGAATACTCTTCTTCACAGGGAAGTACCTGGAAAAGAAATCAATACAATAATTTGTTAACATTCCGGCTGGTGTATATGTTTAATGAAGAAAGAAGCCAGCGCAACATCAAAGCACCTAAATTATGACAGCAGATTTCTGGATAAAAAAACTTGGTTTACAAGCCCATCCCGAAGGCGGATTTTATAAAGAAGCCTATCGTTCGGACGAAGAAATTCCCGCCAAGGCTTTGCCGCCTCGTTTTAAAGGAAATCGCAGCTTTAGTACCGCCATATATTATTTATTGGGCGAGGGAGATTTTTCGGCCTTTCACAAAATACTTTCTGATGAAACCTGGCATTTTTATGCAGGCAAACCACTGCAATTGTTGGTGATAAAACCCAATGGCGAGTTGCAGGAAATTAAACTTGGCATTGACGAAAGCCAACAAAGACCGCAGTTTACAGTGAAAACCGGAGATTGGTTTGCAGCCAAAAGCACCGGTGCTTACACGCTTTGCGGCTGTACCGTGGCACCGGGTTTTGATTTTAACGATTTCGAGATGGGCGATGCCTTACAATTGAAAAATGAGTTTCCGCAGCATGTGGAAATTATCGACGCTCTTAGTCGAGATTAGTTTTACGAGCTTTCTTAAACACTAAAGCAGCTTCTAAAAACAATTCAGCCAGTGGTTTAGACAATTCTCCGGCCAGCGGTTTCCATTCGGGATGCCACTGCACGGCCACCAAAAAACTCTTTCCCGGATTTTCAAACACGATTGCTTCCGGCAGGCCATCTTCGCTGCACGCCACTACCAAAAGGCTTTTCGCCAGCTTATCAATTCCCTGGTGATGATTGCTGGCGACTAAATGCGCTTTGCGTGAAAAATCTGCCAGCGGAAACACAGATTTTTCAGGAAAAATCAGGTGTTGTGTCCAACCATCACCATCAGTGCGATGCAATTTATCGCTATCAGTTTCAGTAGCAAGATCGATATAAAGTGTGCCTCCCTGGTGAATATTAATTAGCTGTAAGCCGCGACAAATACCCAAAACCGGTAGCTGCTTTTCCAGCGCATAAGTAAGCGCAGCCATTTCAAGCGTGTCGCGGCACAGATTGAAAATGCCGCATTGTGCGGTGTCGGCTTCGCGTCCATATCGGCCTGGGTAAATATCATTGCCACCAGTGAGTAACAAAGCATCACAACTATCCAAAATGGCAGGAATTTCACCGATTTCGTGCTCATAAAGCACAACTACTTGAACATTTAAATCAGTCTCCCGTAACCATTTTCCATATTGGTGGCCTTCAGCTGATCGTTCCCAGGAAACAGCAATCGTAAGCCTGTCTGCCGGCCAGGCAAGCGCTTCAGGCTGTGCTGATAGTTGCAAACCACCAAGCCACAGAATGAAAAAGAAACTGACTTGATAAAAATATTTGATTGTGGGCATGACTTAAATTTTGGTTGGCTCAAATTTAGGGATTTTTGTTGAGTCAGGGCGCTATTGTTTGAAGTCGCCGTATTAGTCGCAGCCTGACTAATGCTAAAAATCCTATTTAACCAACAAAAAAATACTTGCGCCCAACGTAATCAATAAGATAGATTTTTCAAAAACTTTTATGGGTAAAAACCGGTTGATTCGCTTGCCAATAAACGAGCCTATAAAGAGAATTGGTAAGAATAAACCGGCGATTTTGAAGGTTTGGAAAGTCAGAATTTCGGTGAAGGCATAGCCTGTTAATGCGATTATTGAAGTAACAATACTAAACCAGGCAAACACCTCTCGAAATTGCTGGTTGCTCACCTTCGTCGCGTAAAGAAAAAGTGCCAGTGGCGGGCCACTTATAGAAATACTTCCGGTTAAAAAACCCAAAACAGCGCCGGCAAGTTTATAGGCGAAAGGCGTTTGTTTTATGTTGTATTTTATGCCAATTAATGACAAAACAGATAATAACATAAAAAAGGCACTCATTATTCTAATTATCAGGCCTTCTGAAAAGTAATTGAGTGCCAAAACGCCAGTGATGGTAAACACAGCACCATAAGCTATTAAAGTCCTGAACTGCTTATTGATAAGCTTTTGGTCTTTCCGTTGTAGCACGATAATTATTGAAGCAATCAAATTGCATAGGATAAGCACCGGAATCAGTTCAATTGGCGAATACCAAATTAACAACGGAGGCAATGATACCAGCGCGAAACCAAAGCCTGTGATGCCTTTTATCAAGCTTGCTATCAATACGATTAAGATTATCCAAAATAATTCCATAATAATTACAGGTTAGCGGTGATCGCAATAAATGAACTAACGCTGATAATAATCCACAGCAAAATGCCTAAGGCAAAGCTTTTTAGTCCGGCTTCTTTGGCGTCGGCGAAAGAAATATTAGCACCGATTAAGAACAGCGCAACGACCATTCCACGTTTTCCCAACCAGCTAAGATGTGCGTAAGTAGCTTCTCCAGAAGGAATTAAGTACGCAATTACAATACTCACTACAAAAAAAGCGATAAACCAGGGAATTTTTACTTTTCCACCACCTTTGCCTTTTTGTGTTAACGCGATAACCAACGAAAGCGGAATAATCCACAGGGCGCGAATCAGTTTCACTGTGGTGGCAATTTCCAGTGCTTCAGGGCCATAGCTGGCACCGGCACCCACAACCGAACTGGTGTCGTGAATGGCGATGGCTGCCCAATTTCCAAAAACCTCCTGGCTCAGTTGAAAGTGATGTCCGATAATTGGGAAAATCACTAAAGCAATGGCGTTGAGGACGAAAACCACTACCAACGAGAATGAAATCTGGTGGTTCCTGGCATTTAAAACCGGTGCTACTGCCGCGATGGCACTGCCGCCGCAAATTGCTGTTCCACTCGAAATTAACAAGCCGATATTCTTGTCAACTTTAAATATTTTGGTGAGTAAGAGTCCTGCTGCCATAACGAAAATCACGGAGATAGCTGTTTCTAAAAATCCTGTTTTAGAAGCACTTATCACCTGCGTTAAATTCATTCCGAAGCCCATCAGAACAATTGAAGCCTGCAAGGACAAAGAAGTGTATTTAGCAATATCGGGATGTTTGAGGCCGGTTAGCGACATCAAAATCCCGATTCCAAGGGCAATCGCAGGCGACATAAAAGGCATAAAACATAAGAAAAGAATTACGCCATAGAGTAGATGTATTTGCTTTTGTGTTAAGGACATGATCTTTACTGTTTAATTTGCAGCAAAATTAGCCCACATTCATAACTAAAGAAAATACTAAATAGCTATTCAGTATAATTAATAGTTATATCGGGAAAGGAAATCAACAAATAAATTAGTAAGTGAAGCGTGATGGCCTTGTTTTAACGCGATCCTAAATTTGCGGTGAAAGCTGATTTGTTGGATATTCAGTTTCACGATTTCTTTCAGGCGCAACTCCTTTTCAATAGATTTTTCTGAAACAAGAGCTATCCCGTCAAAATCACGTAGGAAATTTTTGATGGCCTCGGTGCTGCCCAAATGAATAATAGTATTGAGTTTTTCAAGGACAATATGCTGTTTTGACAACACCTTATTAATCACTTGCAACGTACCTGAACCTTTTTCGCGCAACACAAGCGGAAGCTCCTGTAAATCTGCTACTGACAATAGTTTACGTTTTGCATAAACGCTATCGCTTCCGGTAACAACCACAATTTCATCATCCAGAAAGTCGATATATTTGATATTGGAATGCGATGCTTCGTTTTCGACCAGGGCCAATTCTATTTCATTTTCCAATAGCTTCTGTTCCATTTCAAAAGAGTTTCCATTGAGCAAATAAAGCTCAATCTCCGGGTAACGTTTATGAAAAGACGCAATCACTTCAGGAATAAGGTATTGTGAAATGGTTGAACTTGCGCCAATGCGTAAAACACCCTTATAGGCATCATTCAGCCGTTGCAAATCAAATTCGAGCGCGCCATACGACTGCCTGATTTTTTTGAGGTGATTATAGACAAGCGCTCCTGCTTTTGTGAGGTAAATCTTATTGCCTTTTCGTTCGAAGAGCGCCACTTTCAACTTGGTTTCCAGCTCCTTGATATGATTAGTAACCGCCGGTTGACTGATAAACAACTCTTCAGCGGCTTTTGAAAAGCTCAAATTTTCGGCAACACTCAAGAAAACCGTATCTCTGTAATCCATTTTTTCGCGTAAAAGATAAATTCCAATTACCAAAATTAAACTTTTTAGGTTTAGTATTCAGAACTCCTGCACTATCGTGATCTTTATTGTCGCGAAAAAAACAAGAAAAGTTTCCCACAGATAATGTAGATTAGTGCTGAAATAGTATCACCAAAAACCGCGTGTTCTACGAAAAAAAGATTCCTCATTATGCTTTGCTAGATTACCAATTACAAATTACAAATTTCATAAGATGTTGATATTTAATTATTAGGAGATTCCTCCCTGCGATACCAATGACAACGTTATGTAACATTATGATATTGAAGCACTAGGAGATTCCTCCCTGCGGTCGGAATGACATTTCTGTATGGTAAAATGGAGGGGGTAGGGAAAATCAGAGGGCGGCTTCGCCGCCCTCTGATTTTCCCTACCCCCTCCTTCATATATTTGATAACGCATGTCATTCCGACCGCAGGGAGGAATCTCAAAAGTCAATCCGCAAATCCGCAAACCAGCAAACCAGCAAACCCGTGAACCCGTGAACCCGTGAACTTTTAAAACTCTACGACAATTGTATTTTACGAACGAAAACCGCTAACAAACTGAAAATCTGTTAATGGGTCAGGAGTTCAGGTATTATCAATCCTCTTTTATCGGCAATCAAATCGTGTAAAACTCTATGCTTAAATTTAATGAAGGCTTTTTACAAAAAGCACAAAAAAGCTTAATAAAATGCACTCGATTGGTTAACTACCACCTCTTTATTTGATCAAACCGAAAACTACCGCAACAAATTTCTACTGTTTCTTTTATGAAAAATCATTAACTCAACTGTTCTCTTTTTTGTCGTCTTCTGCGCACCGAATAACTGATGGAAATCAGCAATATGGTCGTCAATACCGCTGGCAATGCCAAAAAAATCAAACCCAGTCCCGGCTTATTTTTTCCGGTTACAGGATCATAGTTAAAGCAGGAAAACAAACTATTCTGATTCGGCAAACGGTAGGTAGGTGAAAAAATATTATTCACGCTTCCAATCAATAGCTCCAGATCACCCTTCTCCCTCAATCCGATAAGTTTTTTGGTGATATAACCTTCTTTATTGATACCTACCAACAAGGCATCATGATCAAATTGCTGGCGCAAGCTGTCCCAAACCGGGTCAAAACCAACGGATTGGTTGAGCTCTGAAATACTGTTTGTAATAGCAAAAGTCCATTGTTTGTTCTCTTCCAGTCCCAGGTTTTTGGCAAGCTGCTGCATATCGCTTACACTGTCACGGGGATCAAAGCTTACAACCAGCACTTGGAAGGGATTTTCCTGAGTCTTAAACTGTAGGTTTTCCTTTAACTTTACCAAAAACGGATTGCAAATTCCGGTGCAGCGGGTAAAAATAAGTGCCAAAATTACCGGCCTCTGGGCGTAAAGCTCATCAAAGCTTGCTGACTGCTGATCAACCAACTGCAAGGGCACATCAAATACTTTTTCATAGATATTCGTCTCCTCTTTCAATGCATTTGAAGTGATTTGCGCCTCCGCGAAATTGCAAAAACCAATAATCAGGAAGAGGAGGAAAACAATATTTTTAGACATCTTTTAGAGATATTATAGAAGAGCATCAATATGGGAATCAGGTAAATAGTTGCAAATATTGCTCCAAAATTCGCCAGAAATTTTGCAGAGGTAAATTCTGCCGGATAATTGCTAAAGCGACGCGGAATTGAGTCGGCACCACCAATATAAAAGGCAAGCAGGAAACCGGCGCCGCCTATAATGAGCAGCGAAAGTATCAGCTTAGAGAATTTTTCACTCACTATCTTTTCAGTAAACTGAATTGAAAACCAATAGAAAAAAGCCAGGCTGAACAACACATTCCCCATCACGTTATAGGTGTGAAAATGCGCTGGAACCCATAAGGTATTGTGCAACACGATATTATTGGAGATGGTGGCATCAATTACTGCTCCGAAACCGCCAATCACCCAGCCGGCAACGCCAATAAAGAACAGCAGATTGGTCAGCGTCCACTTAACTTTTACGCGGTAAACTGCTACCCACACACTGAACACGGTAACTGCCGCCGCCGGCAAGCTTGCCAGGTAAGAAGCCAGCTGCCCTACAATCTGAAAACCTTCGGGTTGAACGAAATCCATGTACAAATGGTGGAAAAACGCAGTGAGGATAAATATCAGCGTGAAATTCCAGGCCAGAGCAACATACCAAGACGTTTTCCATTTAGGCCTTCCGCTTACCTCAGCAAACAACTCGTAAATAACCGCTAAGCCCAGGTAAAGCATCTCATTGGCAATGGTATGGCCAAAAAAGTAGGTGAGATTCTTCATCAGGAGTGCATCATTTACAAAGCTACCTCCTGAAAAGTATTCAGCGAAATACAAAGCCATCAACACCACGGCAACAAACAAGCAGGTAATTACACCCACTAGGGTAATCATGGAGATAAGAATAAATGGAGGGGTTTTTACGCCCGGATCTTTTTTAAAATGCTGCCAGGCAAAAGCCTGAGCGATAGAATATTTCTTTAAAACCTGTGTCATCATGCTAATGCCCCAGATGAGCCAGCCGATGGAAAGAATGGACATGGCAACGAGGAAAGTCGGTGTAGCCCACTGCGCCCACATCACCTTTAAGGGCAGCGGATATAGAAAGGTCCAGGCTGTGTGAAACTTCCCGATAAGGGTAACCGCCCAAAGCATCAACACACCGATAACGGTGAGTATGAGGGCAATCAGATTTGCGGTATAGCTTGTTTTTACATAACGCTCCATCAAGTAATTGATGCCCGCCATGCCTGCCACAAACCATATCCCAATCATGGTGATTCCATGAATGGTCATATTGGAATAAAAGGTGATGGGCGACTGCTGCAAAACCCCGCCCTGATTGAGACGCATAAGAATACCCAACACAATAGATGCTACAAATAGGGTGAGTACCGTTATAATCCAAATTGAAGTGATCTTTCTTATTTTAATTGACTCCATGACTTTCGTGTTTTTAGGGGTTTCTACTTAACAGTAAATGATGAACGCATAACTTGATGTGCCATACCGCAATACTCCAGACATAGGATATTGTACTTGCCGGGTTCATCAAATTGATACCTGAGCCGGTTTACATAGCCGGGCATGGCCTGGGTTTGGGTAATCAGCCGGTTTGATTCGTTGTAAATGGCAAAACCATGATTCACGTCGAGGCTGGTTACCCGAAATTCAACTACCTCATTTACCGGTAGTTCTATCCCTTGCCCTGAAGGATGCTCCGGATCAATGGCGTTTTCTGATAGAAAAAAGGAAAACTGCATGGCTGCCACATGAATGACTTTAGCTGGCGTTTTATCCGCGAAAGCAAAATAGGGCGACTTAGGAATGGTAACTGACGCGAATATACCCATCATAACGGCAAGGATGAGGAAAAACCAAAATCGCTTTTTCAAAGGATTAGACATACCCTGATCTGTCTTTTTGGAAGATAAATACACGTAGGTGAATACAATAAGGGCAATTCCCATCAGGAAAAAAAATAATAGTAAAATTGAACTTTGTTGCATGAAAAATTTGTTTTTAGGATTTGAGATTCTATTGTGTTTTCATATTTTTTCGAGGCTAAATTTTAGCTCGGATCCTTTCGTGATGCCGTCATACACGTTTCATTGTTTCCAATTCGGAAAATCTTCCGCGAGCAGTATTTTCATATCCTCCATCAGCCGGTCAACCTCTTCAGAATTGGTTCCATCATAAGCTCCGCGGATTTGTTTAGCCGTATCTATCAGCAGGAAAACACCGCTGTGGATAAATCCGCCGGGGGCAGTACTATCTGCAAAAGCAGTAGCAAAATAGCTGTCGCTCGCCATCGAAAAAATACTGTCTCTATCGCCGGTAACAAAGGACCACTTCGAGTGGTCGATCCCAAGATCATCGGCATAAGCTTTTAGTCTGGGAATGGTATCGTTTGCCGGATCGATGCTGTGCGAAAGAAAATAAATGTGCGGATTAGATGCGTAAAGGTCATACACTCGCTTTAATTGCTGCGTCATAACAGGGCAAATGCCTTGGCAGGAAAGGAAGATAAAATCTGTGACATAAATCTTGCCGTTGAACGTCTCTTCGGTAATGATAATGCTATCCTGATTTACAAACGAAAATGGCCGAATGGTTGAATGAAGGGTGTCATTTCCGACAATTCTCGTCTTACCAAAAACAGGAAGTTTTTCAGCTTTTCTCTCACAAGCTGTAAACATAAATAATGATGCAAATAAAATGAACAGATTTTTCATACGATATATGATTTTAGATTTAATACGCTCATTTTCAATGTTTTTGTGGCTGATAACTTCCAGGAGGAGTGCGAAAACTAATCGCGAGGCGGTTCCATCCGTTGATGGCTACAATTGCCATCGTCAGCGCAACCATTTCAGTTTCATTAAAATGTTTGCAGGTTGCTTCATATAAAGCATCAGAAACCTCATCTTCCGAAATCAGTGTCAAGGCTTCTGTCCAGGCCAGTGCAGCACGTTCGCGATCGCTGTAAAAAGGGGTTTCTTGCCAAGCGCTCAAGGCATATAGCCGTTGTTCGGTTTCACCTCCATTTCGAGCATCTTTGGTGTGCATATCAAGACAATAGGCGCATCCATTTATTTGCGAAGCCCTGGTTTTCACGAGTTCGTAAAGTGGGCGTTCAAGCCCCGAACCATGAACATAATTTTCGAGTTCGAGCATGGCTTTTAAGGCCTTGGGAGCTACTTCTGAATAATTTAATCGTGCTTTCATAATAAGCTTTTTTGTGTTTTACTTACTGTTATTGAATTGGGAAATAAATTTCAATTGCATAAATTTTAAGCTTAGTATTTCATTAGCATAAGGATGTAATGAAAAACTTAGAATTCAATTTTACAAAAGCTCAAAAAGATTGATGCTATTTTTTGGGGTTCATTTTTTTCATTTCGTCGATGGCCAGGGCAGAATGTGCCATCGCTCCTCCCGCCCTCATTTCGGCGGCTACCCATATTGCTTCCATGATTTCTTCTTCGCTCGCCCCTTTTCGCATTGCCATTTTGGTATGCGACTTGATGCAATACGGACATTGGGTTACATGCGCAACTGCCACAGCAATAAGCTGTTTTGTCTTTTCGGGAAGCTTGCCTTCCTCAAAAACAGTATTGCTGAAGTTTTGCCATGCCTCAAAAGTTTTGGGAGCTAAAGCTGCTCTCTTTTCGGCTAATTCTCTTGTAGGTCTGGGATAAAGGCTTTCGTTTTCCATGATGTTAATTTTTATTTTATTCGTAAATATTTTATTTATTCTACCATCCTCTTACTAAAAGTACACCTAAGTATGCTGCCAACAAAGCAAGTAGAAAACCAAGTCGCCCCATAAGGCGCGAGAGTCTTCTTATCTTTAATGTCTCGGGATGTTCGGGTTGATTTTTCCAGACTTCAATGGCACGATTACCAATATAATGATCATGCACCAGGCTAACGAAGGTGATAAAAATAAACACAAGAATTTTCAGCCCGGCTATCCGGCCAAACGAACTGGAAGTGAAATAATCCATAGTCCATTCCATACCTCTGTATTCAAGTTGGTAAATACCGGTAATAAGCAAAAGTGCCAGTACTACCATTCCAACTTTGCTGTATTTCAGCGATACTTTTCCAATGATATTTATTTTATCAGGATGATTTTTAATGCCGGGAATAAAAGCAAGTATCAAAAATAGCATGCCTCCCAGCCACAAACTTGCTGATACTATATGAATATAAACAGAAAATATATAAACACCGTGACTCATCTATAGTTTAACTTTCAGTTTTATTACTATTCTATTTAGTACCTGAATGATAGCACTTCATTTCAGGCTTTTCTTTCAACGACTATTTATTTTTTCAAAAACTGTCTTAATACATATTGCAAAATCCCGCCATTGCGGTAATACTCAATTTCTATTTGGGAGTCGAGGCGGGCGACAGCCTCAAAATTGACCACATCGCAGGTCTCACTTTTCGCACTTATCTGTACTACTTTATGCGGACTAATGTTGTTCTCGATTCCTGTTATCGTATATACCTCCTTGCCGGTAAGTCCAATACTTTCAGCACTTTCTCCCTCTTTATATTGAAGTGGTAACACGCCCAGTCCCACCAGGTTGCTTCTGTGAATGCGTTCATAACTTTCGGCCAACACGCATTTTACTCCCAAGAGGAAAGTGCCTTTTGCTGCCCAGTCGCGCGATGAGCCGCTGCCGTATTCTTTTCCGGCCAGGACCAATAAGGGTGTTTGTTCTTCTTTATATTTCACTGAAGCATCATAAACCGACATCTCTTCTCCCGAAGGTAAGTGATTGGTGTAGCCTCCTTCTTTTTCGGCCAGCTTATTTTTTATGCGCACATTGGCGAAAGTGCCGCGAACCATCACCTCGTCGTTTCCTCTTCGTGAACCATAGGAGTTAAAATTTTCTTTTTTCACGCCACGCGATAACAGGTATTTGCCTGAAGCAGAATGCTCGTTGAAAGCGCCGGCAGGCGAAATATGGTCAGTGGTAACACTATCACCCAGAACCAATAAGGCACGGGCACTTTCAATGTTTTTGAGTGGCTCCGGGTTCTCAGAGATATCTTCGAAAAATGAAATTTCTTTGATATAAGTTGATTCCTCATCCCAGTCGTACAGCTTACCCTCAGCAACTTCCAGGTTTCGCCAGATTTCATTGCCATGAAAAATTTCGCTGTAGTTTTTCTCAAAATCGCCTGGAGAAAGAACGCGACTCAGTATTTCATTAATCTCGTCATCGGACGGCCAAATATCTTTCAAATAAACCGGTTTTCTATTGACGTCATAGCTTATCGGTTCGTTAATCAAGTCAATATCAACCCTTCCAGCGATCGCAAAAGCCACTACGAGCATGGGCGACATCAAGAAATTCATTTTCACCTGCGGATGAATCCTTGCTTCAAAGTTACGGTTGCCCGAAAGCACCGAAGTCACCACCAAGCTAAATTCATCCACAGCTTTGGCTATATCCACTGACAACGGACCGGAGTTTCCGATGCAGGAGGTGCAGCCGTATCCTACCAAATGGAATTTCAGGGCTTCAAGGTCTTTCATCAGGTCTGCTTTTTCAAGATAGTCAGTAACTACCTTAGAACCTGGCGCTAAGGATGTTTTAACCCAAGGTTTTACGTCTATCCCGTGTTCTCTGGCTTTTCTGGCTACCAAACCGGCGCCTATCATCACAAAGGGATTGGAAGTGTTGGTGCAGGAAGTGATGGCAGCAATAGCAACAGCACCATCGGAGAGCATAAATTTCTCCTGACCTCGGGTAATCCAAACTGTTTTCAGGCCATTACTTTCTTTCGTTTCAAGTTCAATCGCAAGCTTGTCTGTTCTCGATTTGCTCGCAGGCACGTCTCCGCCTTCATTATCGAAGCGCGTAATAGATTTTTGGAGCTCGCGTTCTTCCTGTGTTACATAGGTTCTGCCAAAGGATTTGTCCAAAAGATGAATAAAGGCATTCTTAAAATCTTTCAGCAAGATTTTATCCTGTGGCCGTTTTGGGCCGGCAACGGTTGGTTCAACAGTTGAAACATCCAGTTCCAGAACCGTTGTATAATTGATCTTGTCTTCATTTTCACGCCACAGCATATTTGTTTTGCAATAGGTTTCCACCAGTGCAATTTGTTGCTCGGAGCGATTGCTTTTCCGCATGTACTCCAATGTTTTATCGTCGATCGGGAAGTAGGTAATCGTGCTTCCAAATTCAGGCGACATATTACCAATAGTTGCCCTGTCTGGTACTGAAAGATGATCGAGGCCCGGGCCGAAAACCTCTACAAACTTCCCAACCACACCATGTCTTCTGAGCAGATCGGCTATAGTAAGCACCAGATCGGTCGCTGTTGAACCCAATGGAAGTTTGCCGCTGAGTTTTAGTCCAATCACTTCGGGCATAATGAAATAGAGCGGCTGGCCAAGAATAGCAGCTTCTGCTTCGATGCCACCAACGCCCCAGGCCACCACACCGATGCCGTTGACCATTGGGGTATGACTATCGGTGCCGACAAGCGTGTCAGGAAAAACTTCTCCGTCTCTTTCGATAACGCCTTTTGACAGGTATTCAAGGTTCACCTGATGGCAAATGCCCATCCCGGGAGGAACTACCGTGAAATTATCAAAGGAATTTTGTGCCCATTTCAGAAATTGGTAGCGTTCTTTATTGCGGACATACTCTTCCTCCATATTACGCTTGTAGGAATAGCCTGTTCCAAAAAAATCCACCTGCACCGAGTGGTCTATAACCAGGTCAACAGGAATGAGCGGATTGATTGTGTTCGGGTCTTTGCCTTTGCGTGCCACCTCTGAGCGCAGCGCGGCAATATCTACCACAGCCGGAACGCCAGTAAAATCCTGCATCAACACGCGGGCAGGTTTAAACGGGATATCCTTATCGGAAGCTTTTGGTTTCCAGTTTAAAAGGGTTTCGATATGATCGCGGCTTACTGCAAAATCATCGTAATTACGTAGGGCATTTTCCAACAAAATCCGTATGGAAAAGGGTAATTTATCAATAGCATATCCTTGCTTTTGTAATTCGGGAAGGCTGTAATAGCTGAAACTTTTCCCCTCGACTTTAAGCGGTTTCTTGATGTGAAAAATGTCCTTGCTCATAATGATTTTTTTAGATGAAATACGTACCGTGAAACTGAACAAGCTTTCTAGGATTTTTCTGCCTTGCGCAGCTCCTTAACCGGAGCTATGTATATCAATTACAACTTAATATTTTGACGCATTGCTATTTGAAGTCTAAGATTGCTATTATTCAGTTTCTCTAATACTTAAATTAATTATATACCTATATTATAAACATCTTAAAACTCTTCTTTCACGATTAGTTTAGTATCAACTCCCAAATTAAGCAACTGCTTTTCAACGATATCCATCATCACTTCGGGACCACACAAATAAACGGGAGCTTTAGGGTTTGAGATATTATTTTTCAGAAAAGCTTCATTGATAAAGCCATGGTCATATCCATCCGATTTTTCGTCAGAAAGTATATTGACAAAGTTTTTGCCAAGCATTTTGTTAAACTCTGCTTCATTGATGATGTCGGCTTTTGTTTTGTTGGCAAAAAGGAGTTTATTATTTCCAATTTGATTATTGAAATACAATTGCCTGAAAATCGCAATAAATGGCGTAACCCCGGCTCCACCCGCGATAAAAGTGCCTTCACCTTTGAAACCAATCGTACCCCATGAATTTCCTATAATCAGCTCGTCACCAGGCTTTAGCGATAACAATTCGTTTGTCATCCCTTTATGCGTAGGATAAGTTTTGATGGTAAACTCCAAGTGATTCACTTCTGGAAGGCTGGTAAAAGTAAAGGGTCTTAGCTCGTTTTTCCATCCAGCTTTATTAATGGCAAGCTCGGCGGCCTGTCCCGGATTGAAGTCATACTGCTCCGGCCTTTCCGTCTGTATCCTCAGCACGTCGTGGGTTGCTTTATCAACAGACTTTACTTTTACGTGATACTGTTCCATTTTTTTTAAGTGTTAGTGTTTATCTCATTAACTATTTTCTGTACCAAATTGTTCACTTGTATCCCTCCTACCTGACTAATCATATTCAAAGTTGCTACCTCTTTCATGGTGTTAAAGATAGCAGGATTTTCAAGTTTGTCATATTCAGGAGATAGTGAAACCAAGAAAGCTTTGATAAAAGGAAAACGCTCAAGCAGCGGTCCGATAACTGTTTCGGGGTTTATTCCGTAGTTATTTTCTGCTCCTTCCGGGCTCTCAGATTTTTTTTCTGTACCGGTTTTGTCGTCCTCCCAGGAGAGCAATCTCCGGCTTCCTGTCAAGCTACGAATGCGGCTGACTTCCTGCATGGATTCGAGTGTGCCTTTGTAATTGCCTTTTTCGTCGCGCAAGGCAGTAAACGTGATATAGATAAATTTTTCGCCTTTGTCTATCCAAAATTCAGCTTTGTCCTGTTCTCCTTTTCTAAAGGCGTTGATGACACCTTCGACCAGGTGCAGGCTTTCGCGCGGGTGGCAATTTTGTACCTTGCGGCCAATAACGCCGGCACTGCGCGGGAATATCCTGTGCTTGGTATCGGTATAAAACCTCACCTCGTCATTCTCATCTACAAAGGACAAATCAACCTGTATATGTTTGTAAATCAGGTTTATCTGTTCCAAAGTCAGCCGTCCGGTACTTACATCCAGCAGGTCGTTTTTTGCAGCGGAATTTGCTATTCCGTGTTTTTCAAATACTGCTTTCAGGTCGTTGAGCAGGCTTTCTTCGCCTCCGGTTTTTGCTTCGGCTGATTCAGCTTCTGAATCTTTCTTTAATCCTTTGTATATCGGTGGGTTATCAATCAGGCAATAGCCGATTTCGTCGTCACTTATACGCATTTCCACAAACTCTTCGTCGCTTATAAGCTTCAGCGAAGTTGGGTAAAGCACATCGCTTTCTTTTTGTAAAATATCGCGCACTAAGTGAATGACATGAGGTTGGGCGTCAAGGAATTCCTTGTCTTTGTCGGCATTTAACAGTTCAAAAGCCGCTTTGACGGCATCCCTCACCCTGTCGTCGAAGGTCCACATAATTTTTGAAGGCCTATCAAATCCTTTGCGCTCGAGAGCCGAAAACAGCTGGTGTTGCTTGCGGCTAAAGTGTGTATTGATCTGGCTTAGTTTGGTGTAGCGTTCGAGCCATTCATTCTTAATAAATTTAGCTTTCAGCTTTAATTCCATTTCCGTAACCAGCTTTTTAATGACGGTTGCTTCATCGGCATAAGTTTGGATGGGGTGACCAGCGGGAAGATTCAACTCCGTAGTCACCAAAACATCTTTGAAAACATCCAAAATATCGTCCATACCTTCAGCCATGATTTCGTCTGTAATTCCGGCATCGTAGAGATGCTGCTCGCCATAAGCGAACTCTTCAGCTGAAATGCTGTCGAAAGTTTTATTCACCAGCGTTCTGGCTTCATCAGGAGTGAGCTCTCTGTTGAATACTTTCAGCTTGATATCGAGCATCTTCTTAACACGATCGTTGTCGATATCGAGATACTTTTTCATTTCGATAGCTTTTGCACCTGAAGTGAATGTTTTAAAATCTTTCATTTCACTTAAATTTTGTAATTAACTATTCTTGAAGCAGTTCTTTTTCCAGCTCAATTGATTTAGGAAATAAGATATTGTTTTCCAAATGGATGTGCATGTGTAAATCTTCTTCAAATTCTTTGAGCAAGCCAAAGGTTACGCGGTAAGTATTGCAACCATCAGCCGGCGGAGTGTAGCCATTGGTCAGTTCTTCAATTCTTCTGAAACGGTCGCCTTCAGTGGTGTGTTCAGACATCATGCTATTAATTGGATTAGCGATGGTTCCGAAATGAGGCGGCTCTAATTTTGTTCCATTTTGTTTGGCAGCAACCATTTTGCGAATAAATGGAAATAAAACCAATTCTTCTTTTTTCATGTGCTGTGCCAATACACCGGCTGTGGCCAGGAAAAGCTCGTTGACTTCGTGCAATTCAGGATGGCGACCACCATGAACCTTACGAATTTTATCGAGATAAGGTTTAATTTCCAACGATTTTTCCTCTACATAGCGGTGGTGTTTTTTCACGATATAATCTACCAGCAAGTCCAATGGCCAGGTTTGGTAGTCGGTTGTACCACTATTAGAAGCCTGCATGGCAGAATTCAAATCGTTCAGCACCAGGCTGGTATCAATACCTTTCTTGTCGCAAGCTTCGTTGACCCTTGTGCTGCCCTGACAGCAGAAATCTATTCCATACTTTTTAAATACGGTGGCAGTGCGGTAGTCCTGGGCCACCAGTTCACCGATAATTTGATCTTTTTGAATATTCATTTTGTGTGAATTTTTAATTGTTAGTGGGTAATATTTAAAATTTATTTTCTGATTAGTTAATTACTTTTTTATCGGACAAATTTGTCCACTTTAAATTCAAATTTTTATCGTTTCAAGAATGTCAGGCTTTCTGACAGTCCGAGGGTTAATGACTTTATTGTAGTTGTTTCGAGCATTTCTTTTAGCTCGTCGCGAATCTTTTTGAACTGATGATGGGCAGGACATGGTTTCGCACCGTCGCACTTTGGCAGTCCTAATCCACAGCCCTGGTAAACCTTATCACCGTCGATGGCAAAAACAATTTCGTTGAGCATCACCTTGTCTATCTGTTGTGGGCCAATCGAATAGCCGCCA
>Ga0265295_1004710_pt1 | contig 18115 bp, 11 predicted proteins | sample Munlansysbiofilm_FD_192503 | JGI IMG/M metagenome (GOLD analysis project Ga0265295, IMG submission 192503) | Leachate microbial communities from a municipal landfill in Southern Ontario, Canada - Methane capture system biofilm | ecosystem: Engineered > Solid waste > Landfill > Unclassified ...
TTGCATAGCTTTTTTTCAATGGGAGTGTGGATTTTTTATCGCGCATCGTTTTAAAAATGAGGATGCATTAAACGCTCTAAAAAGTACAATAGCAGTTGTGGATCAATAAGTAAGGGGAATATAAATCCAAAAACAGCACCGTAAAAGTGTGCATCGTGTCCAATGTTGTCGGTTCCTTTTTTACTCATATAGTAGGAGTACCAAAGATAAATGCCGCCAAATATTATTCCTGGAATTGGTAAAATGCCGAAAAATAGAATACGTTGGTAGGGCTCGAAAAATATGGAGGCAAAAACAACAGCTGATACAGCTCCACTAGCACCTAAAGCATTGTAATAACGGTTGTTTCGATGTTTTCTTAAACTATATAAACTGGCTATTCCTGTGGCTAGGATGTAAAATATAAGGAAAAGAAGTCCTGGTTTAATGAAAGTGAAAAACTGTCGAAATGCAAATATTAAAAATTCTCCAAAGGAGTAAAGCACCAGCATATTTATGAGTAAATGCATCCAACTACCGTGGAAAAGGGCGTGTGTAAACAGTCGATACCACTCCTTTTCGTGGAAAATGCTGTAGGCGTTAAATTGATATTTATTAACGAGTTGGCTATTGCTAAAAGCCATTATGGAAATCAAACTTGTAAATATTATTATGAATACGGTCATATAAATGATTTTTAACCAATTTTGTTTATGAATATGTCATGCAAATATACTAAAATGTACGAAATCGTTGCGAAGTGAAACGCAAAGCAATGAACGTTTTTTTCGTATTTATAGTGTGTCTGCATCTTCTCTTTTTCCAAAAAGAATAAATACAAACTTGTTCTTTGCTCTGCTGATGATTTATTGAAAAAAAATAGCCCTGAATTCAATCCGGGCTATTTCAAAAATAAATATAAAATTAATTTTCTATTGGCTTATATTTGAATCGTTTAATACTCTTTTTTGCTGTTTTTTCAAATTCGCCATCATGAATAATAAATTTGCTAACCAACATGAAACTTGGCAAATGTGCATTAATGTGTTGATGATTTTGAGTCATTATATAATCCAATCGCTCTTCTGTAATGCCATGATTTTGACATGCATCTTTATCCGGAACAATTAAGGCTTGCAATTTTCCTTCGCATTCAACAACGATCGATTCAAGAACGAAGGGTAGGTTGTTTATCTTTGATTCAATCTCTTCAGGATATATATTTTGCCCCGAACTACTTAAAATCATATTTTTACTGCGACCTTTAATAAACACATATTCATTATTATCAATGATTCCAAGATCACCCGTATGCAACCATCCATCAGAATCAATTGTAGAGGCTGTTATTTCAGGGTTTTTATAGTAACCATCCATAACATTTGATCCTTTTACAAGAATTTCCCCAACAATGTTTCTGGGATCAGGCGAATCGATTTTAACTTCAATACAATCAATCGCTTTACCACAACTATGTTTTCTTGCCACTTTCCAATTACTGTAGCTGATCAAAGGACCGCATTCGGTCATTCCGTAGCCTACGGTGAATCGGAACTTGCTTTTTTTAAGGAAACTCTCCACTTCTGGATTTAGTGCCGCTCCTCCAATAATTACCTCCATAAAATTGTCTCCAAATGCTTCATTCAGCTGTTTTCGCACTTTGTTGTAAACGATTTTATTTAGCAATGGAATCTTTATTAATGTTTTCGCTATTCCGGTTTCGATTTTTGGTTTAATCCTTAACCGGAATATTTTTTCGATTATTAAAGGAACACTAAAAATCAATCGTGGTTTTATCTCTTTGAAAGCTTGTAAAATAACGGTGGGAGAGGGCACTTTCCCCAAAAATGTTATATTACAACCCATTATAAAAGTCGTTAGAAATTCAAATGAACATGCAAAAGCATGGGCGAGTGGTAGAAACGAAACGATGTTGTCGCCGGGTTTAAGTCCAATGTAATCGATTCCAAATTGAACGTTTGAGGCTAAACTCAAATGCGGCAACATTACCCCCTTGCTAAACCCCGATGTTCCTGATGTGTAGCTTATTACGGCTAGGTCATCATTGGAGATTTTAGGAAGTTTAAATTCTTCTTTTTCGCTCGAAACGGTATTGGAAATATTGTCCTTTACAATATCTTCTATTTTGTTCGATTGTAAGTTTTTTCCTGAAAAATCGTCAAGCAGAATAATGCCCAACAATTTATCGAATTTAGTTACATCAAGCTTGCCTATTATTGAATCTGTTCCAATCAGAAGAACGGAATCTGAATGTTCGATAATGTGTGCAATGTCTTGAGGATGAAAGTCTTGTAATATTGGAACAATCACTGCACCATAGGTTATTACTGATAAATAGGCAATACCCCAATGGTAATCGTTTAATCCAATAAGGCTGATTTTATCCCCTTTATTAATGCCTGCTTGTTTAAATATGGTATGGAATTGAAGAATTGCTTGTCCAACTTCTTTGTATGTTTTTCCTTCGCCTTTATAAAGAGACATTGATTTTTCATCCCAATTGGTGATGATTGCATTTTCAATCATCTTTACAAAATTCCCAATCTGCATAATCCCGTGTTTTTGGTTGATATAAATTTGATTAAAACTATGACCGGATGCTACAAAAATATAACATATTATTAACAAACCAAAAATACCTCAAGGATTTTCAAATTGGATGTAAATACTGAATTTTGTAGAGGGTTGATTAATAGAGTTTCATGTTTAAAACAATGCACGAATACCATAATCAGATTTATAGTTATACTCTATTCGAAAGAGTGGTCATCCTCATTGTTTTGTAATTTCAATATTTTAATATCGGGATATTCGATCGATTTTGAAGGGGAAATGTGATCAGAATGATCGTTTTGTAGGTTCATTTTAAACATTCTTAGTACAACTAGTTGTTTAGTCCTGCATTTTGATTTAGAATGTGCGTAATCTCTCGTGTTTTTTTATTGAAATATCGTTTGTTTTTATAACCCATAACCCATTTTAGACCTTGGACCATATTTGTTAAAAATACCTCTTCGGCATTTCCCAGATGTTTAGGTTCAATGTGTTTATTATCAATAGTTTCAATCGATAGAGTGTTTGCAATTTCGAGTACTCTCCCGCGCATAATTCCGTTTGTGCATCCATCGGCAATGGGCGGTGTTATTAATTTATCCTGAATTAGTAAAAATATATTTGATGAAATTCCTTCAACGATGTAACCATCTTGATTTAGTAAAATACAATCGTCGTATTGTTTTGTTTTGCAATATTTTGCAGCCATAATATATTGTAGGGCGGAACATGTTTTTAACGATGAGAGTGCATTGGGTACGATTGGGATGTCATCATACAATCCCACTAATATTCCCTTTGTGTTTAGTTCGTATTTAGCTTCTGTCAATGGTGTTGCTTCAATGGTGTAGCTTACTGTATCGTTGGTTGGGGCGTAAAAACCGCCTGAGTTTCTATAAACTGTAAAACGTAGTCGGGCTGCTTTTAAATATTTGTTTCGGTGTAGTAATCGGCTTACTACGCTTTCTATTTCTGCTTTTTCAGGAAGTGAATTGACATCCATTTGCAAAACCAACATGCTGTCGATAAGACGTTTCCAGTGGTGTTCGAAAAATAGAATTTGAGCTCCCCGAGTACGCATTGTTTCAAAGAGGCCATCTCCATATTGAAAAGATCGATTATTTAACGTAAACAGGTCTCTATTGGGCAATATGTCGCCATTGAAGCATATAAATGTCTCTTTGATAATTTCCATTTGTTATAGAATATGATTGATTTGTTGGCGGACATCCTTGTTTTTGGGTACAATTATCGATTTAATTCCAGCTTGTGTAGCGGCTTCACCATCACTTTTGCTGTCTCCAATCATATAGCTTTGAGCTTTGTCAATGTGGTATCGGGCAATCAGTTTTTCAAGCATCAGCGGCTGAGGTTTTCTGCACAGACAGTTTTCAATCAGCGGATGGTGCGGACAAACGGCAATGTCGGTTATAATTATGCCTTTTTCCTTTAATGCGTTGCAAACCTGCAAGTGGAGTTGCACAATATCCGATTTTGAATATTTCCCTCGTGCAACGCCTCCTTGATTGGTGACTATGAAAAGTTTGTATCCTTTGTTTAACAAGCCGGACATCAATTCAATAATTCCTGGATTAAATGTCCACTGTTCAATTTTATGTGTGTAATAGTGTTGACTATTGTCGTTTATAACTCCATCGCGGTCAAAAAATATGGCTTTCATATATCATTTTAAATTCGCTTAATGTTTTACCTATATGCCACTGTTACAACGAGTTTATTGTGTTCAACTTTCCCTTCATGATTTAATGATTCCAAATAAATCACATAAGGTCCCACTGGAACACGTTGATTGTCTTCATTTGTTCCATCCCATCTTAATTCGCCACTTTGTCCCGCTAAGTAGTTGCGCGTTAGTTTCTTAACTACTCTTCCATGTACATCAAAAATGGTTGTATTTAGAGAGATTCCTTCTGAATTAAAATTGTAACCGATCAGCAAATAGTCGTCATATCCATCGCCATCTGGAGAGAATATTTTTGAGGAGAGTGTATATTTTGAATCACTAATTGGACTCACCCCATTTTGCGAATTGATGTAGGTTGGCGTTGCAAAATTGTCGGTTTGCGCTGCTGAGTGCCAATTATTATTAATTTCACTCCCAATATTTGGATTAATACGTTCCAACGATACTCCTTTTGTGTTTCGAAGTAGGGGAGAGTGCATCTTTTTGTCGTACGTTAGTTTGTCAATAATTTTCCCTTGTGTATTCATTAATACAATGTTTCCACCGCTGCTTGGTAACGAAGGTAGCGATTGCGTTTCAACAACTTTTAAGCTATCTGTTAGTGGATAAAAATCGGCAATTTGTTTTCTTGTTTTGGCAAGCACAATATAATCATTGGGATAAATTAGGTGTCCGTATTCAGATGCCTTTGCAAGGGTTGCGATACTATTATCGCTATTATATTTGGTCAAAAAGATGTTGTTAAGAGCATAGATTTGTGTTGAGTTATTGTATAATTCCACGAACTCTGTCCCTTTCGTAAATGGGTCAAAAAGAATTTCGTTTATAATGATATGATCATCAATTAGAGATTCGGGCAATTGAAAAGTTTTGGGCTCAATAGTTTGTTCATTCCCTGCACAATCGCGTATTGTAGGAGCAGTTATGGTGTACGTGGTCTCCTTTTCAAGAGGCGTGTTAAATAGGAGTGTGAATAAGGTCCCTTTGGGCGAATTTGTCACAATACTATTGGGAAATGTTCCCGGTGAAATATTCCACTTCGTGTTGTCCATCAGTTCGGCGAAATTTAATGGTTCGTTAAAATGTAGGGTAACACTGGTGTCCGAATCGACAGTTAAGTAAAGTAGTTCAGGTTCAGTATTATCGGGATTTTGTTTTGCAACAGAGTTAACTGTTCCGGGTGTTCCACCTTTTCGATCGTTACTTGCGGTCCAGTTTCCAGCACCTAAACAGAAATTATTGGGGTCGATTTGCTCGAGAGAATATCCTCCTAGTTTTTTATATTCATCATTGTACCAACTGTTTGAATATGATACCCAATGAATAAGTGTATTGTTTTGCGCATAAAGCTCCAGCGTTTTACTGGTAACTGATAGAAATGTGGATGAAAATAAGGCAACTTCTGGTACAATTTCCTGAATCAATGTAGATCCCGCTTGTTTTAGAATTACGTATGCACCTCGTTCAATTGTCACGGCAGGAATTTTGTATGTTGTTGTTCCAGAGCGCAGTTCCCATTGATATAAGTTTATTTCGTTTTGACTACGATTGTACAGTTCAATGTATTTTACGTTGGGAAGGTCGGCATCTTCTTTTGGATTGCACATGATTTCATTAAAAACAATCATTCCAAAAGCGGGTTGCAAATATAGGACAGTTCGGGTTGTTGACAACAGTATATTTCCACAAAAGTCGCTGATGTTTGATACGGTTAATTGATATTCTGTATCTTCTTCAAGGGGTGTATTGAGCATAATAGTGACTTCTCTTTTCGATATGGAATCGAACCTGATAAATCCAATGGCTATTCCGCCATCAAAACTGTAATTTGCTAAGGTTGTTGCACTTTGGGTTGTAATCTCCTCATTAAAGAGAATGTGTATTTTTTGTATGTTCTCAGTCCAAATTGCTTCAATTTCAGGGGGAGTGTCATCAATATTTGGTGCACTTACTGAGTTTACTGACCCAGGGGTTCCTCCAATTTCGGCAATACTTGCCCGCCAGTTGCTTCTTTGTTGACACCAACCATCGGGATCAATTAATTCGATGGACCAACCGCCCTCTTCTTTATCTGGATCTTTATAAAAGGAGGTGTTGTAACTCACCGTGTGAATTATCATTCCAGAAGTATCGCGGAGCGTGACCTCCTTGCCGGTTGCGGTTAGATCGGTTGTTGAAATCAAGGTGAGTACCGTACCATATTGTGAATAAGCTTCATACGACGCTGATGGTGCAATAATTAGATATTGGTGTGCCTCCATGGTGAACGTCGGAATAGTAATGTTTTTTGTGCCAATGGACAAAACCCAATCCTTAATGGAGATTGGATGGTTGCGTCGATTATACAGTTCAAGAAAGTCGTAATCGGGCAATCCTACGGGTGGCGTTTGGTCAAAAAATATTTCGTTTATTATGACATCGCCTTGTTCGATTTGCTTAATTATAAATGGGCAAATAATGGGTTCTGCAATCGTGTTTCCGCACAAATCTTCAATATTGCTAATTTTGATTGTATATTCTGTACCTAAAATAATGTCTGTTGCAAGCGAAAGTGTTACACCATCTCCTAGATCGTTCGATTGGCTTGATGTTATTGATATTGAGGGATTTATGATATAATTGCTTATATCAAATGATGCGTTGGTGATTTGTTCGCTGAAATTAATTTCAATGGAGGTTGGGTTAATAATATTAACATTTTTAACAGTTGGTGGTGTGTTGTCAATGTTTTCGGCATTTACGGAATTGATTGAACCCGGAGTTCCTCCAATTTCTGCAATACTTGCTCTCCAATTTGTCTTTTGTTGACACCACCCATTTGGATCTATTTGTTCGATCGACCAACCTCCTTCTATTTTGTCTGGATCTTGATAGAAGGAAATATCGTAAGATATCGTATGAATTGTTTGATCTGCCGTGTCTCTTAAGGTAATTGTTTTCCCTGTATTTGTGAGATCCGTAGTGGAGATTAGCGCAAGCACATCTCCGTAATTTGAATAATCGTCGTAAACCGATGATGGGGCAATAATTAGAAATTGGTTTGCATTTAGCGTGAAATTTGGAAGTGTAATATCTTTAGTGCCAATGCTTAATACCCAATCTTTAATTGAAATATTGTAATCTCGACGGTTGTATAACTCCAGGAAATCACCGTTAGGGAGGCCTATAGTAGGAGTTTGGTCAAAGTATATTTCGTTGATAACAATGTCGCCAGGTTGTGGTGGTGCGTAAAAAAGGGTTGTTTCATAGGGCAACATAACGTTGTTATTGATGTCTGAAACATTCGAAATTGATAACGTTATACTTGTGGATAACGGAAAAGAATTTTGGAACGTGAGCAGAACTTGATTTTGCTCACTATTTGTAAACGTTACAGATAAAGGTTCTCCCTGATCTTCGAGATTATAATTTGAGTTTAAAAGAGCACTTGTTGACGAAAGAGGTTCGCTAAAGGTAACCACAGCTGTTTTGTCACTGGTGGTATTGGCCGATAGGACAGTGGGGGGCGTGGTGTCAACAATTTCCTCTCCAATATATAGATTGTCGAACCATAATACTCTGGAATCCGTTGGAGTTCCAACCTTAGTAACTATGCCAAAGTATTGGCTAGTTGTTATTTCGTTATCGACCGCATTTCCTCTTGGTGTTACAGCGGTAATATCCCATTCATTGTCAATGAAAATTGCCCATTCGCCAGTTTCGGAGCGAGTAATTTTAAATGATCGAGGGATACTCGTTGTACCATCCTCCCCGTCAGGGAAATTTGTATCGATCAACATGGTTGGTGTAGTTCCTTGTTGACGATATAGAACGAAGTTGTCGCTAGAGCCATCGAATCTTAAAAAATAACCGTTAAAATTTGGCGTAGATCCTGTGTGCAATTGTGGGTCGTTTGTGTCTGATAATAAGATTATTGAATAGCAATTAGTGCTACTTATTGCCCATCCACGGCCTTCGGCTGCAGAGAACGTCCATTCTCCATATGCACGGCTCGATTCCAAGAATAAAGCTGAGTTGCTCATTTTTGGGAGGCTTCCTAGAACCATTCCATCGGTTGATGCCGACAAACTTCCATCGCCTGAATTGTGAGGTGTAGTAACTTGAAATTGATCCACTGTTCCTGTCCATGTTGGATTTTCAGTGAAATTTCCATCGCTGAATGATTCGTAAATTTGTGCGTTGGAAATAGTTGGATTTAAAAATAAGACAAAGATTAAAAATGGAGACAGAACCAGACTACGTATTTTAGTTTTCATATGAAGGTCACATTAAAATTTAAATTATACATTGTAATAACAGTTGTGTGTATCAAAGTTGGAAAGTTAATAAATCAAAGTTGGATTGCCAACCTTTTTGATCTTCTTTTAAGCAAATTGATTTTCGAATTTCAGCAAAACTCAATTATATGGCCATTAATTTTTGATTTTGCTCAATTGAAATTCATTCTCAAAATGTATCTTTGCTAAATAAATATGAAACTCATATAATTGTTGTTCTGACAATTGTACGATTCACAACTTAAAATTAGTTTATAATAAAAAAATAGAAATGAAGATTGCAATCGTAGGTGTCACGGGTTTGGTGGGACAAACAATGATAAAAGTATTGAATGATAGCTCATTAACCATTAGTGAGCTGATTCCCGTTGCCAGTGAAAAAAGTGTAGGCAAGAGCGTTGTTTTTCGAAACAAAGCGTATTCGGTTATTGGCATGCAACAAGCTATTACTTTGCAACCTGATATTGCTCTCTTTTCTTGTGGTGGAGCAGTTTCCAAAGAGTGGGCTCAAGAATTTGCAAAAGCTGGAATTACGGTTATCGATAATTCATCGGCATGGAGGATGGACAACTTGGTTCCGTTAATTGTACCGTCGGTCAATGGACATGCAATTAAACCAAAGTGTAGAATTATAGCAAACCCAAATTGCAGTACAATTCAAATGGTTATGGCGTTAGCACCTTTACATCGTGCTTTTGGTGTTCAACGACTCGTTATTTCCACCTATCAGTCCATTACCGGAACGGGAGTAAAGGCTATTCAACAGTTTGAAAATGAGCGCAATGGCATTGTTGGTGACATGGTTTATCCGCATCCTATTGATGGAAATGTTATTCCGCATTGCGATCAGTTTCTGGAAAATGGTTATACAAAAGAGGAGATGAAATTGATTCAAGAAACGCGTAAAATTCTGGAAAACAACACAATGCCAATCACGGCAACCGCAGTGCGTGTTCCCACTACTGGTGGACATTCCGAATCAGTTAATGTAACGTTTGATAAACCATTTACGATTGCTCAAATTAAGGATGTGCTTCAAAAAGCACCTGCTGTAAAGGTTTACGATAATCCGCAGGCCAATGAATATCCCATGCCCATAATATCAAAGGATACGGATACCGTTTTTGTTGGACGTTTACGAATCGATGAATCCCTTTCCAACTCATTGAATATGTGGATTGTTGCCGATAATCTACGGATTGGTGCTGCTACGAATGCGGTTTGGATTGCAGAATATTTGGTGGAAAATAACCTTTTATAGTTTTATTGAGTGTTTTTTGTTAAAAATGGATAAACTAACAGGCTGACAACACATATTCAATAGTGCTGTCAGTCTGTAAGATACAATTAATTTACATAATTAACCGTTGACGTACAGCTTCATACATGATTATTGAGGCTGCGCTAGAAACATTCAGTGATTTGATTTTTCCATTAATTGGAATTTTAGCAAAACTATCGCCTAGCCGCATTATTTCAGGACTTACTCCAAACTCTTCGGATCCCATAATTAAAGCAAAAGGCATTGTTAAATCTACGTTGTAGTAGTTTTCTTCGGTCTTTTCAGTTCCGCAAATTATTTGAAGCCCACTTTTCTTCAAATTCTTTATTTGGTTGGGAAGAGCATCTGTGCGACATATTGGGATGTGATAAAGTGCTCCGGCAGAGGTTTTTACGGTGTCAGCCCCTATTCTGGCTGAACCTTTTGTGGGAACTAAGATAGCGTGTGCTCCGGCACATTCAGCCGATCGGATGATTGCCCCAAGATTACGTACATCGGTAATTTGATCCAGCACAACAATAAACGGATTTTTGCCTTCGCTGAAAACATCGCTTATAATTGTATCAAGATCAAAAAACTCTACAGCAGAAAGAAAAGCAAGCACTCCTTGGTGATTTTTCTTTGTTATTTGTTCAATTTTTTCAATCGGAACATGTTGAAGTGGAACTTTGTAATCCGCTACCGCTTTGTATAGTTCTTTAACTAAATCGCCCGTCAGTCCTTTTTTGATTAATATTTTATCGACCGTTTGTCCGCTTTCAATCGCCTCAATTACGGGTCTTAATCCGAAAATAAAATCTTTTGTTGTTTTTTCCATTGTGTAGTATATCCTATAATTATTCAATCACTATTGTATGAGTAGATATGTTTTGCTCTTCAAAGACGGATATGAGATATAATCCGGTCTCTAGTTTCGGTAATTGTATTGTAATTTCGTTTTCATTTACAACCGTTTTCTCTATTCGAATTTGACGACCGGTTATATCAAAAAGTGTAATTTGTCGCTTGTTTGTGGGGGGCGAAAATAGAATGTGAACTTCTGATTTTGCTGGGTTTGGATACACAACGGGCTTCGGCGCTTGCCTTGTTGTGGGTTCTTGAATCGACAACGGATCTGTGTTTTCATATACCGCAATATCGTCAATAAACAGATCGTTTCCATTGTCATTTATTGCTTCAAAACGGATCCATATGGTCGATGCTCCTCGATACGCTCTAAGGTCGATATTGGCGTATGCCCATTCCTTTGGTTTAGTTGGAATAAATAGATTTGAGTAATGCCATCCTTTAACAGTTGCAAGCTCAGTTCCTGCTTTAACCCACAGAGTGTCAGTAAAGTTTATTCCATCGGTTGATATGGTTACCAATAAAGTGTCTTTTATAAAAACGGTTTTTTCAGCATATGCATATTTAAACCCCAAGTTCAACTCTTCAGGATGGTTCAAGTTTATGGGAAACAACTGCATATAATCCTTTTCATTTTTTTGTGTGTAAAATCGGAATTTCATGCTTGCCGATTTCGTACTATTCCCAAATTGAGGAACTGTATCTGCTCGCCAAGTAAACGATTTGTCTGGATTACTTACCATTACTTTAGTATTACTTAAATCAAAGGAAGCCGTTTCGAAAGTCTCCGTAAACGGCAGTTCAACACTATGCGGCTTTGTCAATTGAAACCAACTGTAGTTGTTTACAGTGTCAATGTCAGAATAGGTTTGAGGATTTGCATACAGTTTCACTTCATATTTCACAGCTTCTTCAAGTTCCGATATGTCTAGAATTGTTGTAAACTCTTGAACTTCATTTGGCTCCACGGTTATAATTGTATCTTTAATAATCTCGGTTTCATTGATATGGAATTTTATTTGATTGATTATTGAAACCGCAGTACCAATATTACTACATTGAATCGTGGCAAGGATCTCATTGTGATTATTTGAAAATGTTCCTTCCGCCGATGTTTTAATATCTCCTCCAGTCATTGGTGGAGTAGGAGTGTGTGTTTGCGACAAATGTTGAAACGCATTCCAAACGTTAATCATACCATTTCCGAAGGTGTTATCTTCTCCCGAATCGCCTAAATCGATCGCCGTTTCATAGATTGCCTGTAAAATTTCGGTTCCCGACACCTCCGGAAATGCTTCTTTTAAAAGGAGAACGATTCCGGCAACGTGTGGTGCCGACATACTTGTTCCCGATAGAGAACCATATCCGTCAAGTCCTTGTGCTGAGTAAACATTGACTCCGGGTGCAACTACTTCGGGTTTAATATGCAGTGGACTTCCATTTTCAGCCGGACAATTTGTGGGTCCACGACTGGAAAAGTCCGCAATGTTTAATGAACTTGATTGTGCATTTACAGCTCCCACACTGAAAATGTTGGTTGTGCTGCGAGCAATGTGGGCAGGTTGACCAATAGTCCCCACATTGGGACCGCTATTTCCGGCGGAGAATACCATGGCAACTCCAGCGGCTTCTAAAACGTTAAACACCAAGGTTTCCGGAGCATCGCAATCTTCAATAATGCCGGAGTTTTCTAAACCCCACGAATTTGTAATTACATCAGGAATGTCGTTTACGGTTTCCGGATTTTGGTCCGGGTCGAGTGCCCATTCAAAACAACTTAGTATTTCACTTAATCTACGAACTTCGGATAAATTACTCACAATAGGGTCCGATACCATATAGTATGCTTTATATGCAATACCAATGGAATCACCATTATTGTCGATTGTTCCAAGTACCGTTCCAATGGTGTGGGTTCCATGCGTCGAAGAGCTAATGTCAACCGGTAACGGATTGTTAAATCCAAAATAGCTTTCTGCCATCGTGGAATATAATCCTAGAAAACGTCCGGCAATGGAAGGGTGCGAGGTATAAACTCCAGTGTCAACGCTTAAAACCTTTCTTCCTAAACCAGTATAACCAAGTTCCCACATTTTACGAACGCCTATGGCTTGAATCCCCGAAGTTGCTTTGCCTTTCGTTCTATTTCCAGATCCCAATTCCGTGGAATAGGCTCGATAATCGGTATGGTCAAAAGAAACCCGATCAATATCGGGATGTATTGCCAGTAGACGAATGGCAGCTTCATTTCCAACGAGCGCAATTAAATTTGCACTCCAAAATTGATGTGTTATTTTTAAATTGTAGCCTTGATTAATGATATCGTGAATATGTTGGCTGAACGATTTTTGATTCGTTGATGTGAATTTGCGAATTGACTTTATTGTTCGAATGGCACGCTCGTTTGTGGTGTATTTGTTTTGATTGTGAATTGTAATAATACTATCGATATTCCATTGATTTTTCAGCTTTACAACAATGTGCGTTTCTTTACTCTTCTTTTGTTGCAGAATGGATTCAAGGCGTGCTGAAATATTTGACTGGGAGAATGAACATAATGTAATCCCTGTAATCAAAACAGATATTATTGCAATTTTCCGATTCATGATAATGGCAGATTGGTTAAGAATATACAAAATTACTCATTTTCGCTCTCTTCAAGCTCTATATTTTCATTTATATCAAAGCGTCTTATTTTGAAATTAATGGCTGCAATAAAAATACTCATTACCGGACTTATGATGTTGAAAAACGCATATGGCAAAAAGGTCAATACCGGAACACCTAACACTGCCGATTGGGTTGCTCCACAGGTATTCCAAGGAATCAATACCGAAGTTACGGTTCCGGAATCTTCCAAGGTTCGACTTAATAATTCGGGCTTTAATCCTCGTTTACGATATGTTTCCGCAAACATTCTGCCGGGGACAACAATGGCAAGATATTGATCGGAGGCCGTAATATTGAAAAATATGCATGTCGTTACAGTTGCTGTAATAAGCGATGCGGTTGATTTGGCATATTGTATTATCGACATCGTTATTTTGGAAAGGAGTCCACATGATTCCATTACTCCTCCAAAAACCATGGCGGAAATTATTAGCCATATTGTATTTAACATTCCGCTCATTCCGCGGGTTGTTAAAAGGTCACTAACTTCGGTACTGCTCGCCGTTATTGACACTTTGCCAAACATACTTTTTAGGACAGCAACATACGATTGTGAACCATAGTTCCCCACTACATTGGAAACCTCTTCAATTATATGCGGTTGGAAGATAATAGCAAAAATTGCTCCCGTTAGTGTCCCAATCATAAGCGAAGGAATCGGGGCTGTCTTTTTTAAAATTGCAACAATTAAAACGATTGGAACCACAAAAAGTATGGGCGAAATATGGAAAGTGGACTCTAATACGTGCATCGTGTTTTCTACACCAGAGGTTGTAGGAGAATTATCGCCCGTAAATCCGAGGATGAAAAAGATTATGAGCGTAATTAAAATGCTTGGAGCAGTCGTGAATACCATATATCTAATATGGGTGAAAAGATCCGTTCCGGCCATTGCTGGGGCAAGGTTTGTGGTGTCGGAAAGAGGCGACATTTTATCACCAAAATATGCTCCCGAAATAATGGCTCCAGCTACAATTCCCTCGCTAAATCCAAGCGCATTGCCAATTCCCAGTAGTGCAACTCCAATGGTTGCTATGGTTGACCATGAACTTCCGGTTCCTAGGGATACTAAGGAGCAAATTATAACCGTAGCAAATAAAAATATGGATGGATGAAGGATTTTAAGTCCATAATAAATCATTGCCGGAACCACACCGCTTAGCATCCATGTTCCTGCTAACGAGCCAATTAGTAGTAAAATTAGCATCGAGGGCATGGCCGATCCAATACTCTTGACAATTTCGGATCGTATAAAACACCAACTATAATTTAATTTTATGGCAATGATACTCCCAATACCTGCGGCCAGTAGCAGTGCAATTTGATTCGAACCGTTCAACGTTTCATCACCAAAGAAATATACATTGAGCGAAAGCATTCCAATTAGAAAGATAATAGGGATAAAGGCCAGAAGTAGAGTGGGTTGCTTTGCTGTTTTGTTCATATATCTTTTTTATAATCGCAAGATACTGTTTTTGTGCAAATTTTCACTAATGACCGGTGAATCCTTATAGATTCTTTGCTAATACTATGAATGATAATTTTTGTGTATCATTGAAAATCAATATTCAACATTACAGCCAAAATGGGATAATTGGAAATATCCACCGCCTCAACCCCGAGGTTAGTGATTGTTGCAAAAGCATAACACACCTCTAGTTTTTTAATAATTGCTTTTAAAGAACAAAAGCCCCATTATGGAGCTTTTGTTCTTTAAACTATGGTTTTGGTTACCAGCTTGTTGTAACCTTATTTTGGTACAATTTGTATGTTTCTTGTTTTCCTTTGATGTTGTAATAAATAAATCCATCAACAACGGTATGCATTCTTGAAGTGTACAGTTTTTTGTCTAATTCGTTTGGAAGATCTATTATTATTGTGTGATCTCCTTTTCCTGTAAAGGTTTGGGTAATGTTTTCAAACATAATGGGTGGTGCTTTAGCATAATTCAGAATAATTCGATCCACCGTAAATGTTCCTCCATATTTATTTGATATGGTAAAGGTAACTTTTCCTGATGTAACGTTACTATCGTCTTGCTCTGTTGCAGAAAAGATTATAGGCGCGTGCATAAATACTTGAACTTTATCTTCGTCAATGTCAAAGTAGAAGTCGTGAGAGACTGTGGCATGGCGGAAGGTGTGTTTTACTCGAATTAGGTTATTGGGGTCGTCGTAGCAATATTTAGCCTCGAATGAAATTCTCCAACCTTTTGATGAAGGTTCAATACCATTTATGGTTGCACACTTCGTTGGATTGGTTACCTGTGGTTTACGATTGGTAGTAACTGTTTGTGATCCTATTTTTAGTTCATACTCTATGGAGCCGTTTGTTTTTGTTACTGCAACGATGTTGATTGATTTTAAACGCGATTTAATTTGATTAATTCCAACTTCGGTTTTGGTTTTACGCGTGTCTAAGAATTTTGGCAATAATTTCTCCAATGTTGTGATATCGGTTTCCATATCTTCAACAATGGTAGTGGTCTCAATTCTATTTAAAATATCTTGGAGTTGCTCTGTCAATTCTCGGTCGGCCTTTTCAAAAGCCATAACTAGCGTTCTCATTTCTAATTCCGTAAACGGATAGTACAAATGGTAATAGAATGTTATATTATTACCTTGTTTTAATTCTTCCCAGTAGTAATCTTCCGCTTTGTTGAGTGCTATTCCTTTTAAAAAACTAACGTCACCGGTTTGGGATTGTGTGGTTTGTTCAAAGTTTTGGAAGAAACTATTCACGTTATCGCCCATTGCTTCTTTTGTTGTCATTTCGGAACTCACAGAAATGTTTTCAGCTACGGATCTAACAATGCTCTCTTTAACTTTTAGTAGTGCATTTTCTTGCGAAGCGTCTAACGTTGCTCCTGATCCGGTTACAATAATGTAATCTTTTTGAATTGTATTAATCCATTTTGGTCTCTTATTTTTATTCGAATCAACCTCTTTTATTTTTTGTGGTTTTTGTTTTTTCTGTTTTGTAACTGATTCAGTTGCTGAACCTGCCTGAACTTTTTTAGTGCTCATTACATTTTGCGCTACTAAGGATGTGCTTGCCACTATTCCTAGCATAAACGCTAATAGCATAATGGATTGTAATGTCTTTTTCATACCGATTTATTTAGTTTTGTTTTTATTAGAATGAACTTGATATTATTGTCTTTATACTTAGGTGTAAACCTATTGGTTTGATAATTAACGGATTATGTTATGGAATGGTAAAAAAAAATCGGTAATCGCCATAGCGATTACCGATTATGATGCTTCGATTAGTCTTGACGTTCCATTTTTTCCATCTCTTCGTCAAACTTCTCTTTAAACTTCATTTGGTCATATTTCAATTGAAGTTTTTGATCTTTTTTGATACCATTGTTAACACCGTTGTAAATAGCATCTTTCGATACTTCAAGTGCTAAGTAAGTTACCCACTGGTTTTTTGAATTTGTTCCGCTTTTCTCACAAGTGATCGCTACTTCAACTAATGTTCGTTTAGTTACGTCGCGTACCATTTGCTCAAAACTTTGTTCAAACTCTTGTTTGTCACCCACGTCAATTTCGTTGGTGTACTGTTCAGTTACGGCTTTAATTGTAGATTCAATTAAGCCAGCCAACCGAGTTTTTGCACTCAATAGGGCTTTGTCTTTCGAAGTTGCCATGTTGGTACTGGTTCCACTTCCAGAAGCTCGGAAACTCATTGCGTCCGAATAACCCTGTTCTGTACAAGGTATTTTAACTTCTTTAAAATCGCCTGTGTCAAGGCCGGCTACTTTTGGCTTACAACTGTAAAAACTCATTACAGAGGCTGCAAGCGCTACTGCTAAAAATCCATTAAATTTCATTTTCATAACTACCATGTTTAGGTTTTACTTGAGCAAATTTGAGAATAATATTTTTTACATGCAACACTATTAGTGTTAATAATTTACTAATGCTAGATTTTACTTAGATTTAAGTTCGGATATTTCATTCAGTTTCATTTGTATAATCCGCTGTATTGTAAATGGTTATCGTTTGTAATAATTTTGTAAGCTTTTTTGAAATATCTGACGGTTAATTTCGTTGATATTCTGAATCACAGCGCTAATTTTCTCTTTACGTATGGTTTCTTCGGTCATATCGAGGTTTTCGGCATCGCTAAAAACAATTCTTTCCACAATATATCCAGTCTCATTTAATGTCATTGCAACCGCCGCATTAAAGTCGTCCATGATAATAACGGAGGGTAGTTGGTTTGATGCATATCGGGTTACTGCAGCTTGCACTGAGTTGCGAATGTAATCGATGGGGATTTCGCCTAGATAATTTGAGGAGACTAAAATTCGTATTAAGTCAATTTTGGCTTTATCTTTTACTTTGTAATTCTTACCGAGTTCGGCATACTCTTTATCGTTGGTCGATAGAAATAAGTCGATAAAGTCCTGTGGAACAGACTGTAAATCGCGCAACTCATTATTTTTAGCCTTTATTTTATACTCTTTAATGGCAGTTTTTTGGGTGGTTGGTATATAATGCGTCCATTGTCGTGTACGCTTATAGGACTCTGTCATGGGTTTTGGTTTCCAATTGCTTTCGGGCCTTTGTAATAAAGGGGCATCAACTTTAAGCATTCCCGTTTCCAGTGCATACAACAGGCAGTTTACAAAATGGACATATCCGCCTCCTATACTATAGTGAATTGCCGACCAAAGAGTTGTGTTTTTAGTTTTGTCCTGATTATTTGTTACGGAGTCCTTGAGATTTTTATCTTGTAGTTTTTCAATAAACGATTGACCAAATCCTACAG
>Ga0265295_1004711_pt1 | contig 18112 bp, 10 predicted proteins | sample Munlansysbiofilm_FD_192503 | JGI IMG/M metagenome (GOLD analysis project Ga0265295, IMG submission 192503) | Leachate microbial communities from a municipal landfill in Southern Ontario, Canada - Methane capture system biofilm | ecosystem: Engineered > Solid waste > Landfill > Unclassified ...
GAAATACAACTTTCTATTTTGAAATTATTCCAATCGGGATATTCATAAATGAACTCACCACTTAATTCAAACCCAAGTAATTAATAATGAAATTAATTACTTATTGTATTCGGACCAGGATTGCACTCGGACTTTAAAAGCACCATTTTGAAAACCGGTCTCTACATGAAACTCAATGTAAAGATACAATCGTTAGCGAAAATATTCATCGATATTTTAGTCGAAGGGGGATTACCAACAACGTCAACAATCATATCGTTGTTATTCAATATTTATATCCCATGTAAATGGTTAGGTATTACCGAAAAATCGCCTAATTAAATGTTTTTTTGGATTATTTTTTATTTCGTGCTGCATTAAATCGGGAATGCCCTTTCACATTTAATTATTCCAACAATTATCTAAAAAAAATTAACGTATCTATACCGATTTTCAAATAACATTTGTTTTAATTTACAGGACATTTTATTATGCAAAATTAAAAAGGTTTTGTTTTTAAACATAATGCGTATTGTCAGTAATTATGCCTATTTTTGCAAACTTTTTAACATAGGGTTTGTCAAACAATCCCACAGACTAAATTATTTCAATGATAACAGTATCAAACTTAAAAATTCAATTTGGCAGTAAGCCTTTATTTCAGGATGTAAACTTAAAATTCCTCCCAGGGAATTGCTATGGAGTTATTGGAGCAAATGGAGCAGGAAAATCCACATTTTTAAAAGCTATCAGTGGCGAATTAGATGCAACAGCAGGGCATATTAGTCTTGGCCCAGGAGAACGGCTATCAGTATTAAGTCAGGATCATTTTGCATTTGACGAATACACAGTATTAGAAACAGTTTTAAGAGGACATACATTTTTGTGGGATATAATACAAAAAAAAGAAGAAGTGTATGCAAAACCAGACTTCTCAAAAGCTGATGGAGTTATTGCTGCAAATCTTGAAGCTAAATTTGCTGACCTAAATGGATGGAATGCCGAAAACGATGCAGCAACACTACTAAGTAATCTCGGAATAAAAGAAAAATTTCATTACACCTTAATGAGAGATATGTCAGGAAAGCAAAAAGTAAGGGTTCTGTTAGCTCAGGCATTATTTGGAAACCCAGACAATTTACTTCTTGATGAGCCGACAAACGATTTAGATCTAGACACTGTGCAGTGGTTAGAAAAGTATTTATCAAATTATGAAAATACTGTATTGGTGGTTTCTCACGACAGACACTTTTTGGATGCAATCAGCACACACACTATTGATATCGACTTTGGGCAGATTGAAATGTTTGCAGGAAATTATAGTTTTTGGTACGAAAGCAGTCAGTTAGCTTTAAGACAACAATTATCACAAAACAAAAAGGCAGAAGAAAAACGAAATGAACTTTTAGCCTTTATTGCACGTTTTAGTGCAAACGTTTCGAAATCAAAACAAACAACAAGCAGAAAAAAGATGATTGAGAAACTTGATATTGGTGAAATTAAACCTTCTAAAAGAAAATATCCAGGAATAATTTTTAAGCCAGAACGCAAAGTTGGAGATAAAATTCTGGATGTTGAGAATTTAAAAACAAGCATTGAAGGTAAAGTATTGTTTAAAGATGTAAACTTTACAGTAAATAAAGATGATAAAATCGTTTTTCTATCAAGAGACCCACGAGCAATGACAGCATTGTTCGAAATTATAAATGGCAATCAAGAACCAGAAAAAGGAACTTATACTTGGGGACAAACCATTACTACTGCTTATTTACCACTAAGTAACACAGAGTTTTTTACTAAGGATTTGACCCTTTTTGATTGGTTATGCCAATATACAAACGAAACGACAGAACAATATGTTAGAGGTTACTTAGGCAAAATGCTTTTTTCGGGCGATGATTTGACTAAAAAAGTTGGCGTTCTGTCTGGTGGTGAGAAAATGCGATGTATGATTTCAAAAATGATGCTTTTAGAAGCAAATGCTTTAATATTAGACACTCCTACAAATCATCTTGACTTAGAATCTATTCAAGCATTTAATAATAATTTAATTAAATATCCGGGCAATGTATTTTTAGCTTCTCATGACCACGAATTTATTCAAACGGTATCAAACAGAATTATCGAATTAACTCCTAACGGTATTATTGATAAGTTAATGGATTATGACGACTATATTTATGATGAAGAAATTAAAGAATTGAGAGAGAAAATGTATAAGGACTAAATTTAGTTGTTATACATCCCTCCTACTTTATTTTTAACAATTAAATTTTCATTAAACAAGATTTTATATCTCATTTTTTATTATTTTTGTTTGTTAAGGGTTTGTCAAATAATAAAGTATGCAGAAGTGACGAAGCTATTTTGTTGTTTTTCGAGACGCAAAATTCAGCTAATAGCTTGCGTCTCTTTGCTAATTTTGCAACAAAGAAAAACGGCAAAAGAGCAAGTCAAAATGCGATGCACTGAGCTGCACTGAGCCTGTCGAAGTAAGCTTGCCTGCACTGCGATGCACTGAGCACTGCCGAAGTGAGCAACGCCGAAGTGTCGAAGTGACTAGTTTATTACTTCCTTTGGTCGTGAGGGCTTCGCCGTTGTTTTACAATCCCTAAATGGAGTTTAGAAACCATCAAAAACGAGGCACATCCGAAAAGCCATACGAGTAGGAATTAAAATTAATCGCTATGAATTTTTTTGACACTAACAGTTATTTTATTGATGAGAAAGTAAATATGCTCAAATTTGAGAATGAGTATAAAGTTTTTAATGAGCACGGGGCACAAATTGGTTCTGTAAAGCAAAAGCTTGATGGTGGGGGCAAAGCCCTAAGATTATTCTTAAGTAAATCAATGCTACCTTTCCACCTAGAGATAAAAGATGCAAATGAAGTTCTGCAAGCAAGTATTTCTAGAGGTTGGACATTTTGGCTGCCAAAAATTTCAATTAAAGATTCAAATGCTATGCAGATTGCTATTGTTGAACAAAAACTTGCATTTATGAAACCTACATTTAATATATTTAATAATAACCATATCCTAATAGGAGTAATTACTGGAGATTGGAAAGCATGGAATTTTACAATGTTTGATGCTAATAAAAATCAAATTGGTATAGTAACAAAAAAATGGGCTGGCGTTGCAAAAGAATTTTTCACAACTGCTGACAAGTACAATGTTAGTCTTACTACTGATTTAGCTAAGCCTGAAGATAAAATTGCAATTCTTGCTAGTGCAATAACAATCGACATGGTTCTCAAAGAGAGTAAATAAAACAGTTTATTATGTCTAATAACCTGAGTTCGACATAATTTTTAAAGTTCAGATTGATGTAAAATACTGAAGACTAAGGTAAATCAATGAATAATATTGAGATATTATGAAGAGATTTATCGAAAACATTCAGCATTTTACACAAAGCTATCAATTAAACGCTTATAATCAGCAATCTTCTTTTAAAAAATAATCATTTATCAAATAAAATCCCAATTTTAGTTATTTGATAAAGATTATAATTCAGCTATTTTTTACAATAGCCACGGATCTTCTTCAGGTTTTATATAATCATTTGTGTTTGTATCTATTTCCACTCCAGAATCTACTGGCTTAGTAGGTGTGTTTAATTCAGGATGCATATTGTTGGCTTTTATTTGATTTTCATGCGAATCTCTCTTAGGTAGATTTAAATCCACATCATCAATCGCAATATTTAATGCCTTTGCTAATCCCTTTCCATATTCTGGATCTGCTTGATAGCAATGATAAATATGTCTATGCTTTATTTGAAGAGTTGAATCTCCCATATTTCGGGCAGTATTATCAAATAAAACTTGTTTTTGGTCTTCTGTCATTGCTCTAAATAGAAGTCCTGTCTGCGTAAAATAGTCTGAGTCATCTTCTCTAAAGTCATATCTATCAACATCTCCACCTTTTTCTCGTGGCAAATTATCTTTTGGGGAGTCTGTCCAGTTTCCATAACTGTTTGGTTCATAATGCAATTCGCTTCCTAAATTCCCATCTACACGCATTTGTCCGTCACGATGAAAACTGTGTGGATTTTTAACGGCTTTAGGAGAATTAACAGGAATATGATGATGATTTACACCTAAGCGATATCTTTGTGCATCTCCATAAGAGAACAAACGTCCTTGCAGCATACGATCGGGCGAGAAACTAATTCCTGGGACTGTATTAGCAGGATTAAACGCAGCTTGTTCGATGTCAGCAAAATAATTGTCTGGATTTTTATTTAATTCAAATTCGCCTACTGGCATAAGCGGAAAATCTTTTTTTAACCACATTTTAGTTAAGTCAAAAGGATTGGTTTCCATTGCATCGGCTTGTTCTTCGGTCATAATCTGCACATACACTTTCCATTTTGGATACTTCTTTTTTTCAATAGCTTCATAAAGATCTCTCTGATGAGATTCTCTATCCATTCCGACTACTGTTGCTGCCTCTTGATCTGTTAGATTTTTTATTCCCTGTTGTGATCTAAAATGAAACTTAACCCATGTACGTTTATTCTCATCATTAATAAAGCTATAAGCGTGAGAACTATATCCATGCATATACCTATAAGAAGACGGAATTCCTCTATCTCCCATAATAATAGTTACTTGCAAAAGTGCTTCGGGTAGAGATGTCCAAAAATCCCAGTTGGTATTTGGGCTTCGCATGTTAGTACGTGGATCTCTTTTAACTGCATGGTTTAAATCAATAAACTTCATTGGGTCTCTAAAGAAAAACACAGGGGTATTATTTCCTACTAAATCCCAATTGCCTTCTTCGGTATAGAATTTTAGTGCAAATCCACGAATATCTCTTTCAGCATCTGCTGCACCTCTTTCGCCAGCAACTGTGGAGAAGCGAGCTATCATTTCTGTTTTTTTACCAATTTTTGAGAAAATGGCAGCTTTTGTGTATTTAGTAATATCATGTGTTACCGTAAATGTTCCAAATGCTCCCGAACCTTTTGCGTGCATTCTACGCTCAGGAATAACTTCACGATCAAAATGTGCCATCTTCTCTAAAAACCATGTATCTTGTAGAGACATAGGGCCTCTTTTCCCAGAAGTCATGGCATCTTGATTGTCTGTTACTGGAGCTCCTGCTGCTGTTTTTATTTCAGGATGTTTTCCTTTATTTTGATTTCTACTAGGAATTGAGTCCCCTAGGTTATTCTTATCCATAGGGTTGTTCTTGTTCATGTCATCTTTATTCTTTTTCATATATAATCCTCCTATTAGTTTTTAAAATTTATGTTAAACACTTTTTGTTCATTAATCAATACAGTTCCTATTTACTCTAAATAAAATTCTGTCAAACCTCACATATATCAAACATTTCACTTGTTTGTTCAATGTTTTTAAAACACATTATCATATTCCTTTTCAATTATCTTGATTGTCAAGTTTCACGAGCTGTTTATAAGAACTTGTGGCAATTAATGTATAAAGGTAAGGTTTTATTGTTTAACAATAAGAGTTTTCATTAAAAAAATTAGCGTTATTTGTACTATCTCTCAATAGCGGGATAAGAATTTTTCACATTTAATTGTTTTCACAATCATTATAAAGTTTTAGTGGAATTTACGAAGATTCTGCTCAAGCGTAGAAATTCAAATTAAATATCCTCAAGGTTAATTTTAAAGAGTTTGGCAGCGTTTTTCCACAAAATTAATTCTTTTTTATCCTCAGCTAAATCTAATTGATCCATAAATTTTAAATAAGAACTCATATTAGAAATTGGCCAGTCTGTTCCATATAATAAATAATTTGGGTCTCCAGCATACGTAATCATTTCTTCAATTTCTTTTTTCATATACCGTTCAAATTTTTCTTCAAAATCACCAAGAACAAGACCCGATATATCTGCATATACGTTTTCATTTTTATACACTACTTCCATACAGTCCTTAATCCAAGGATTTCCAATGTGGCATATCACTATCTTTAAATCAGGATAATCAACTGCTAAATCATCAATATGCATTGGGTGTGAATATTTAATTTTTCCTGTTGGGGCATAAGTATCTCCAGAATGAAACATTACTGGCACATCATATTCTATAGCCATTTCATACATAAGTTTAAGTCTGGCATCATTAGGGTAAAATGGCTCGTAACCTGGATAAAACTTTAAGCCTTTTATAAAACCATTTTCAAGATATTCGCCAATTTCCCGTACATCTCTATGGTCGTAATGCAAATAACTAATACCTGAAACTACACCTAAAGTTTTTCGTCCTATAATAGATTCTACCACTTGTCGAGTACTCGGTCTGTGTTGGTTAACCTTATAAGATGTTAACACTAAAGAATAATCTACTTTATTCTCTAACATATTAGCTGTAAGATTATCAAGGCTGTTTTCTAATGAGAGAACTCTCTCCTCATGGTAATTGTTAATATGGGTGTGAACGTCAATTATCATATTTTTATTTTTTAATTACAATAGGATATCTAATTCACAAAATATTAATACAAAAACCATTAACTAATAATTCCATTGTTTCGTTTCTGTATGTATAGATAATGAAGATATTTCTGCAATATTACGTGCAGTTTTCCGCACAAGATCATTAAATACATATAAATCTAATTCATGATATGTATAAATAGTATTATCTTTATTTGTCCCAGCTAAAATCTGAGCAGCAGTTCTGTTCTTGTTAAGTTTTTCTACCTTTGAAGCAGATGTTGACTTATCCTTCAGAAGTATCCATCCATTAGGACTAGATTTGAAAACTCTATATCCAGCATCAACAGAACAAGTTGTAATATTGTAAACTTTAGTTTTCTCATTGTTTTCGTCGGCAGGCACCTCTTTGGGTTCGTATGTCTCGTGCATAGACAAGCTTTGAATTTCAATTTTAAAACATTTCTCGGTTTTGTTTGGTGCTGCATAAACTGCAATTAGATTATAAGTCTTAAGTTCAGCTTCCAATTCTTTTTTAAAATTCTTAAAATATTGATCATGAGTATAATGGTTCATGTATTTATCAGACTTAAATGTCTGCGAAATATTATTTACACCATCTATATAAACATATACAGGAGATTCTAAACGTTTTCCAATAGAACATGAAAACAGCAGCCCAGACAAACAAATAAGTGAAATAAAAACAGTTTTTTTCATAATAATAAATTTAAATTAACTAACATAGTTTCTGAATACAAATAAACTTAAAGATTATCAGCAACTAAATAACCTATTCTTGTCTTTCATAAGCACCAATATCAGGAGCATTATCTGATAATCGACTGTTACCGTCTTGATCGTTTGGCACAAGTTGTCCTATTTCAGGTTTTCCTGTATCTTTAGCCGGTGACAAAGTATCTAAATGATAATCAAAAGGTTTAGTGGTTTCAATAAACTTAGGATTTTCATTCCAGATATTATCAATAAAATAATCAGAGCCTTGTATGTTTTCGTATTCTTTTGATTTTATAAGACAATTATCGAATCTAAAATTTGCTTGGGCATCTTCGGCAAGATCTAACACAATTTCATTATCTCTCGAGCCATAAATAATGCAGTTTCCGAAATAAGCATTTTTTAGATCCCTATAAGATATTTGATTACCTGCACCAATATTGTATGTATAGTAATTATTCAAAATTACCTGAGGCGTTTGTCTGTTTCCAACCCAATAATTTGCCATTGTACAATGAATGAAAGAATAATCGCCACCTATTAAACAGGCTACATTATACTGTCCGCTATTTGCAAACACGCAATTCTCTGCTTGTATATGAGCACCAAGAGCATACAAACCAATTATTTTTGAATTTTCGATATTGGTGTTTTTTAATGTTAAAGTTGGAATTCCAGGAGTTACACAAGAATCGACTTGTAATCCAATTATGCTATTCTTAATTTCGGCATAATCAATTATGTTATACATAGAACCTGCCAAAAGATGAATGCCTCCAAAAATACCAGTTGTATTTCCATAATAATCTTGTATAAAAGCTCCCCATTGACCAGCTGTTTCGCTATAATGTGCTTCTAATCTATCTCCTGTAAATGTAACCACATTGTCTAATTGTCCATTAACAATCAAACTACCTTTAATAAACAAGCTTGCACCACGGTGAAAATACACCTTAGAGCCTGCGTTGACAGTTAAAGTTACTAAGGTATCCACTAAAGCGGAATTATATATCAACACAGGTTTATCTGCATTCCATATTGTGTCGTTTGAAATATATTTACCATTAATTAATGTAACATCTTGACCAAATGCCACCAGTTTAACATTTTGAGTATTTCCATTTGACACAAACATAACAGAATCTTCCTCAATCATTTCATCACGATTGGGGTCGATTGTAACTTCAACAAAAATAAAGATTGAATCCCCAGGATAAAGCTCAATATCTTTAACATTATTTGCAGAAAAGCCGTCAATATTTAATCTATACTTTGAATTAGAACCTTTAGAAACAAATATTCTGTCAATTTTAATTGATTTTGAGCTATTTGAGTTTTTAACAACAAAATAGTTTGTTGCACTTCCAATATTTGTAAAGATTGTATCAAATTGAACTGTATCAGTTGAGAACACGAGTTTATCGCTTGGGTCAGTTGTAAAAGCATTTTTATCACAAGAATTAATCATCAATAAGCCAATAATACTTACAGATAATACAACAATACTTAATGTTTTTGAAAAAACTCCGCTAAGTGTCTTAGGCAAATTTTGAAAACCATTATTTACAGAAGGCAACTCGTTTGTTTTCTTACAAATACTACTTATCACTCTATTTATTTTCAACCCTAATCTAATTTTATGATTAACGATAAAGTATTGTACTTATTACATTAACACCTTGATATTTTTAAAAACTGACAGTCTTAATATAAATTAAGAGATTATTCATCACTAACGTATTAGTGTAATAGTTCCGCTTTCTTCGCGAGGTTTGCCATTAAGATCAACAAACGCACAATACCATCTGTACATACCATTTGTTAATATTTTGTCTCCCTTAGCGGCACTTCCGTTATGAGTTCCATCCCAAGCCATTCTGTAAGGGTTTTCTTCGTCAAAAACATCAGTTTCAAAGACTTTAATTCCAAATCTGTCATAAACGACAAAGTAAAACTGGCTTTTATCAATCCCATGTCCAATAACATAGAATACATCATTTAGACCGTCTCCATTAGGAGTAAAAGCATCGGGAGCATAAAATGTAAATTCGTCATGAACTCTGATATGTTTAAAAGCCGTATCTCTACATTCATATTGATTTTTAGCTATCATCATAATTTCATATTCCCCAATATTTTTATATAAATGGATTTGAGGCATATTTGTCCACAATGTAGAGTGTCCGTCACCAAAATCCCAGAAATATAAATGACCACCTTCTGTATAATTAACAAACTCAATCATTGGATTAAATACTGACACGATTTCTGGAGTTCCTGCAAAATCGGCTCTTGGTTCGGGATAAATAGTTATCAGATTCTCATAAGTTCTTACTCTTTTGCATCCCCATTCCGACCAAGCTGTTAAAGAGACATCATAATTTCCAGTTTTGGTATAAGTATGTATAGGATTTTTTTGAACAGAAAAACCTCCGTCACCAAAATCCCATAAATATGTCTGCCCTTGCTCTGGAGTTGTCTCTGTAAAAGTAAATAATCCTGGAGGGCAAGATGCGGTTTTATCAGCAAAAAATGCTACTTGTGGTTTTGGGTGTACAGTTACATAAATAGAGTCTTTATCGGTGGGTGAGCCACAATCATCTCGAACTTCAAAAACATAATATCCAGTTTCATCGGGATAAAGAGTATAAGGCATATTCACAATTCCTTGGTCAAGGCGATTTATTGTATAAGGACCTCCGTTACCACCTGCGATTTCCATTTCGACCATTACAGTTTCGCCAATACATACATCAGCTGGGCTGCTACTTGTATTTAGAATAGTTATAACTGGATTAACATGCACAGTTACATTTTGAGGTGGCCCAAAACATCCTTCTGTATCAGTAGTTATTAACTGATAAGTAGTAGTAACAACAGGACTAACGTTAAGCGAATGCCCAAACCATGTACTTGCATCACTTCCTGTCCAGACAAAATTGTAAGGTCCATGTCCACCAGTTGCACTTACCGAAGTACTGAAAGGTTCCCCGATACAAATTGTGCCTCCCCAAGCATCAGTAACATATATAGCCTCTGGTTGATCTACAAATGCAGAGGCAACATGAGAACAGCCGTTTGCATCTGTTACAGTAACAAAGTGCATTCCAGCATAAGTAGCCAAAGAATCTGCGGTACTACCATTTGACCAATGATAGTTATAAAATTCGCCAAATTCATTTGTAAACGGTACGCCGCCAATTACATCTACTTCAACAAAGCCATCATTGTAGCCAAAACATGTTGCTGGTCCAGAATAAGAAGTTAGATAGATTGTGTCAGGTTCAGTTATTTCAAAATTAGCAGAGCCAACACAATCGTACATATCTGTAATAGTTACCTCGTAGTCGCCTACACAAAGGTTTTGTATGAAATCAGTTGTACTTGCATACGAATATGTAAAAGGAGGAATACCTCCAGTAATAGCAAGTGTAGCGGTTCCAGTACATAGCCCATGACATAAAACATCCACTGTTGTAACATCAATACTTATAGGTTGGCTTACAGTAACTTTTGAGCTTTGTGGTGTGTAAGTACAGCCATTAGCATCTAATACTGTAACCGTATAAATTGTTGTTTGTTCTGGACTTAATGTTCTACTGTCAGTATTCATTCCAGGAGCATCGCTCCAATCATAGTGGTAAGGCTGTACTCCACCTGTAGCAGCAACATCTATATCTGCCTGCTCGCCAAAACAGATTCCTTGGTTTGGCGTTATCGAATAATAAAATTGTGGTGGATTTTCGATAAAAACACTTGCTGTCCCTGTGCAACCAGCTTCATCAGTTACTGTTACAGCATAGTTGCCCGGATAAAGCTGGGTAATAGTTTCTGTTGGCATAAATGTTGACCACATATACTGATAAGGCTCTGTACCATTAGATGCAACAGCAGTTGCCCAACCATCAATTTTATTATGGCAGGATATGTCTTCGTAATCAATTGTTACATTAACAGCAGGAACTTCAACAACAGTAAAACAAAAAATATCTTGACAAGCAGTTGTAAGATCAGTTGCAGTAAGACAATAATTACCCGCACCTGGTAACATAATACCAGGTGAAATTGCTCCTGTTGACCATTCGTACATGTAATTACCTGAACCAACAATAGCATTAAACGTTGCACTACCAGTCGCTCCTGCACAAATAGTTGGAGTATAAACAACACTAAATTCAAAGTCGCCAATATTTACTGTTATATCATCAGTATCAACACAAGTTCCATAAGTTGCAGTACAAGAGTAAGTACCCGAAGAGGTAATTGAGATGCTTTGAGTAATACTTCCAGCTGGATTATCCCAAAGAAAATTAACATCTGCTGGGTTTGCACCCATAACATTAGCGGTTAATGTAATTGGACTTGAACAAGGATCGCCAATATTTATTAATGAAATAGCAAAATTACTATTATCAGCAATTGTAAAGTTGATTACAGTATCTCCGCAAGGAGCATCGTCAGTTACAGTAACAGAATATGGTCCTGCTGTAAGATTGGTTATATTGTCACCTGTTTGTGTCGTACTCCAGTTTATTGTAGGGTTAGCAGAGCATGATGAGTTTACTGTTATTGATGCAGATCCAGCTTGACCACAACCATTGTCAACAGTTGTAAGAGTAACACTTAATTCATCTGGGTCTGGGTCTGGATCTGGGTCGGTAAAAGAAGTCGCAATACCAAAAGTACAGAGCGAATTTCCTCCCATATCACTAAAACCATCCATTGCTAACAGGTACTGTCCAGGAGGTAAATTATTAGTGTAAACTACCGTTCCTGTTCCATTTGCACAACCATAATAAGAGCCTGTGTTGTTAGGAGGGTCACTTACGGGGCTTCCACCAATATTTGTACAGCTTACGCCGTTCCAGCTATAAACTGCAAATTGAATTTCGATAGTTGCAGGGACAGGGATAGGTCCAGTTGCATCATTTGCCCAACATTGTCCATATTCAATTTCGAGTACTACTGGTTGTGGATCAGTTGCTAAAACTTCGAAAGAATAAAACACAACATTATCTGTTGAGTTCCAACCACAGTCTTCTGGTGCTTGTATTGTGCCAGCTGGTGCAAGGATATTGCATCCTCCTGTGCCTAATTCGGGAGGATTAGCACAATCTGCCTCTGGTAACTCGTCAATTACAGATGCTGCTATAAATATTTCTTGAGCTAGATTATTTTCATCCCAAACACGCATGTAAATTGTTTCGCCAGGAACTAAGCCTGTAACATTTTCCCAACGTATTTCAGCATTTTCCATCAAACCACCAGTTCCTTCAAAGCAATCTAATAATACCAAAGCAGCACAATTACCTCGATATATTGCCATTGCAGGAGCAGAAGAGTTTGGAAAAGGAAAAATATTAGTTGAATTAAACATGTGGAAAAACATTTCTGTAACTCCAGCAGGAACAGTATAGCTATACCACAAATCATTAGTTGTTCCACTGAAGTTTCCGCATGTTGGTGCCGGTGCTGTAGAAGAGGGAGTTGCTGTGGCAAAATCAATAGATTCCATTGCCATATCTCCACACGTGGAGTAATTTTCAACAGGTATATCTACAGCTGTTGCACAATTATTCTGTGAATAAGCAGAATTTAAAACCCCAATTAACCCGAGTAAAAGAATGATAGAAATTAACTTTCTCATATTACTATGTGTATTTTTATGCTATTAATGTAGCAAATTTAAAAAAATTACAACTAATTTATGCGAAAAAGACAAAAAAAATACTTTTTAATAAACTTTTTACTCATTTTTAGTGCTTTTTCAATAGATAGACTAAAATTTGCTGTTTCGGTTGTCTGTTAGCAAGGAGTTTTTTTTAGTTTTTGCATCTATAAATTAATGCAAAATAGGAATACTAATAATTAATGTCTGATAAAATTTTTGATAGTGCTATATGAACAAAAACAGACTGCTTGATAGAGCAGTCTCAAAACTTCTGCCCTATCTCTATAATTCAGGTAGATATCTCTATTTGTTCGCAAAAAAAAGTTGTCATATTTTTATTTTAAAATTGCGAATTAAAAACAACAGATTTTTCCCGTTGGTCGAAATGACTTATATCTTGTGGTTATAGGTACATCATTTCGACCAACGGGAGAAATCTGTTTAAATATGACTAAAAGTCGTATTTAAATTAATTTCTGATATCCATTTCCTCTATCAGGTTTTTTGCACCAGCATATTTATCAATAATAAACAATGCGTATCTGACATCAAGATTAATACATCTTTGCAAGTTTTCTTCAAAATCGATATCTCCCGACATTGCTTCGCTGTTTCCGTCAAAAGCAAGTCCTATAAGATGACCTTCAGCATTAATAACTGGAGAGCCCGAATTACCGCCAGTAATATCATTATCAGTAATAAAGCATACAGACAACTCGCCTTTTTCATTTGCATAAGGGCCAAAATCTTTGGCATAATACAAGTCTTTAAGTTTTTTAGGGACAGCAAATTCGGTACTATTAGGATCTTCTTTTTCGATTACTCCTTTAAGCGTAGTATAATAATCATAAGCAACTGCATCACGAGGGTCATATTTACCAACTTTACCATAAGTAAGACGTATAGTCGAGTTTGCATCAGGATACATTAATTTTCCATCGTTCATATACATTAATCCTCTTGTAAAAAGTCTTCGTCCTTTATCTAAACCATCAGAACTTGACCAAAACAAAGCATTTACTTCGCGATACTTTTTTAAAATAGATGTACCTGCATTCATCATCATATCGTTTTGTAAAGTTTTAGATTTAGGATTATTCATAAACTCGTTAAATGATTCTTTGGTAGCAAATATTGATTTATCAAAAGCTTTATCTACAAATTTGCCAAAGTCACCTTTATATTTTTTCTCAATCAATTGAAAAACATCGGGGTGATATTGTTTGTCTAAATTATTATAAGTATATTCGAATAATGCAGCAATAACTTTCTTCTCGGTATCGGGATTATAATCTTTATAGAATTCATCTCCCGCTACTTTAATAATCTGGATATTTTTTTGTATTTTATCCTCATCTTTCGAGTCTAAAGCACTAATTAAACCAGAACACTGATATGCAAAATATGGCAATTCTGTTCCAGAAATAAGTCCTTCTATCAAATACATACGTGCAACCGCATAAGGCTGACGAGTTTTATATGCAGTCTCAATTAGTCCAAGTGTCTCTTTATATATTTCAGTTTTGTTATTGTTTGCCCATTTCTCATATTGTTTTTCAATATCCTTTTTTACTGCGATAGTATTAAGCTGTTTTAGGGCTTTATTTTGTTGTTCAGAATATTTCCAATAGTTAGAACAACGAGCATATTTTGTGGCATACTGAATTCTTACTTTTTGGCTAGATTTCATTTCTTCACGTAATATTTTTATTTTTACATCTCTAATTTCAAATCTTAGTTTATTGGTAATATTCATTGTTTCTTCGAGGCCATACGATGTAAGATACCTGTTTGTAGTTCCAGGAAATCCCAAAATCATAGCAAAATCATCATTTTTTACTCCTTTATTACTAACTGGGAGAAAGTGTTTTGGTTTAAGAGGGATATTATCTTCTGAAAAAGCTGCAGGTTTGCCATCGGGAGCAGTATAAATTCTAAACATAGAGAAGTCTGCTGTATGACGTGGCCATTCCCAATTATCTGTATCACCACCAAATTTACCCATAGACGATGGAGGAGCACCAACTAATCTAACATCTTTATAAATTACATAGACAAAAAGAAAAAACTGATTATTATCAAACATGTCAGTAACATAAGCATCATATAGGTTTTCTTTAGTAGCTTCTGCCACTATCCCTTTAGAAATCTCTTTAATTTTAGCCGCTCTGTCATCCTCTGACATATCTGCGGTAATTTCTGCTAGAACTTTGTCTGTTACATCTTCCATTTTCACGAGCACAGATGCTGTAATACCAGGATTTGATAACTCTTGGTCTTTTGACATTGCCCAAAATCCATCAGCTAAATAATCATGTTCGACAGTAGAATGACTTTGTATCATTCCAAATCCACAGTGATGATTAGTAAAAAACAGACCTTGGTCAGAAACGATCTCACCAGTACAAAAATGGCGAAATGGTGATCCCTCGTTACCAAGTCCGACAATAGCATCTTTTATGCTTCCATTATTGACGCTATAAATGTCTTCGGGCGTAAGTTTAAAACCCATCTTTTTCATCTCTTCATAATTCTTACCCATCATAGACAAAAGCCACATCCCCTCATCTGCACGGAGATTAAAATTAAAAAGAAGCGATAATCCTAATAAAATTGTTAAAAATCTTTTCATTATTATAAGTATTTATTGATATTTGCGAAACAAAAATAATTTTATTATTTTGTAAAACATAATTTATATGTTAATAAGAACTTAAAATTTACGCTAAAACTATTTCAAGTTATGAAACTCAAAGAACTATATCTCATTTTACTGTTATCATTTTCGTTTATTGTTACATCAAATTCACAGGTAAGTGTTCCTTTAACAAAAAACGACCTGAATGATATTAGACGTGAGCGAGATTTTATTAAAACTATGAATATCAATCTCTCTCAAACGTGGTTATTTATGGTTAGAGATAATATTATTTCGTCCAACAAATTACTGATATCAGAAATAGTATATAACAATGACGGGCTACCGTATAAGATGTATTTTTTCGACGAAAACAGAGAAATTAATAGCTTTACTGTTGTAAAATACAACAAAGAATTATTACCTTTTGAGGAAATTCGTTTTAATGCCGACTCGGTACTTATTAATGGAATAATGTACGAATATGATGATAACGATTTGTTATCCAAACAAATAAATTACAATAATAAGGCAGAAATAATTTCGATACTTACTAATAATAGGTCTAATGATAGTATTTACATTAACGATTACGACTCGAATAATAATCTGAAAGAGAAAAGTATTATAGTACTTGATAATATTAATGGTGCGGATTTGATTATGAAAACCTTAAAATTAGACAAAAACAATGAGCCAGTTCAAAAGCAAATTTTTGAATATGATAAGATGTCGTCTCTTCACAAAAAAACAATTTTTGAAAATGGGACAAATACTGGATATAAAGACTTTGTTTATAATGAAGAGGGTGCTTTGTTAAAATCTTCATTATATAATGCTGAGGCAATGCTTATAAGCAGTACTTCTTATGAATATGACCAATATGGCAATATTGATCGAATTATTGAGCGTGCCGAAGAAGACAATAACACTAAAGTTTTTATGATAAATTATCTTACAAAAGTATCATCAGATAGGTAGTATTTGTTACAGATTAATTTCTAATGCCTTTAATATAGTGTAAACTAAGCACTTGCAAACTACAAAACATTTTGTTAATAAAAAAGTATAAAATTAAGCTTATTTAAAGACAAGACTTAAGGATTTCAATTTTATTATCTATATCTTGACTTCAATAAAAAATACAGTTTGATTATAATTAAATACTTGATAATGAACACTTTACATCGCTTTTTAATTTATTCTTTAATATTTGCATATTCTTTACCTCTTTTTTCTTCAGATTTACATTCAAAACTAGAATCGCTGCCAGGAGTTGTTTATGTCGAAGAATTAAAAACTGGGGATTCTTTTAATGAAAAATTTCTAATTCTCTTTGAGCAATACTTAGACCCTTCAGTTCCCGAAGCTGGTAAATTTAGACAAAGAGTATTCATTAGTCATAAATCTTATGATGCTCCAGTAGTTTATATTACTGAAGGATATAGTGCCGATTATGCAGAATCAGAAAATTATGTTAATGAATTAAGTAGGATTTTAGATGCCAATCAAATATGTGTTGAACACCGATATTTTTCTCAATCTGTACCTGAAGATATTGATTGGTCATATCTCACAACCAGTTTAGCAGCTGGAGATCACCATAATATTTTAGTAAGTCTAAAATCGCTATATCAAAAGAAATGGGTAAGTACAGGAATTAGTAAAGGAGGTCAAACTTGTTTATTGTATCAGATGTATTACCCAAACGATGTTACGGCAACAGTTGCTTATGTGGCACCAGTTGCAACAGCTTTAGAAGACGGACGACATGAGCCTTTTATCAATAATATTAGCACAAAAAAAGACCGAAAAAAAATAAACGATTTCCAAAAAGAAGCTCTTAAACGAAGATCAACAATCTTCCCTATGTTTAAACAATATATCCAATTAAGTAAACTTAGCTTCAGAGTCCCTATCGAAGAGGTTTATGATTATTGTGTACTGGAATATTCATTTGCCTTTTGGCAGTGGATAGGGAATACTGATAAAATCCCTTCGAAAAAAGACCCTGATAACAAGATTTTTCAACATTTAATAACAGTTTCTGGACCCGACTATTTTTCCATTGAAGGCTCTGCAGATACCAAACCATTTTATTATCAAGCAGCTAAAGAACTTGGATATTACGGCTATCAAACTGAGCATCTTGACGAATTGTTAAAAATCAAAACTGCTAAAGACTATTTTAAGATTGTTTTTTTAGGCAAAGGTCTAAAAGTTGATTTTTATAAACAAACCGCAATAGACTTGCAAAAATTTTTAAAAACAAAAGCAAAAAACACAATTTTAATTTATGGCGAGTTTGACCCGTGGACAGCAGCAGCACCAGACGTAAGCGGAAACAACGGAGTTGTTAAAGTTGTTAAACCAGGTGGAACACACGCAACACGAATAATGTCGCTACCAGAGAAAGATAAAGAAATGGTAGTGAATTTTATTAAAACTTGGATGAAATAAACTTGAAACCGTTAACTTTTCTCTGTTCACTAAAACTCAAACCGAGCCGTAAGCAAGCTCATGCGATACAGTACATCGGTCGAAACTTCAGAACTCCTAATCTATTCGCAAATCAGCAATCTTAACTTGAAAAATTATGCCGAACTCAGGTTTAAAGATTAGCCTTAAATTTGTTGTGGGATAAAATATTTTAGTGTCATTTTGGTA
>Ga0265295_1004712_pt1 | contig 18109 bp, 18 predicted proteins | sample Munlansysbiofilm_FD_192503 | JGI IMG/M metagenome (GOLD analysis project Ga0265295, IMG submission 192503) | Leachate microbial communities from a municipal landfill in Southern Ontario, Canada - Methane capture system biofilm | ecosystem: Engineered > Solid waste > Landfill > Unclassified ...
TGCCTCTTCTATTATCGATAATGTAATTCCGTGCACCAGTGAAGAATTCCCAAGGAAAGCAAAACGTCCGAAGTATTCCGTTCTTGTGAATACTAAAACCGGACCTATGAGACACTGGAAAGAAGCACTTAAGGACTATTTGCAGGAGAGAAATATATGAAGGGAGTTATACTTGCAGGCGGCACAGGCAGCAGACTGTACCCTCTAACCAAAGTAACTAACAAGCACCTTTTGCCTGTCTATGACAAGCCAATGATCTACTACCCAATGGAGACCCTGGTAAACGCCGGAATTGCTCGTAAAGAAAGCATAGAAAAAGAACTTATAGAGCATCATACAATAAATTATAAAACTGTTAGTGATTATATCAGTTTCATGGAAAAAGACATCCTAAGAATAGAATATAGATTCATAGGTTGATTAGAGAATGATTCCCGGTAAGGACGAGGTAAAATATGAAGATTGCAATTATTCTCGGCACAAGGCCTGAAATCATAAAAATGAGCCCAATAATTAGAGAATGTGAAATTTTGAATCTGATGTTTTTAAAATAAAACGGGGAGTTACTATCTATGATTAGAGTAGGAGTTATAGGCACTGGAGCCATGGGCCAAAACCACGTCAGGATCTACAGCGAGATGGAAGGCGTGGAACTTGCCGGAATCTCAGACGTAGACCAGAAGCGAGTCGAAGCCATGGCTGTCCAGTTCAATACAAAAGGCTTTACGGATTATAACGAAATGTTTGCAGAAGGCCTCGATGCTGTCAGTGTCGTAGTTCCTACAAAACTGCACAAACAGGTAGTCCTCGACGCCCTCGAAGCAGGCCTGAACGTCCTTGTGGAAAAACCAATCGCAGACACCCTTGAAAACGCAGACCTCATGATTGAAGCCGCAAAGAAAGCCGGCAAGATTCTGATGGTCGGCCACATAGAACGCTTCAACCCAGCAGTCATAAAACTCAAGGAACTCATAGACTCCGAAATCCTCGGCAAAGTAGTCTCAATCTCCACCCGAAGGGTCGGCCCCTACAACCCGAGAATACGCGATGTAGGAGTAATTCTGGACATCGGCGTCCATGACATCGACATCATCTCATACCTCTACGGCAGGAGAGTTAACCACGTCTACGCCGTGGCAGGTGCAGACATCCATTCTTTTGAAGACCACGCCTCGATTATCCTCCGCATGGATCACGAATTTGCGGGAGTGGTAGAAACAAACTGGTTAACCCCCCACAAAATTCGAAAGCTAACAGCTATTGGCATAAAGGGAGTTGCTTACTTAGACTATATTGACCAGACCGTAGAAATCCACGACAACGGCTGGATCCAAAAAGCCAAAATAGAAGAGAGCGAACCACTCAAAAATGAACTGGAACACTTCATAGACTGCTTTGCTACAGGAAAAGCCCCGAAAACCTGTGGAGAAGATGGCAAACACGCCCTGGAAGTTGCTATGGCAGCAATCCGTTCTTATGAAGAAGAAAGACTGATTGAGGTTTAAACAGGAAAATAAGTAGGAAAGGGTTTTCGTGTATAAAGGGATGGGAGAGGAGATAAGAATACTCATACAATTTCATGATATTTGAGATTGTAAAATATGTTACAGATATTAAATCTATCTGACATTCCGCAGATGTACACATATGTAGAATTTAGAGACTTTTTATTATTTTCTGGTTTTCAGAACTATGGTAGTCAACTGCCAGCGGTATCAATGTCAAATTTTGACGATTCCAGAAGATATTAAAAAGTCTCAGAATTTATTTGCCCATTTGTCCAATATATTTTATTTTAAGCAATGTGGCCTTTTAAGCTATTGCCATATTGAGAAAATTGGGGGGCATTTTTGTGGACTTATGAGGAAAGTGGGATCTATAAGCACATATTTATATTTTAAAGAGATTTTGAGACTCAGTTCCAAAATCTAGTGATTTAGCATTTTTTGATTGAAATCTTGAATTTCCAAGAAGAATTCAGTCTTCAATCAAAGTTGCGCTGGCGCACCCCGCAGCAAGCTAGCGGGGTATTCGACTGAAGTAAATTTATATTTATACTAACTGGCAGGGTAGTTCATGTTTAATTTCAAACTCAGCAAAACGATGTGGGATGTACAGTGGTCTTTTATCAGCCTTGTCACTGCCTCTTTATCCCATTTTCTGTTGAGGATTGTGCTTGGAAGGGAGCTGGGATCCTCAGGACTAGGTGTTTACACTCTGGTTTTTACGATATACTTATTTGGGATGCAGTTTGCTGCATTCGGCATAGGTGCTGCTTTAACTAAATATGTGGCTGAATTCAGTGATGATCTAGCAAAAACGAAAGAATACATATCATCAGGACTGATCGGGTCTGTAGTCACTGGATCTGCAATGGGTCTCATACTTTACCTACTGTCAGGAACCATTTCGATAAATGTCTTCAAAATTCCAGAAATGGAAGGTCTGCTGAAAATAACATCTTTATGTTTTCCGTTTATAGCCCTGCAAAAAGTAGCTCTTGGAACCTTGAACGGCTTTCGTGAGATGAAAACATATGCATTACTGGATATCACATTGAATGGATTAGTGTTACTTATATCTGTGTTCTTTGTAATAATACTTGAAATGGGAGCTGAAGGTGCAGTCTATGGCTTTGTGCTACCCACGATCCTAATCGGAATAGTTTCACTAACATTTATAAGAAGTTATTTTGTAAAATATACAGGCTTATTAAATAATATTACTAAAGATATTACATTGTTTGGGTTTTATGTTGTTCTTTCAAGTTCTGTTGGAATGTTATATCACAATGTAGATAGTTTGATGTTAGGATATTTCATGGACGAAACTAATGTTGGTTACTATTCAATTGCTGTGATATTCATTCAAGGATTGACCTTAGTTCCTAATTCTATCCAAAAAATAACGACTCCCACAATAGCAAGTTACTACGGAAAAAAAGAATACAACAAGATAGTAGAGTTAATGAAAAACATTCTTCTAAAAGCATATATTTTAACATTTCTTTTTTCAATTTGTTTAGCTCTAGCGGGAAAGCAGTTAATTATTTTTTTATTCACAGCAGAATTTCTGCCAGCATATATACCATTGTTAATATTACTAATTGGCTATTCCATCAATGCACCAATTGGATCCATAGGTGGAGTATTGGGAGGTATTGGGAAAGTCAACATTTCATTTAGAATTGCTTTAGTTAGTTCATTGATCAATATAGTTGCAAATTTCCTGCTGATACCAAAATACGGTCTCATTGGAGCATCAGCTGCAACATCATTTTCATTTATAATTAGTACACTAGTATATTACATAGTGTTGAAAAAAATATTCCAGAATTTAGTCTCATCTTCAAATTCAAGTGAGAATTTTTCAACTCGAAAAAGATGAAATGATTTTGTCATACATGCAAGAAGTTGGATGGAACTCTTGAATGTGTTTTCCAAAATTGGAAATATTTTTAAATTTTCGCCACATATGTGAAATCTTTTCACCATACAATTTGAAGAGGATACAAGTATACTTATAATCTAACTTCCGCCTTTTTAGGCGCATATATGCTTTTCCGTAAACATGTAACCTATATTCGGCAGGTCGACATTAAGTTATGAGGATTTTTAATGATAGTGTTTTTCAAACATTATATAAATATATGACGTGTTTTAAACTGGTTAACATATAACCAAAATCTCACGACATATATAAACAATGAACCATTTTTGCAATATGTTTTGTATTACGGATAATGTGTTTTCCAGCAAAAACGCGATCGGGAAATATATTTCGAAAAAAAACAAGTTACCTGCCGAAAGTAGGATGTAAGGTCAGATGATTGCGGTTTTAAGATTCTACCTTACATCTGATGCGCTTAAACTTAAGCGCATGAGTCAGTATCAGACGACATTTATGCGCTTAAAAATGCGGAAATCTTATTATAAATTATTGAGACAATTTGAGAAATTGGTCTGAAGTTCTTTCCCATGTAAACTTACTTTGTGCTGTTATTTTAGCATCAGTTCCTAACTTTGCCATAATGTCTTTGTTGTTCAACAAATATTCTATTTTTTCTGCAATATCGACATAATTAGGCTCAACCAATAATCCATTTACCCCATCTTCAATCGCTTCTGGGATACCACCAACCGAAGTTGCTATAATTGGTTTGCCCATAGACATTGCTTCCAAAAGAGCTATAGAAACACCACCTTCCCCTAAAGGTGTGTGCGTATAAATATCACATATTTGAAATGGAATTGCTGGATCATCTACTGTCCCAGTGAATATAACATTTTCATGCAAATCCTCTTTTTTTACTAAATTTTTTAATTCACTTGAGTAAAAACCATCTCTTGTCAAAATGAGAACTATATCATATTTGTTTTTCAACGTTTTAACCGCTTTGATTAACAACTTAGCACCATCTGCTTTGTGCTTAAGTGCCGTTAAACCTACTGCTAGTAGAACTGTTGAATCTGAACTTATGCCATACTTTTTCCGAAACCCTTCAAGTTCTGAATGAGAACTTACTTTCATATTTTTAACACCAGCATAAGTAATTTCTACGTTTCTAAAATTCAACCCAAGCAATTCTTCATTCTTCTTCTTTAAAGCCTTTGAAACAAAAGTAACATAGTTACACTTATTGATTAGTAGTTGAATGAATATTTTCCCCAAATATGGTAACTTGTGTGATGGTTCCGTATGAAACGTATGTATTATTTTTGTTTTAGTATGCAATATTCTATATAGTACTGCCCCTAATAGGCAATACCATGCCCCTTGAGAATAAATCACATTTGGCCTTATTCTATTTAAGATGTAAAATGACCTCATGGAAAAAAGCAATTTATTACCAGGAACATGATGATTTTCTTTATCCTCGCCTTCCCTAAAAATAACATCGACATGAACATTATTATTATTCTCGAATTCATCTACAAGATTAGTAAGATAGGTTTTTACACCGCCACCATCACTGTTTATCCAGTAATCTGTTATTAATGCAATTTTCATAGTTATCACATTTTAACTGCGTTTCTACTTTCTGCATTTCGACATTAGAAATTAGAGTATTTTTCATATATCGTTTTTTGAACATTCTGTAAACATACATTATATATAAATACCAAAATATGGGATACTTGGCAACTTCAACTTCATTAGTTATGCTGACATTGGTGCACTTTTTTTATAATAAGGCAGTTTGTAAGGGGGTGTGGGGGTTGAAGTTTGATTTATAACTTAAATTTAGTCAGCTTTTTGGTTTTTAGATTATAAGACTTTGGAAAATCATTCAATGACTAAGAATTTAATTTACATCTGAAATGAATATTTCGATATTTAGTGAATCATAAATCTTATTGATGGAGGTATCATCTCGCAACCTGATAAAATCGGATTTGTAATATCTTCCTACCTCAACATAACCGGGGACCTCTTGATATAACAATTCATCAATAGTCAAAAGCACAATGTAAAAATAGCTACCAAGTTCAAAATTTATCTCTTTGATCTTGGAAGAATTGTTAGAATATCCGAAGTGATCAGGGAAATGCTTAAGAGAATCTTTAGTATCTTCACCAAATAAATAATGGAATCGGTTTATTTGACTTAACGGTATACTAATAATTGCATCATTATCTTTGAGATCATAAAACCAACTAATTCCTTCTACTTCATTATATGTAAGAGCCGCATTTGTCCGATAAATTCGCGGAGAATCCAAACCTCCAAAAAGACTTAAAGTCCATACAGAAGTAAGAATCATACAAACCAAACATACTCTATAAAAAGATTTTGTTTTTTGCAAGAAAAATACGTAAATTGAGATAACAAAAAGTGGTATTTGCACATATACCATAAAATTAAGATTTGTTATTCTATCTGGCTGATGGGATATCAGAGGATTTAGGAATAAAATTAACTGTATAAATAAAAAAGCTGCGTACAGAACAACTGAATAGGGATAGTTTTTGAAAATGTTATTCCTTAGTATATTTTTATTGTAATAAAAAAATATAAATGAAGCCACAATAAATGCTGTGGGAATCAAGTATCTTCCATAAAAAATACTAAATAACTGAACGTAATCCAAAAAACTAAAATGTATTTTAGTCAGCTGATCTGAGGTTTTAAAAAAAACAGGTTCTGTCATTTTATTAATGAAACCACTATAACTTATTCTAAGACTTCCCATGAGACGGTCACTATATATTAACCAACTAAAGAATGACACTGTTAAAATTAGAAAACTCGCCAAATTTACTGGAGGTATCTTCAAAATTTCTAACTGGGAAATATATGGGATTTGAGGAATCAAATGTAATATAAATACTACTATCAAGAAAAACACAATAAAAGGATGTGTATAAGGTATAAGCAAAGTCATGAGGACAAAAATTACTGAAAATGGAAGTACAACATGTTTTTCATTCTGAAAATATGAGCGCATCACAAATAAATACATTGGCATAAAAGCAAAGAACAACGCATGTGGCACGTTCAAAAAATTATATACCCCAATATAGAATATAAAAGATGAAGGTATGACCAAAGATTTTATGCAAGCATGTGGAAACAATTCTCTTGAAAATAGATAAATACCCATAATAAAAAGAAAAGAAAACATTATTGGTATTATGAAAGATACAATATGCGCTTCCAGACTTGAAACAATAGATAGAATTGCCCCTATTATATGACTTGCAGGATAAACATCCCAAATTGCAAAATGACCAGAATTTGCAATTTGCAAATATTCTCCAATATACGACATGTCATCAGCACGACCCATTGAATAATATCCCAGCATATAAGGAATTAGCAATATTTCTAAATGATTAGTACAAAGAATCAACAATCCGATTAGCTTTTTTCCGCTAAGCACCAAAAAAGATGCTACAAAATAACAGAAAATAAGTCCCAAATAAAAACTAAAAGGAAACATCGAGTAAATATCTACAACATATCCGGAAGGCTCAACAAACTTTAATATAAGTATATTTCGAATTAAGAGAAAAAAACAAAAGATGGCCAAGAGTGTAAAAACACGATTTTTTTTTACCTGCATAAGTATCACATAAAAAATTCATATTTATTAGTTATTTATTAGTTATTGGCTATGACTTGAATAAATTCTACAAATTTTTCTTGTTATTGCACTCCAAGATAATTGAGTAGAATATTCTTTTATACAATACGAATTCCAGTTCTTATTCAGTGCTGATAAAATATTTTCAGCCAATTCGAGAGGTCTTGCAGGTTCGCATAACAACCCATAATCATTAGGTACAATTATCTCTAGGATACCACCGACTCTTGTACCAACAAATGGTTTTCCACAGCCCAAACATTCAAACACAACTGAAGGATTTCCTTCGTTTAAGCTTAGAAGAACAAAGATATCACACGCATTCATCCATAAAGGAATCTCATGATGGGGTTTGCCGCCAATAAGTTTTACATGCTCCTGCAATCCTGCCGACTTTATCTTCTTAAATACATTGAGGGTTTATTTTTCTTAACTTTAAAAATGACCTTATTGAAAACAATAAACAATTGCCATTAATTTTATAATTATTAGGATTATTTGGATCATAACCTTCCATATAAATTACATTTACCTTAACTTTTTCTTTGGAATTCAACAAATCTACTAAATTTGTAAGATAAGTTTTAACCCCCCCGCCCGGGCTATTTTTCCAATAGGTAGAAATAATTGCGACTTTCATATTAACCTTCCATACAATCCACTGAATTCCGAGATTTCACTGAAACTATCATATAATCTGAAAGATCTCTTTCCAAATATACGAGACATTTTCTGGAGTCATTTCCTTAGCTGTCTTTAAAGCATTCTCAGAAAATGAATCAATAATAGTAGGATTTTTTAACATTTCGATTATTTTATCAGCAAAAGAATCGTAGTCTTCATAATTAACTATTATATAGCCGTTATACCCATCTTTTATTACATCACAAACGTCTCCACAATTTGAGGAAATTACAGGCAATCCACAGCTTAGTGATTCCACTACTGAATAAGGGAATCCTTCCCTTTCAGATGTCAGAACTGATAGTTTTCCTTTGTTGTACCAATTCCATACGTCTGATTGGTACCCTACAAAGTCTATATTTTCAGACAGATTAAGAGATTGCGCTAATTTTTCAAGTTTAACTCTACATTCACCAGAGCCTACAATCGCAACTTTTATAGATGGATATTGTTTTTTTACAACCTTAATTGATTTAATTAATATTTCAATATGTTTCACTTGAGCCAATCTCGCTACATAAATTATGTCATATTCCTTATTAACGTCTTTAAACTTAAAATTTTCATCAAGGACGTGCGGTAATATGAATATTTTATTTTCATCTACATTTAGTTTCACTAGACATTTTGAAGTATAACTTCCAGTAACAGTAATCAAATCACATTTATTAAGAATCCATAATGAAATCTTTGCTATATAAGATAATTCTGGAAGTTGATTGTGGTATGAATATTTTCCAATGGGACTTTTTCCCCAAGCGTATAATTCCACGGGGCCGGCGATAGTAGAAATTCCAATTTTCCTTCCGGTTAGAAGACCAGTGATAAAAGCCAAGATCCCATGTGGAAACAACAAATAACCTGTTATTAGATCTGGTTTTTCTTTAATAGACAAGTAACACATAATAAAAAACTTTAATACAAAGGCAACCACTGGAATTTTTAAACTCCAATTTGGAGGACAGTAGTATTGAACCTTATTCATTTTCGGATATGGTTTGTCCTTGACAACCATAATCTGTTCAACATCATCCAATAACGTTATCGGATACAAATGATGCATAGTGCTTCTATCGCCCAGATTAATCGAAACTAATAATTTCATATAACCAACTTTGGAAATTACAAAAAGTTTAAATATATTTTAAAAAATTTCGCTTGAAGGAAGCTACAAATATTTGCCATAAATAAATAGGTTTATATTTATAGAAATTGAAAATTAAATAGGAAATTAAATCCTTCCGATATTGCTTAATACATTTATTTATTTCCTGATCATACGTTTTTTGGGGGATAACTGTAGGAAATTCATTAGTAATTTGGAATAATAGGTTATCCTTTTCGGGACCATTAAGAATCGAAGGTTTAAAATTTTCAATTAACACCGGAATTATTTCGTAATCAATTACCCCACTTTTTGCCAATCTACAAGAAAAAATCATACTTTCCCTCATCTTTTTTTGACGCATATCAAAAACGAAATTGCCCAAACTATATACAACAATTCCATTTTTATACGCTTCCAAACCTTGCAAAACATGAGGATGATGACCTAAAATAATATTTGCCCCTGAATCAATCATTTCATGAGCGAATTGAACCTGCTTAGATGAAGGTTTTCTTACAAATTCATCTCCCCAATGCAAGGATACAATAAGAATATCAACTTTATCTTTTATTTTTTGAATGTCTTTTATTATTTCAGAAGGATCATCAACAGAGCAATATGCAGTACTATCTTTAACAAGACAGTAAGATAAAAATGAAACTGATAAATTATTAATATTTAAAGTGAAGGACTCTCTTGATTTTTCTTTGCTTTCAGAGACACCTATTGAATAGATACCACAATTAGACAATACTTCTTTAGTTCTTAGTAGCGAATTTTCACCATGCTCTAATATGTGGTTATTTGCCAAAGATAATACATTAAATCCTGCATATACGAGACCAGTTACCGAACTTTCAGCACCCCGAAGTTGAACTGATTTTAGATCTGACTGATCAACATCAATATCAGACAATACACATTCAAGGTTTCCAAATACAATATCACCTTTATTCAATATAGTTGAAACATCACCAAATAGAAACTCAGACCCTTTTTTATTGATAATTTCAGTTAAGCCGTGACCAACACAAATTGGGCTGTCTCCGAGCATAATATCCCCTACGGCCATTAGTGTTACTTCAGTAGGATCAGAAAGCACTTCAGGAATATCCGTGAAATTACTCATAGATTAACTAACTCCGAAATTACATATTTGTATTTTCCAGCTACAGTTTGGTTGATCTTATCAACGTATTTAAATTCAATATTCCACTCCTTGCTTTTTGTTCGTATGATTTCTTTAATCAAATTCAATTGATCTTCATCAAAGTTTTCTTTGGCAACGATATTTATGACAATAGTATCTAATTTTTTTTGGATAATTTGGAATTCTTTAACACCTTCTATTTCCCAAAAAATATGAGAAAAAAATCCTCCATGAATGTATTTCCCTTCTGGAGTTTTTAAAATTTCTTGTTGCCGCCCCATAACTTCTTTTAATAACTTATGGTTTCTTCCACAACTGCAATAATCGCCAATGATGTACCCATTATCCCCTGTATCATATCTAATAAAAGGCATTGCATAATTATAAAGGCTAGTCGCCAGAATACTACCCTCACCTTCTATCATTTGAGTCCCATCATCATTAACAACTTCCATAATACTTCTTTCTGTATTAATATGTAATCCGTTATGTTCTTCACATTCATATGCACTAACACCACCATCATTTAAGCCGTAACCATCGAAAACTTCACAACTAAATACATCTTGAATAGTTTTCCGCATAATAGGGAACAATTTTTCAGCAGTAACAAATATTGCAGAGGGGGGATGAATCTTCAAATCATTATCTTTTATATAATTAGCTAAAAAATATACAGAAGAAGCATAACCATTTATGAAATTAGGTTCTAAAGAATTGATAGTACCCACATATTTATTCATATTATTATGATCCATATCATAGGAGGATAGCATTTTAATATTTCTTAGGAACTCATTTGCTTTTGTTATAATGCTAGATTTAACTCCCACTCCCAAGGAAGATCCTGCTAAAAAAACTATTTTGTCACCTAATTCATATCCCCCATACCTCCACCCTCGATAACACATGGCACCAGAAAGAAAGCGATCAAATTTTGAAAGTCTATATTTGAAAGGAGTACCTGTTGAGCCACTTGTGGTATAATGGTAGGATTTCATCTTGTGAAGATTGATAGGTTTAAAATCTTCCCAATTATTTCTGATTATACCTTTAGTAAGTATAGGGAGTTTTTCTAAATCTTCAAGCTTTTTTATGTCCTCAGGCATTAAATTCAATTTCTTGAATAGTTTGTTATAATAAGGTACGTTGTTGTAAGCAAAACTGATCATAGATTTCAATTGGCACATTTGGTTTTCCATTAATAGTTCGTAAGGCTGGAACTGATCCTTAATTAAATTTTTATAAGCAGGATAGAAATTAACATCTCCAACTTGATGTGCAGAAATAAATAACGCTTTATGGAACATACATTTCCTCTTTCCTAATCATGTATTTAGTTTTATTCATCTTCATAGAAGCATCTTCAAAACATGGAATGGGATTTTATAATAATTATGTAATTTAATATCTCGAACAATGTAAGATTGAAGTTTTTGGTTTTTCTTCGCATAATTTACGTAGAAAGATTTGTTCTCACTATAAAAATCTTCAAAACTCATGATAGCATTTCCAATTTCGGAATATATGTGTGCATCACTTCCAACAAAAACAGGTTTGTTGTATTTGCCGACAAGTTCCATTGACATCTGATTTTCATTTGAAGTTGAACGCGAGTTAAAAACTTCTATAATATCAACTTTAGAAGCTATTCCTTCAATATTTTTATGCCCTCTAAATGGATGTGGAAAGACACATATCCCACCTTGGTCTTTTATCTCTTCAATAACCTCAATCCAGCCCCTACATTTTAATTCATCATTCAAGTTTAAGCCAATTATATCTCCTGAATCTGTTTTAACTTCCTCCCCAACAATTACATTTATTCCAAATTCCTTTTCATATTTCTGTGCTTCCAATGAACCTTTAATAGAATTATGATCAGTAATTGAAATAATGTCAAAATCCCATTTTTTACAATATTTTAAAATTTTCCTTGGATCCATAATAGAATCGAAAGAATATTTTGAATGGATATGTAAATCTCCTTTCAATGAAGACCTCCTACATAAAAATTCATTGAAATTATGCTTTTGTTTTTCCATGAGGATATTTCTTATTCCGATCTAACAAAATTTCAGTGCAACCTATGAAACCCAACATAATTTGCACAAAAAAAGGTAAAGGATCACTCAAATAAAAATTTGTTTTTGTATTTTTTCCAATCGTAATAAATTCAATTAGATTCCTTATAGAAAAACTCGAAATCAAAACTTTCATCTCATCAGGAAACATCCATTTATACTTTACATATTTGTACATTGAAGGAAGTGATCCATTACTATTACATGCAATATCTATTAACAATTTTGGAACATTGACTCCAGCCTCTACTGTTAAATCTAATGAGCCCCACAGCTTAGGATTTATTTCAATCAGTTTATAATCGTCAATTTTTGAATCGTATTTGAACTCAACCATAACGGGCCCATGCCATTTTAGCCCATCACATATCTTTTTCCCATAAGTATACAATCTTTCATCAAAATAAGATTCTGCAACAGCACTTGCACCCCCAGTAATAGGAAATTCTTTTAATCTCTTATGCAGAAAATGAGCCATTAGTTTTCCATTGTCATAGACACCATAAAATCCACAACCAAAACCAAAAATATATTCCTGAGCAATTATATTTGTTTTACTAATTGAATTTAATTTAGTAAAGTTTCGTAACAATTCAACTTCATCGTTACAGTATTTCACAAAATTTCCAGAATTATCCGAGGATTTTATAACAATAGGATAATTCTTAATTCTCTTGAGATCTTCTTCAGAACACAAAATTGTAGTTTTTGGTATAGGAACATCAAGATTAATAGCAAAGTCCATAGTCTTGTCCTTATTAAAAGCGACATCCATACTCTTCCAATCAGGAACAACGACATTTGTAATTAATTCGAAATCTGTTTTATATTTAGAAACGGCTAAGTAGCTCTTAAGACTAACAGGAATTAAAACATCATAATTATCAGATTCCAATATATCAAGTAAGTTGGCTGCATAAGCATCAATGTCATCAACATTTGAACTTAAAACGTGAGTTTTATTGCAGTATCTTGAATAGGATGCCAGTGTAGTGGTTTTAGGATATGGAGAAACAACTCCGATAAAATAATTATTATTTTTCAAAGCTCTTAAGACAGTTAAAGAAGTTTTGTTAGGACCATCAGTGACTAGAATTTTAATACTCATTTATCCACCATCGATATATTTCTTCACTACTAGTCATCCAGGCATTTTTACTGGAACAATAATCCAATATTTTTTCATATAATTTTCCCCAATGACTTCTATACGGCCAGTTTAAAGAATTATTATGCCATAGGAAAGTAATAACCCCATTACATTTTTCAACTTTATCGATCAGCTCTTTTACAAAAAACCAAGCTTCTGAAAAGGATTTAGTAAAGTGAAGTAATAAAGCACCATCCATAATTATAAGAGGAATTTCTAAAATGTTTATTTCTTTATCTTTATTCAAATCATATGGCTTGAAAGGATGACACATCCCATTCCTAAATCCAATTCCATTTGCATAACCAAATGTAGTATCATAAAGAAAACCAGCTTTACTTAGTAATTCCCATGTATCTGGAACTTTAAATCTTAAATAGTGATTTCGGCAACCAATGATATTAGAGCCCAAAGCAGATTCCAATCTTTTTTTCTCCAATATTATAGACTCTAAGGAATTATAAGAGTAATATCCAGTGTGTAGACCGACCTCCCACCCTCTATCATTTATAGAGGCTACTTCATTACTAATATCTTCGATATCATACCGAAATCGATCAGGGTCTTTTTCTGTAGCCATAAAATAAAAAGAAGATTTTGCACCATATCTTTCTTCAAGATCCATTATTTCTTCAAAATTTATGAATGGAGAATTTTCCTTCCCGTTAACTTTCCACAGTAAGTGTTTTTTTAATCCGCTGAAATCACAGCTTTTTAAACAATATACAGAAGATAAAACAGTGTGTAATGATGTCGGATAAATATCATCAACATCATGACTTAAACAAACAGCGAAACTTTTGTTGTCAGGATACTCAACTACAAGTCCTCTATCGAGAAGACATTTTGAAACAACAGGTTCTAAGAGACGACTAGACCTATAATCAGGAGGTTCAAACCTCTCATACTTATCTAATTTTGTAAGAGAATATTCTTCGCTCCTTGTAAAATGTGCCCAAATTTCACTATTGTCTTTTAAGAGATCGGTTAACATATTTTCAACTCAGAATCAAAGAGATTTTTTGACTTGCATACCCACTTCCAAATTTATTCCCATGTGCTTGAATTGATTGTTCAAGTCCTCTTACCATTGTAATTATTCTCTCTTTATTTGAACCAACTAAAACATTCCACCCATCTTCAATAGTTTCAACCCACTCTGTATTTTCTCTTAAAGTGATACATGGAACTTTCAAAATATAAGCCTCTTTTTGAACCCCACCCGAGTCAGTCAGGATCATTTTTGCATGGTTCATCAGTTTTATGAAATCAAAGAAACCCAGAGGTTCTATTAGGTATACTGAGGCTTTTAATTGGTCATACAACCCATATTTTTGTAATAATTTTTCTGTTCGTGGATGTACTGGGAATACTATTATTTCATTTAATTCCGAAAAAGCATCTACAATATTTGTGAGATTTTCTTTGTTATCAGTATTACTTGCTCGATGAATTGTGGCTACAAGATATTCTTTGCTGTTTAAATTTAGATTTTTTAGAATCTGAGACTTATTTTCAGCAATTTCTTTATTGTAGAGGAGCGAATCAACCATTACGTCCCCAGTCAAAAAGACATTTTCAGTGATTCCTTCTCTTTTTAGATTATCAACTGCATTCTGAGTAGGACAGAACAAAATGTCAGAGCAATGATCAGTTAAAATTCGATTTATTTCCTCAGGCATCGATCTATCAAAACTTCTTAGTCCCGACTCAACATGTGCACTTTTTATCCCAATTTTTGATGCCGCAAGAGCTCCTGCAAGTGTTGAATTTGTGTCTCCATAGGTAAGTACCAGCTCAGGCTTCTCACTTATAAGAATCTCCTCTATTTTCTTCAGCATTTCTCCAGTCTGAAAACCATGAGATCCGGATCCTACCCCCAGGTAGTAATCAGGTTCAGGAATACCAAGTTCTTCAAAAAAAACTTGATTCATTTCATAATCATAATGCTGACCCGTATGAATCAAAATTTCTTTATGTTTTTTTCTTAATTCTCTCGAAACTACAGAAGCTTTTACAAATTGCGGTCTGACACCTACTATACTGGCAATTTTCATCACAAATCACTCTTTGATGGAACCATGGACCCCGTTTTTATGACATCTTTCTGGTAGTCAAATGTCTGGTTAAGGCTGTCAGGATAGTTTTCAATAAAAGAGACCATAAATCGAGTAGCATCAATTTTGTCAGCCAGTAGGCGATCTCTTTTTTGTATCCACTCTTTTTTGAGTTTTGGGTTATAGACGAGTTCAGCAACTTTATTAATAGCTTTTTGAGAGTCATTAAAACTGAAAATCAAATGATATTTTTTTTCCAGTTCAACAAAATTACCCATGTCATGCTCTCCTGCAAAAGTGTTATATCTTATTGCAGGAGTACCCAATACCGCAGCTTCTGTAATAATTGTTTGGGTGTCAGCAACAATCATTTTGGCATAATATATTACATCATGAATTCTATGCTTTGGAATTTTTATGACGTACTTTTGTAAATCTTCTGGCAAATTAATTTCTGAAGAAATAAAAACTTTAGAATAATGCTCAATTTCTCTAATAAGTGTTCTTTTTTCGTCAATTGTGAAGCCTTTTATTCCTACGTCATGAACTGCGTCAAATGCATTGAAACGAAGCAAAACAAAATCAGAATCCTGAGAAATCTCCAACAATTCATAAATAGAGGAATCTGGTTTGAAATAATTAGCATGCAAATAAGCAAATTCTTTGTAAGTGTTTATTTTTATATGCTTGGGTCCTAGATCCATCTGAAAAGCAGAGGGGGTAATAATAGCCTTAACTATTGGCTTAAGTAGCATAAACTGGAAATTTGTGGGTTCCGAATCTGTAAATATTACACAGGGTTTTTTTAAAAGCAAAGAAGTATAAGTTGAATAAAGACCAATTCCAATCAAAAGATCCGGCTTTTGTAATCTCAAATACCTGAAAGCTGCGAGTACACTAAAGGGGAAATTAATAATCTTTCCATATTTAGAATCTGGGACATCAGAATACATAAAGTATCTAAAACCGAGTTCTTCCAGCAGTTTTAGTGTATCACCGTAGTTTCTTGCGAGGAGTAGAACTGTATGTCCTCGCCTTTCTAATTCCCTTATAGTATATTTATGAAAGTGGACATGTGCAGGTGTATTAATAAAAAACGCTATTTTCATATTATCACTCATTTAATGGTGTAACTTCCACTTCCTTTGAGAACTTTGTATCTAGAAATTTATTCCTCAGAATTTCTGAAAATGCTGCAACTCCAAATAAAGAGAAACCAAGCAGTATATACAAAACATCTAATGCAAAGAGGGCAAAAAATCCAATGACAGTTAGTAAACTACCCGACAGATACATTGCTCCAATAGGATTTAATTTTACTACATATTTGTTCCACGATCTCCAGATTAAGGCTTTTACGAAATAGAAGCTAGTCTTTACTATAAATCTCGAATAACGAATTTTGGATTTTTCATCAGCGTATCTCGCAGGGATTGGTACGTTTTTAACGCTGATATCATGAATGTTTAACTTGACAAGCATATCATTTTCAAACGCATATCCCTTGTATACTTCATTCAAATTCAGTTTTTTAAGCGCGCGGCTTGAAATTGCAGTATATCCATTCTGAGGATCCTCTAAATCCCAGTAGCCAGAAGCGATTTTGTTTAAAAAACTTAAAATATAATTTCCTAATGAACGCCATGCACTCATTCCTTTACGATACTTGGAATTCACTAGCCTGTTTCCTTTTGTGTATTCAGCTTTTCCATCTATAATTGGGTCTAATAAATCAGGCAGGTACTGAGGATCCATCTGGTTATCTCCAGCCATAACTGCAACGATATCAATGTGATCTTCAAGTGCCTTTTTATAACCCGCAGTTACTGCAGCCCCAACACCTCCATTTTTTTGCTGGATTAAGACTATGCGAGAATCATCAAAATTCTTTATTTTTTCAGCAGTATCGTCCTTAGAACCGTCGTCAACTGCATAAATCTTATCTACGTAAGGAGGAACAGATCCAAGAGTCTTTTCAATCAATTTACTTTCGTTGTACGCTGGTATTGCTACACCTATTGATTTTTTACGATACATGATACCTCACCATTTAGATCGGCAAATTTAGAAAAATTCAGTACATTAAAGTCGAATTTTTCTAAATTTAATTACAAAGCGCTTTTTTCTAATCTGACATTTTAATCTCACTTCAATTTCTGTTTTTTACCAGTTTTAATAAATTTAAATTAAAATAAAAAGTAAAACTAGGACTGCTTAGTTTATCTGTATTACTCCGAGTTGTCGAACATGCTAAAGTTTCATAGTCGTTATTTTCTACAGAATTCAGCTGGCCGTCGTCGACCACGATCACGTTGTCGCAGTAGTGCTTCGTTAGGAGGACTATGCTGCCGATGGAGACTTCCTCGTTGAAGGCGGGGAGGACCACGGTTATATTTTGGGGAGTTGCGCTTCTTATACCTGGATCTCCCTGTTCTTCTTGTATTATCTGGGTGCTTTTACTCATATGCACTTCTATATTCATTCGAATAACCCCGAAAGATAAATTTAAACTTCTGGTATAGATTAACGGAAGTTAACGATATATAAAGCAATTGGTAAATATTTAATTTAAGTCTTGAATATTAAAGCACATAGAGCTTAAAAAACAAAATTCAATTCAATTAAGTGCTCATACCTGTGTGCCTGAACATTCATTTGCGTCTGGTGTCGAAGCTGATGGACTGAATTTCTGTGATTGAATTTAACCTTCAGGTAGAATCGGTCTGTCTGGCCGCTCCTGCCATCGAGTGGGCGATTATTCCCCTTAGAGTCATGTACGCGCCTGCAAG
>Ga0265295_1004716_pt1 | contig 18105 bp, 15 predicted proteins | sample Munlansysbiofilm_FD_192503 | JGI IMG/M metagenome (GOLD analysis project Ga0265295, IMG submission 192503) | Leachate microbial communities from a municipal landfill in Southern Ontario, Canada - Methane capture system biofilm | ecosystem: Engineered > Solid waste > Landfill > Unclassified ...
CTCTGATATAACTTGATTATAATTTGCCTGGGCCATGGTTCATCTCCTTCTCCTGATTTTAAAATAGTCTTGTTTTTCTATAATAGCAGATCAAGCCATGAATACACCATACAATTTTATTCAACCAGCCAGGGTCGGGCACCCAGGGGCGTTGGGGTCACGAGGCGTTGGGGTCACGAGGCGTTGGGCGTTGGGGTCGGGCTGAAAATGGGGTCTGACCCCAGTAAGTAGCTGTTATTAAAGAGTAATCACCTCGAGAAACCCCTTTTTAATGGCTTAAACCCCACTTTTGGGGGGCAAAAACAGCACTTTAAGGATTTTAATGGGTGCCTGGGCTGTGTCAAGCTTATTTCAAGTTTGTTCCAAGTTTATGTCAAGTCTATGTTAATCTGGATCCATAATCCGGGGAATAAAGGCAATTCCTTAAAACCCCCTTTTTGCCCCCCAAAAGTGCACTTTAAGACAGTTTTGAGCCATTTTTCGAGCAGTTTTTCTTGTAAAAACAACAACTTGCTGGGGTCAGACCCCGATTAATAGGCGGTGGTGGAGGTCTTGGTAGGATTTGTTGGCTGGGGCGAGTTTCAGGGCTTGGGCGGCCAGGGTCAGGGCTTTGGCGCGCCGGGCGATGCGCTCGTAGGCCAGGGCTGCGCGGTAGGGGAGGTCGGCATTGTCGGGTTTGAGGGCGAAGGCGGCTTCCCAGTCCTGGGCGGCGGGCTGAAATTGCTCCTGGTGCCACCTTGTCCAGGCGCGAAAGTTGTAGTAGCCGTAGCTTTCGCGGTCGTAGGTTTCCATGGCCCGGGTTATGGCAAGTTCGGCGGCGGCATATTTTTTCCGGGTGTTAAGGGCCTGGGCAAAGAGATAATGACAGGTGTGGTTGTAGGGATCCAGGCGGGTGGCCTGGTGGGCCATGGTCTCCATGGTGTCCCAGTCTCTTTCCTTTTGGGCTATCTTTGCCCGCAGGATGTATGCCGGGGCCGTGGGCGAGGTCTCAATGATCTGTCTGAGTTTTTCCTTGGCCAGAAACACCTGGTCCATGTCCAGGCAGCACTGGGCCGTCACCAGGGCAAGGGAAGGGATGGAGAGATGGGACCTTTCCAGATGCTCAGAAAAAGATAAAAAAGAGATCAGAGTTTCCCGGGACTTGAATACCCTGTAGATCCGCCACAGAAATCCTTCCTTGTCAGCCGCGGTTTCCAGAGTTTTGACAAACACGGGAAAGCTCTCCTCGTACCGGCTGTCCTGAACCAGGAGAGATCCCAAACGGAGAAAATCTCCGGGGGTGTTGACGGCCGGGTTGTGGGCGAGGAAGGTTTGAAACCAGGCGATGGATGGTGTGAGGTTGTCCTGGTCTGCGTACACCCGGGAAAGGGCGGACAGCGCCTCCCTGGGCCGGATGTTTTCCTTGACCGCCTGTTCCAGACCCTGGATCATGGGCAAAAACAGATCCGGGGTGTAAAAGGATTCTTTTTTCAAACTGCTGTAAACAGGGGGGTAAATCCGGGTCATTTCAGCGACCAGGGCCGGGATTTCATCCAGCCTGCCTGTTTCGTGGAGGTATCTTGCAAGGGCCTGGCGAACGGAAATGCCTGCCGGCCTAAGGGCTGCGGCAGCCTGGTACAGGGGATAGGCATTATATGGGTTGGGAACTCCGGGGAAGCGCCAGGGATGGAGTCGTTCCAGGGAATGTTCGGTGCGGGCAAGCCAGAATGCGGTGAGATAATCACCGGGTTCAATTGCCCGGGCCGCCTGGAGCTTGATTCTGGCCTCAGCCATCCGGTCAAAGACCTCCCGGGTCAGGCCGGTGGTGCGCCAGGCCTCTGCGGCCCCTTTAAACAGGGCCTGGCCGTGGTTCGTGTCCTGATGAAAACGGTCGGCCGCGGTGAAAATTGTGTTCCTAAGTATGGAGGGCAGTGCCGCATCTGCCTGTTCAAACGACGACACGGCCCGGGCATGATCCCCGGTCGCCATTGCCTTGATCCCCTGCCGGGCCAGGAACCTTGGAAGGATCATGACCAGGCAGGAGACCAGAAACAGCCCAAGAACAACGAAGATCAGGTAGTGCAGAATCCGGTGGTTATTTATTGCCATAGTAGGATGTATAATACTTCTGGTAGTACTTGTAATACCCCTCTTTTTTCATATCCACCTGGTTGAGCACTATGCCGAGGATGGGCTGCTTAACAGCCTTGAACTGATCAACGGCATCCTGGATGATTTTGCGGTCCGTGTTCCCGGATTTCACCACCAGCACGGCACCGTCTACCATGGGCGCGATGAGCAGAGCATCGGTCGCCGGGGTCACGGGCGGTGTGTCAATGATGATGAAGTCAAACCTGGATTTCAGCGTTTCGATGAGAAACGCCATGCGGCTTGATCCCACCACCTCGGAGGGGTTGGGCGGGGTCTTGCCTGCGGGCATGATAAACAGGTTTTCCACATCCGTGGGAAGAATTGCCCTATTAATGGCTGTGCTGCAGTATCTCAGGGTGTTTTCACCGTCGTTGAACTCTTCAAACAGCTTTTCAATATCCATGGTCTGATGTCTGGCAAGCTCTGCCGCATCCTTGGGAGGCGGTGAAAATTCAAAAGAACCGGATTCCATGGCCGATACTGCCCGGATGGCTTGAATGGTGTGGAGCGACAAAGCCTGGGCCAGATCTTTTTTGGAAACAAGACCCATGGTGTGCAGAACAGAGCCCAGATAACGGTCTGATGTTTTCTGACTGCTCAGGGCGAGGCGGGCCTGTTCTTCAGTAATAAGGTTTTCCCGGATAAGGATGTTGGCCAGCTGCTTGGATTCCGGCCGGTTTATCCAGGAGATATCGGTCATCTTTCCCCTGTCAAACACAATGGCGGCCCTGGTCTCCTTGTTCGTAAGCTCCAGGCGGGCCGAGCGCTTCTGCAGCTGGGTCAGCTGGATCAGATCGGCAATGGTAAACTCGTCCAGGCTGCCTTTGGTGAGATGAACTCCAAATACCTCGGTGATAAGTTCTGTTACGCCAAGCTCTGGATTATCCGTCACAAGCGTCGTAAGAAACGGGCGCCGCAGGTCACAGTCCAGGAGCAGTACCTGACGGTCGGTCTGGGCGATGGTATGGGCAAGATTTATGGCAGTGGTGGTTTTGCCCTCTTTTTCCACCGAGCTTGTCACCACAACGGACTTGATCTCATCGTCCATGTCTGAAAAAAACAGGTTGGTGCGAAGGGTCCGGTAGGATTCTGCGAATCGGGAGTTTTGAGGTAAGTTGAACAGCAGTATTTCTCTGTCGGTTTCCCTGGACCTCTTTTTTTTATTTCTGAAAATCAATAGTTGCCTCCATGGGCGATGGATTTATCTGCCTTGGGGATCACGGAGAGCACGGGCAAGTCAAAATGCTGATGAACATCCTCTTCCGTGCGCACGGTCTGGTCCATGTACTCAAGGAAAAACGCCAGGCCGCATCCGAAAAAGATCCCGAGTACCATGCCGAGCAGTATATTGCGCTGCTTGTTGGGGGATACAGGGGAGATGGGAACCTGGGCTGCTTCCACCAGCCGGATATTGGAGGTGTTGGCGGTCTGGAGGATATTGGACTCCTTGATCCGGGAAACCATAAGGTCATACAGGTTTCTCGAGGTATCTACATTTCGCTGGAGAATGGTGTATTTCAACTCTTTTGAAGAGGTGTCCAGGGCCTCTTTCTCAAACTCGGTCAGGGTGCTTTCCAGGGTTTTTTCCCGGGCAAACAGCACCTTTCGTTCGGATTTGAGGTTTTCTTTCTCCTTGGAAATCTCCTGGGCCAGGCTGTTCCTGGTTTTTTCAAGTTCAGTCTGGGTCTGGACAATATTGGGATGTCTGCCCTTGAAGATCTTGGAAAGCCTTGACAGCTCGATCTCAAGATCCACGACCTTGGCATAGATGCTCTCGATGATGGGGTTGTTGATCAACGAGCGTACATTGGCCACACCCTTGAGGGAGCCGAGGTTTTTATCCAGCTCATTGATCTTGGCATCGAGCTCAAGACGCTTGTTCCGGGTTTCCAGATACCGGGTGTTGAACTCCTGGATTTTCTGTTCCGCAAGCTTCTGCTTTCCCTCGATGGAGAAGAGCTGGCTCTCCTTTTTGTACTCGAAAAACTTAGCCTCGTCATCCTCAAGTTTTTTGCGAAGGTCGTAAAGCTCCTGGTTCAGCCAGACAAGGGTCTTCTTGGAGGCGTCCATCTTGTTGGTCAGGTTGAACTCCATGAATTTGGCCGTCAGGGTATTGGCAATGGCAGCCGCAAGTTCAGGGTCCTTGTCTTTGGCCGATACGTTGAGCAGCCGGGTGTCTCTTATCTGCTCCACCGTGATTTTTTCCTGAACCTTTGCGATCAATGCCTGCATCTTCCGGTTCTGGATCTCTTCCGGAGAGAGCAGGTTCGGGGTGTCATCTTTTTTCACAAGGAGCTGCCGTACGTTGGACTTGATGGTGGAGAGCCACTGGCGGATAAAGCTGACCTCCAGGTCCTTGTCCTCTGCATCCAGGTTCAATGCCTGGATTACTTCCTTGATTACTGGGCTGGATTCCATCATCTTGATGGAGGTGTTGGTGGTCATGGTCTGGGACTGGTAGGATTCGTAGTCGGTGCGTTCGCCGGTGATGGGGGAACTTGAACCTTCCTTGTCAAGGATAAGCCTTGCGGAAGATTGATACACCGGGGCCACGGAAAAGCTGTAAAATGCCGCGGCCAGAGCTGTGAGAATAAATATCAAAATGATCAGGATCCGGCGCTTCATCAGCACCATCAGGTACTCAGACAGGTGAATTTCCTTTTCCTGAAAAAAAGATTCCGAAGGGGTGTCTTGCATGGGGTCTCCTTGTGTTACAGCCATGATTCAGGAATGTGGATCCGGTCGCCGGGCTGGAGGGGCAGGTCTGGGGCATCCCCGGTCTGGACCTTTTTAAGATTGATGGTCAGGACTATTCTTTTCCCATCGGACTGGCGGATGATCCGGGCCCGGTTGGGGGCTGCAAACGTGTCAAACCCGCCGGCCATGATGCAGGCGGCCAGGGCGGTCATCCCGGGCTGATAATCAAACACCCCGGGCTTTTTTACCTTGCCCTGAACGTAGATTTTGGTGGCGGCCTGGTCAAGCTTGGTACCGGGCGGGATGTACACGGTGTCTCCGGTGGCAAGGCGGATGTTTTCCGTCATGTCACCCTCATCCAGAAGCCGCTGCAGGTCCACGATAATGGGTTTGGTTCCGGCAATGGACTGGGTGGGCACCTCCGCATCCAGCTCTTCCAGGACTTTGTCCTGGGCCATTCGCACCGGATCTTTCATGCCCCGGAGCACATAGGCCAGGTTGCCCCGTTCCAGGGTAACACCGCCTGCTTTGGCGATCAGGTCCATGATGGTGGGGATGAAATCCAGGGAAAATACCCCGGGGTCTTTTACCGCTCCTGAAATGAAAAACTGGAGGCTGCGGTACTCCTTTATCTGCAGGTGCACCTGGGGGTCTACAAAAAAATCCCGGGCCAGAGGATGAACGATCTTTTTTTCCAGCTCGTTGATGGTGAGACCGGCTGCCAAAAGCTTCCCGATGAACGGGACCGTGACATCCCCGGTATCGCCCACCACCATCTCTTTGGCCACCTGCTCCTGGCCGCCGGCCAGAATGGAGACCTTCACCACATCCCCGACACCCAGGCGGTAGACAGCATCATCAGATGCTGCTGATTCCGGACAGGGTACCAATGCCAGCCACACCAGGCACACTAATAGAGCTGTCCATCTTAACTTTGAAAATTCCCGCATCATTTTCCCGCTTGTTAATCAGCAAAAAAGATAATGGTATAAAAATCTTCTTTCATACCATTATCTTTCAGCTTAGATAATATGTTTATTTGTATGCCAGATCGTAATTGAAGTTAGCCTTGAGCATCACATAGTGGTTGTCAAAACTCTTTCCAGCATAGTTGGAGTCCCTCTCCTCATATCCGCCGGAAAGCCCAATGGTGAAGAAGGGGTTGATGAGGTAGTCGGCACCCAGGGAAACCAGCCACCGGTCATCATCACGGTTAGATGTTTCATAGTCGGAATTCTGGTAAAAACCGGAAAGGATGCAGTTGAGTCTTTCCATGGCCAGATAGGTAAGCCGGGCATCCAGACGTATGGACTCATAGTAGGTGTCCCCATTACCTGAATCGTTCAGGTTGGAGCCAAGGGCGAGGTAAACCGAGTGTTTGGGAATGGAGCTGGCATCCGGCGGATTCTGACCCAGCACAGACACTTTCCATACAAACTTATCAATGTCTCCGGAAGTAACGTCTTTGTCAAAATCCCTGTTGTGATAACCGACTCCGGCGCCGAAGGTCAGGTAATTTACCTGGTGTTTGGCGTTAACCATAACCTGGTTTGAGGTATAGTCTGATGAATTTTTGTCATAGTCCCTTTCCCAGATCTGATAATTCAGGTCTAGGGAAGTTTTAGGGGTAAGGTTGTATGTCCAGGTGAGCCCGCCCCGGTTTTCCACGGAGTCTTCGCCTTGTCCAGGGCCGTCATCTGAATAATCGGTAAGCAGGTTTGTGTATTTGAGACCAAGGCTGAACTTCTCGCCGAACCTGTAAAGCATATGGGGAGAAAATCGGTTCAGGGTGTACTTGTGTCTCTCTATGCTGTTGTCGTTGTCATAGGCAGCTGCGGGATCCCGGGTCTTCATGAAGGTGTTGTCCAGTCCCAGCTCTATGCGCTGGGTGGGCTGGGTAATGAAACGAAAATCGGCATTGTGACCGGTGTAGTCATAATCATCCGCATTCCTCTGGCCGATCATGTTTTTATCTTTGTCGTCGTACATGAACCGCTTAAGGGTGTAATCCAGAGTCATCCGGGTTTTGTCCGTGGTGTAACCAAAGTCCAGGCCCGGTTGTACTGTGTAGGTGTGAACAGTTTTTTCTTCGTTTTCAGCCTTGTGGAAGTTGCTGTCATACTGCCAGTCCCCCTGGATATGGGGTTTGACTATCAGACGCTGGGCAAAGGCCTGGCTGCCTGTCAGGATGAGGCATAGGGCAGCCAGGACGCTGACTAGGAAATAGTGGGGTCGATTCGATTTCATGAATAATCTCCAGGTTTAATGATTGTGTAAATATTCAAAATGGTTATAAGAAATAGTTAAGCCGAGGGGCTTGGATCCTGCATATCCTCAGTCATGGGTTCTTCCGGCTCGGGCTGAGGCTCAAATTCCGGCGGCTCTATGCCAAACTCCTGCTGGGCCCACTCTACTAACGGCTGGCTCCCCTGGAGGGATGCCTGTTCCAATGCGGCCACATCCTGGCCTGTTTGCTGGGCAGCCTGGACTGCACCGGTCCTGGCACCGAAACTTGCGGCTTTGGCTGCGGCAACAACATCCTGATTCATATCCGTGGCCGCCTCTATGGCACCGGATGTCGCACCTATACTTGCAGCTGTGGCTATAGCAGCAAAATCCTGTCCTGCCTCGATAGCAGCTAAAACAGCTGCCGACGAAGCTTGCCTGGCAATTGTTTCAGGATATTCTCCGTCAGCCATTGCCCGTTTCATCAGTTTTTTAATCGCCGCTTCGACTGCTGCTGTGTCTCCGCTGGCTGCTGCTGCCTGAATCTCTGTCTTCTCCTGGTCGGTCAGCTGGGCAAACGCCTGTCCTGCGCCCATGCAGACCAAAGCAATGACTGCCAAAGCCAGAGCCGTCAAATGGATTTTTCTATTCAATACCCTCATGATAGTTTCTCCTCCTTTCTTATACTGAATTAACCGATTAACCTTTGCTTCCAAGTCCCTAAATGACATTTATATATCATGATCGTTAATAAATTGGAACAGTATCCCGGATTTTCAGCCCGGCATCCGTAAACAGATCAACACAGCCCTTAAGAATCTTTTCCGGGTTTTCCTTAACGATCTTTGCTGTCTGCTTTCTGCCTCCGATTTTATGGAGGGATTTTGCCGCCGCCTTCATCCGGTACTTCCGGCCGGGATGGATATCTGATCCCAGGCAGAATACCTGATTGTTCTGGACCAGTATTCCCGCAGTTTTACGGGGAGCCCGGCCAAAGTCACCAGTCAGGCTGCCCGCCGTAATCTGAAGCCGGGCACCGGTAAAAATCAGATCTGCTGCAAGTTCAGGCTGGGCCATAATCATGGGGTTGCGCTCGGCATGGGCAATGATGGGGGTGACCCCCCGGTCCCTGAGCTGTTGAAACATCCTGAGGACCCCGTTCAGTATAAACATGGGCGGCAGTTCCAGCAGAAGATACTCACCCCCGTCTCCCAGGGTAAGCAGATCGCCGTCGTCGAAACGGGTGACAAGATCGTGATTGACACGGATTTCCGCACCAGGGATGATTTTGATGTCAAGGCCGGCCTGGTCCACGGCCTGGCACAGATCCTCCCAGGCAGCAAGGATGTCTTCTTTTTTACAATCATACACCCCATCCCAGCTGTGGGGAGTCGCAAAGATCACTTCAACACCCTGGTCCACTGCCTGGGCGATCATCTCCATGGATTGCTCCATGCTTTCAGAGCCATCGTCCAGTTCCGGCAAGATATGTGAGTGGGTGTCTATCATCATGTTTTCTGCTCGATATTGCTTCCTGATAGGAAAATGTTTAACCTTAAGGTATAGAAAATGCAAAATATAACAACAGGTATTGGACAAGTCAATTTAAATATATATGATCCTGGGGCAACGATAAGTCCCATCGTGTTAATCCCTTGTATTTGAAATTTATCTTTGCTATTAAACTATGGTAAATTTCGTAAATTGTCAACGACCAGGAGGCTAAAATGAAAGATGTTGTGATCGTAGGGGGTGTGAGAACACCTGTTGGTTCCTTTGGCGGTTCGTTAAAGAGCGTGTCTGTTGTTGAACTTGGGTCCCTTGTCATGAAGGACCTTTTAAAACGCTGCGGGGTAAGACCCGTTGCAGGGGAAAACTTCGGACCCGATGCCCTGGACGGCCAGGGAATGATCGATCTTGAGAAAAAGGGATATGACTATGACGATACCCTGAAGCCCCTTGTGGTTGACGAGGTGATCATGGGTAATGTCCTCCAGGCGGGCCAGGGCCAGAATACGGCACGCCAGGCAATGATAGCCGCAGGTATGCCCCGCCAGACAACGGCCTTTACCGTGAACAAGATCTGCGGGTCCGGCCTCAAGGCCATTGCCCTTGGTGCCCAGGCCATCATGTCCGGAGAGGCAGATGTGGTTGTGGCGGGCGGCCAGGAGAGCATGAGCAACGCGCCCATGGCCCTTCCCAAGGCCCGGTGGGGCCATCGCATGGAGCTCACGGGCAAGGGCGAGGTGACTGATCTCATGGTGTTTGACGGCCTTTACGAGATCTTCTATGGCTACCACATGGGGTTGACGGCCGAGAACATCGTCGCAAAATACGGGATCTCCCGCCTGGAGCAGGATGAGCTTGCATATATGAGCCACATGAGGGCACTTGCCGCCATCAAGGACGGCACCTTTGCCCAGGAGATCGTTCCTGTTCCCGTGAAGGTCAGGCGCAAGGATACCCTTGTGGACACGGATGAGCGGCCCATGGAGACAACCCTTGAAAAGCTTGCCGGCCTCAGACCTGCGTTCAAGAAAGACGGCAGCGTCACGGCGGGCAATGCCTCGGGAATCAATGACGGTGCTGCAGCCGTGCTCCTGATGAGCCGGGCCAAGGCAGAAGAGATGGGGCTTGAGGTTCTTGCCTCGATCAAGGGCTTTGCCGCAGGCGGTCTTGATCCTGCCTACATGGGGCTTGGACCTGTTCCTGCCGTGCGGAAACTGTTGAAACGAACCTCCATGACCATTGAAGATATTGATATGATCGAGCTTAACGAGGCCTTTGCGGCCCAGGCCATCGGGTGCATGAGGGAACTTGGACTTGACGTTGAAAAGCCCAACGAACTTGGAAGCGGTATCTCCCTTGGTCACCCCATAGGGTGCACCGGTGCCCGGCAGATGGTAACGGCCGTCAACCAGATGAAGAGAAAAGGATATGGAACCGGGCTCATCTCCATGTGCATCGGCGGCGGCATGGGCATGGCCATGATCATCGAACGGTAACAATTAGAATTGCTGTTTCAGCTGAATTTTTGCTTTACTTGGGGTCGTTCAAGTGGTAAAAATAGCCTGAGTTTTTTATGACACACAGGTTATGACACACAGGTCCTGGCTGGCACAACGAAGCATGAAACATGTTAGCCGTTAGCGATTAATGATTAGTGATTAGCGATTAGCGATTAGCTGTTAGTGATTAGCTAACAGCTGTTTTACATAATTACAGGGGATATTAAAAAATGGATATCAGCAGAAAAATAGGCATCATGGTTTTCACGGCAGTTCCTGCCATCATAGGAGGCGGGATTGTATATCATTTTTTTGGCAGTTTTACGCCGGTCATTGTCTATGAGGGGCTTCTTCTTCTTGCAGCCATAGGGTTTCTGGGAAAATAATCCATGGAATCTGAGGAATCCGGGGGGACAAATAACGTCCAGGGTGATTCCAGCTGCCAGATGCCCTTTGAACGGGGCGTGTTCTTCTTTTTTCTGGTGCTGTTCGCCGCCTCCCTGATTCTTGTCGGCTGGCTTTTTTCTCCTTTTTTTGCCACCATTGTCATGGCCCTGGTTGTGGCGGGGGTTTTTGCCCCTGTCAACAGGCTTCTTGGGAGACGCTTAAAACCGGCCTACTCCTCCATGGTAACCTGCATTGTTATATTTTTTGTGGTCCTGGTGCCCGTGCTCTTCTTTGTGGGGGTTCTCTCCAAGGAGGCCTATGACCTTTACCAGGAGGCAAAGAGTGCCGTGCTGGGCAACCAGCTAAAGCAGGTTCTTGAGAACACCCGGGTCCTTGACCGAATAAATCAGCTGTTTCTCACCATGGGGTTCAATATCTCTTTTTCCTGGGAGGAGCTTGTTAAGCCGGTTTCAGAGCTTGGCAGGATTGTTGGTCTTTATATGTTCCAGCAGGCAAGCTTCATAGCCTCCAATGTGTTTAAGATCATTTTCTACTTTTGTCTTATGATCATTGTTGTTTTTTACCTGTTCATCGACGGAGCCAGGTTCGTCGATTACATCTATGAGATTTCACCCCTTGCAGATGGGGACAACGAAAAGCTCTACTGCAAATTCAAGGAAATGTCCGGGGCAGTGCTTGTGGGCAACGGACTTGGCGGGTTAATCCAGGGTGTTGCAGGCGGCGGGACCTTTTACATACTGGGCCTTGCATCTCCTTTTCTATGGGGGGTGGTCATGGCGTTTCTGGCCTTTCTGCCTATTCTGGGAATAGGCGTTGTTTTGATCCCCACGGGCATTATGCTCATGCTCAAACAAAGAGTGGCGGCCGGGATTTTTGTTCTGGTCCTCTACGCCATTCTCTCCTGGGGGGTTGAGTACGTTTTTAAACCAAAGATTGTCGGGGAGAGGGTAAAGATGCATCCCCTGATTGTGTTTTTTTCCGTTATCGGGGGGTTGCAGATTTACGGGATACTGGGGATCATCTACGGCCCCCTGATCATAACCTTGTTTATGACCCTGGCCGACATCTATTTTGCAAATTTTCAGGCCATTGTGGAACCTGACCGAGTTAAAGGAAATGCTAGGAACTAAAAATTTTGAGGTAAGAAGGATAGTTCATGCTTAATCAAGATACCATCAATACGATCAGCATCGAGACGGAGATGAAAAAATCCTACCTCGAGTACGCCATGAGTGTAATCATAGGAAGGGCGCTGCCCGATGTAAGGGACGGGTTAAAGCCGGTTCACCGGCGGGTTCTTTTTGCCATGCGTGAGCTCAGAAACGACTGGAATAAACCCCATAAAAAGTCGGCCCGTATTGTGGGTGATGTCATTGGTAAGTACCACCCCCACGGCGATTCGGCCGTGTATGACACCATGGTCCGCATGGCCCAGGAGTTTTCCCTCAGATACATCCTTGTGGACGGCCAGGGCAACTTCGGGTCCGTGGACGGTGATTCACCGGCCGCCATGAGGTACACAGAGGTAAGGATGAAGAAGATCGCCCACGAGATGCTGGCCGATCTTGACAAAGAGACCGTGGATTTCATTCCCAACTACGATGAGACCATGGATGAACCATCTGTGCTTCCAACAAAATTTCCAGCCCTTCTGGTCAACGGATCATCGGGCATTGCCGTGGGCATGACCACCAACATTCCTCCCCATAACATAGGAGAGGTGGTTGACGGGCTCATTGCGCTGCTTGAAAACTCGGATATCACCATCGAGGAACTCATGGAGCACATACCCGGCCCGGATTTCCCCACCTACGGAATGATCTACGGCCGAAAGGGTATCCATGAAGCCTACACCACGGGAAGGGGAATCATAACGGTCCGGGCAAAGGTGGAGGTGGAGGTCAACTCCAAGACAAAGGCCGAAACCATCGTGGTGACCGAGCTTCCCTACCAGGTGAACAAGGCAAAGCTTGTGGAGAAGATAGCCGAGCTCATGCGGGCCAAGGTGATCGAGGGTGCCGCCTATGTCCGGGATGAGTCCGACCGCCAGGGCATGAGAATAGCCATAGGCCTCCGCCGGGACCAGTATGCCGAGGTGGTGATCAACCAGCTGTACAAGCACACCAATCTTCACACAAGCTTCGGCATCATCTTCCTTGCCGTTGTGAACAACCGGCCCGAGCTCTTTACCCTGAAGGAAATGCTGGAGCAGTTTATCAACCACAGGCGGACGGTGATCGTCCGGCGTACCCTGTTTGACCAGAGAAAGGCAAGGGAGCGGGCCCACATCCTTGAGGGCCTGATCACGGCCCTGGATCACCTGGACGAGGTGGTGGCGCTCATCCGGGCTTCAAGATCGCCCGACGAGGCCAAGACAGGTCTTGTTGATCGCTTTGAACTTTCCCCGATCCAGGCCCAGGCCATTCTTGACCTGCGCCTCCAGCGCCTCACAGGGCTTGAGCGGGACAAGATCAACGACGAGTATGCCCAGCTGTTAAAGGATCTTGCCTGGTACCAGGAGATTCTGGACAGCGATCATGTTGTAAGGCAGATCATCAAAGATGAACTCCTGGAGCTCAAGGCTGAGTACCAGGATGCCCGCAGAACCGAGATCGTGGAGGCCACGGGCGAGATAAATATCGAGGATCTCATTGCCGAAGAGGACATGGTGGTGACGGTCACAAGAAGCGGCTACATCAAGCGGAACCCCGTGTCCCTCTATGCGAGCCAGCACCGGGGCGGCAAGGGCAAGACCGCCATGGGCACAAAGGATGAGGACTTTGTGGAGCATCTGTTTGTCGCATCCACCCACCACACCTTTTTGTTTATCACAAACTTCGGCAAGGTTTACCAGTCCAAGGTGTACGAGCTTCCCATGGCCGGCAGGACAAGCCTTGGCAAGGCCATTGTGAACCTGCTCAACTTTGAAGAGGGTGAAAAGCTTGCAACTGTTCTGACCGTTCCGGAATTTGTTAAGGACCGCTATGTGGTCATGGCCACAAAGCTCGGCAGGATCAAGAAGACCGACCTCATGGCCTATTCAAGGCCGAGATCCGGCGGCCTCATCGGCATTCGACTTGCCGATGACGACGAGCTTATCGCCGCAGGCATAACCGATGGCGACAGTGATATTTTCCTTGGCAGCGAAGGCGGCAAGGTGATCCGGTTCAATGAAAACGATGCCAGAACAACGGGCAGGGGTTCCATGGGTGTAATCGGCATGCGAATGGACGATGGTTCGTGTGTTGTCGGCATGGAGGTTTTCAACCACGGTCGAACTCTGCTCACCGTTACGGAAAACGGCTATGGCAAGCGGACCCTTATTGAGGAGTATCGATCCCAGATTCGCGGCGGTAAGGGAGTCTTTTCCATCCGGACATCCGAACGTAACGGCAAGATGGTCGCCCTGCTTCTGGTGGATGACGAGGATGAGCTCATGCTCGTGACCGACGGGGGCAAGCTGATCAGAACCGGGATTGAGGATATCTCGGTCATCAGCCGGAACACCCAGGGTGTAAAGCTCATCAACCTGAGTCCCGGCGAGAAACTCATTGGCGCGGCAAGGCTTCCCGAGGACAAGGACAAGGACAAGGAAGAGGAAGAGGATGACCTGGGGTTGACCGGGCAGGACCCGGATGGGCAGGAAGATACATCGGAAGGCAGATCAGAAGATCCACCAGAGGATACACCGCAGGATTCACAGGATCCCTCAGATTCCGGGAGGAGCCATGAACCAGACGACCACCCAGAGGAGCCAGAAGCAGGATCAGAATAAGGGGCATCGCCAGCGTCTTAAGCAGCGGTTCCTCGCCAATGGGCTTGCAGGTTTTCTTGACTATGAGGTGATTGAACTTCTCTTGATCCTCAACACGCCGAGAAGGGATTGCAAGCCCAGCGCAAAAGAACTGTTGACCAGGTTCAAGACTCTCCAGGGAGTGTTTGAGGCAAGTATCGAGGAACTCAGCCGGGTTAAAGGGGTGGGGCCTTCAAATTCCCTGGGCATAAAGCTCGTGAAGGAGGTTTCTGACCGGTATCTTGAGCACAGGATTCGATCCAAAACAGTGCTTAAAAATTCCCGGGACCTCTGGAACTTTCTTGAGCAGTTCATCGGCCATCGGCCAACTGAAGTTTTTGTGGGAATCTTTCTTGATGCAAAGAACCGGGTGCTCGCAAGCGAGATCCTTTTCCAGGGAAGCCTCTCCTCGTCGGCCGTCTATCCCAGGGAGGTTATTGCAAAGGCTCTGGAGCACAGGGCTGCTGCCCTGATCTTTGCCCATAATCATCCGTCCGGGGTGGCCACTCCCTCGCCGGAGGACCTTGCCATCACCCGACGACTTTTTTTTGCCCTGGCCCATGCCGGAATAACCGTTCATGAACACCTGATCACCGGTGGAGAGGGGTTTTACAGCTTCGCTGACCAGGGTTTGATTGCAGAGTATAAAAGGGAGTTTGAGATTCAACATGGATAAAAAAATCCAGGGGGCCCAGGGGGCTCAGACAAATTCCGGGGATTCAAGGCCCGATTGTTTCGGGACCCTTGATAAGGTTTTTCCCATGACCGATCGGGGTTTGCGTGAAACACCGGATGAGTGTATGTATTATTGTCCCTGCAAGACGGCCTGCTTGAGGAGTGCCATGGGAGGTGCCCAGGGGGTTCCGGTTCAGGAGGAGCTTATTGAGAGGAGTGAGCAGGCTGGGATGATTGGATTTTTTGGGCGGTGGTCGCGTAAGAAACTTCTGTCAAAGAGGGTTGTTTAGCTGTTAGCTTTTAGCTTAGAGATAGTAGTTTCATTCCGCCCCCTTTGGTTACCCTGACCGGAACGGTAAACGTCGGGAGGATTTTTGCCCTTCCAGCCTAAAGCGCAGGAACTGCGGGCTAAAGTCCTCAAACAGCCTGCGCTTCTTAACGCCTGAAAGGGCAAAAATCCTAAACCCTTTGGTTTACCATGTTCCGGTCAGGGTAACCAAAGAGGGCTGTATAGTCGAGACTCGGACAGCGGAGTTTCATATAAACCGGCACGGCCGGAGCGAGAGGCATCCGGCCACAACGAATATTGAAACACGATAGCTGTTAGCTAAGAGCTAAAAGCTGTTTCTTATAGAAAGCCTCAAGGAGGTTTTAATGCAAACAGTTATGGATTTAGATTTTACCTCGAAGACCGTTCTGGTGCGGGTGGATTATAATCTGCCCATGGATGAAGACGGCAAAATTGCCGATGATAACCGCATACAGGCTACCCTTCCCCTGATTAATTTTCTTGTGGAAAAGGGGGCTAAGATTGTGATTGCCTCCCATATGGGGCGGCCAAAGGGAAAACGGGTGGCGGCCCTTTCCCTTGAACCCGCCGCAAAGAGGCTGGCAGAGCTTCTGCCCCCGGGCACTTCTGTGGATTTTATTGATGACTGCATCGGGCCTGAGGTGAAGGCGCGGGTTGCAGGCCTTGAGCCGGGCCAGGTGCTTGTGCTGGAGAATCTGAGGTTTTACCCGGGGGAGGGGGAAAATGACCCGGAATTTGCCCGGTCCCTTGCCGATCTCTGCCAGGTGTATGTGAACGATGCCTTTGCCGTGAGCCACAGAAGTGCGGCATCCATTGTTGCCATCACCGAGTTTGTGGATGAGGCCTGTGCCGGTTTTCTGCTGGAAAAAGAGGTGAAGTGCTTCACTGATTCCGTTGAGAATCCAGTTCGACCCCTTGTGGCTGTGATCGGCGGAGCCAAGGTGTCGAGCAAGCTTGCGGCCCTTGAGAACATGCTTAACCATGTAAACACCCTTTTGATCGGCGGTGCCATGGCCAATACTTTTCTGAAGAGCCAGGGCAGTGAGGTGGGTGCCTCCATGGTGGAAGAGGAGCTTATTGAAACAGCTGCGCGCATTGTTGAAACGGCAGAGAAGAGGGGAGTCCAGCTGATTCTGCCTGTGGATCTCGTGGTTGCAGATGAGTTTAAAGCTGATGCTGGAATCCGGACAGTGGAGGCTGCAGAAGTTCCCCAGGGCTGGATGGCCCTTGACATAGGTCCTGAAACAGCCAGGCTTTTTGAGGCGGCCGTCAAGGCAGCCGGAACTATTGTCTGGAACGGACCCATGGGGGTGTTTGAGATGGAGCCCTTCAGGGCAGGGACCCAGAAAATGGCCGATGCCATTGCAGATTCCAAGGCTTTTTCCGTTGTGGGCGGCGGAGATACGGGGCTTGCTGTGAACATGTGCGGGGTTGCGGATAAAATCAGCTATGTTTCCACGGGGGGCGGTGCTTTTCTCCATCTCATGGAGGGGAAAAAACTTCCGGGAGTCGTGGCTCTGGATAAAAAATAAAAGGATAGATATGTTCTGTTGTGCACGACACAGGCTAAGCCGAAAGGATAAGCTCAGGCGATCCTATTACGAGCTTTTGAGGGATGAGCTGGATCAGTTTATCCTCGGGTATGCACTGGTGGATTCCTATAAAAATTTTTCCCGGGAAAAGGTTGATTATCCCTTTGTGGAAATAAGGGAACTAAAACCCAGGGCCAGAATCCCGTCCGTCGAGTTTGAGCTTCAGAACTCTTTTCTTGTGCTTTTTTCAGAGGCGGTTGTGGATCAAATCCATAAAAAATATATCCGCTATTTCGACGTCAATAAAACCACCAAGACCAACCTCATGGAGTACCTGGATTTTCAAGAGGAAGAGTCCTACCACCGGAATCTCAAGTTCATGGATACCAAGGGTTTTTTCGATTTTATGAAGACCCTTCTTCCCGTGGACTATGCCCTCTTGATCCAGAGGGAATTGCGCACTGGAACCCTTGACCGTTATGCCCTGACCCATTTTCACGTCAGGATCGACTGGCCCATTGCCGATGCAGCAGAGGATCTGGCCCGGGATCTTCGCTATATCTCCAAGGATCTTTACGAAAAGGGGGATAAATATGCGGAGAATCTCCAGAAGAAGTTTTTCGAATATTATGGCATGCCCGTGCTTGCAGGCGGCAGAAGAACCGCCGCCATTGTTGCGGCTCAGTATTTCAGAAAGATCCAGGGCATAACGACGGTTTATGTCGGCAGTAGCGAGTCAAGGGCTCTTTTGAGGATCGATGAACAAGGAATCTCAAAGTCCATTCTCATGCGTTTTACCAGGGAAGAGGTGGCCGAAATATCAAAGTCTGCCGGCATTTCCCAGGCAAGTTTCACCAGGAACTATGTGGTGGCAAAGGAGGGCAGGCTAGCTGTGTGCATCTTTAACGTTGTTTATGCCTATACCCCCCATGCCCTTCCCTCGGAGGGCGGCCGCATGCGGGAGTTGAAGTTTGACATAAACTGGCTCACCGTGTCCGAGGAGCAGATCCTTCCCAAGCCGAACGTTTGGAAACATGCTCCCATTTCTGTCAAGATTATTTATTCCGGGCAGCAGCAGAGCTGAAAGATCGTGCTATTGTTTTTCTAACAATCCCCCGGCAAGGCACATCCATTTCAAGCACCAGGGTTGAACAGGTGTTAGGCTGGGCATGGTCAACAGCCACCATGTTTTTGTTCAAGACCTGGGTGACTGTGGTTTGCGGGTTTTTACCCCTGGGGGTGAGGATTTCGATGGTGTCGCCTGGGGATACCTTGTTTTTGATTTCAACTCTTATCTGTTTTTCCCCGGGCGAGTCAAGAATCCTT